>Ga0137362_10000636_pt1 | contig 19251 bp, 12 predicted proteins | sample MadtaG_2_FD_104801 | JGI IMG/M metagenome (GOLD analysis project Ga0137362, IMG submission 104801) | Vadose zone soil microbial communities from Angelo Coast Range Reserve, California, USA - Mad1_100_16 metaG | ecosystem: Environmental > Terrestrial > Soil > Vadose zone | place: USA: California... | reverse complement strand
TTTCGATCTCACCGCGGCTCTGGCGAATCCGGCTTCGGCCCCCAAGCTCCAGCCGCTTGATACCGTTCGCGTATTCAGCCGCTACGATTTCGAGCCAGCGCCGGAAGTTTGGATTGGCGGTGAGGTTCGCGAGCCTGGAAAATACCGCACTTCGGGTCAAGCGCACCTGAGGGATGCGGTCTACCTCGCAGGCGGCGTAACGCAGGACGCTTCACTCGATTCCGTCCAGCTTTTCCGCACGCAGCCCGACGGCAACATGAAAATTCTGAGCGTCGACCTTCATGAAGCTCTCGCGGGAGATCCAGTGCACAACATTCTTCTCCAGCCCCGCGACCGTTTGCTGATCCACCGCAATCTGACTCGTGTTGATCCCCCGACGGTTTACATCAAGGGCGAAGTGGCCAAGCCGGGCCGTTATCCCCTCACAGCGAACATGCGCGTCGAAGATTTGGTCCGTGTAGCTGGTGGATTGAAGAGGAGCGCTTATACGGATAGCGCCGATCTCGCGCGCTTCGAGACAAACGCTTCTCCAAAGCGTCCAGGTGACAGGCAGGAGGTCAACCTCGCGGCGGCAATGAGCGGAGAGACCGCGAGCGATATTCCACTTCGCGATGGCGACATCCTGACGATTCGACAGCTTCCTCGCTGGACCGACATTGGCGCATCCATGACTGTCCGTGGGGAAGTCTTGCACGCCGGCACATACGGCATTGAGCCAGGAGAGCGGCTGAGTTCTGTTTTGGCGCGGAGCGGCGGGTTCGGTCCCGAAGCCTATCCCTACGGGACAGTGTTGATGAGGCGAGAAGTGCGCGAACTGGAGTTGAAGACGCATAGGGAACTCGTGGAGCGGGTCAAAGCGCAGGAAGTTACGCTCAAAGCATTGCCGGACGGAGATGCTGACCAGAAAAACGCCAAGTTGACCGCCATCGGTCAGACGGAAGCAACACTCACACAATTGCAGTCCAGTGCGCCAATCGGCCGCGTCGTGATCCATGTATCACCGGAGATGAAAGGTTGGCAAAACACGGCGGCAGATGTAGCGGTCCGCGACGGCGACGTTCTCTTCGTTCCTAAGAAAGCTGGCTACGTGATGGTGAACGGCCAAGTCTTCAATCCGACGGCCGTCAGTTACCGTCCAGGCCGCAGCGCGAAGTGGTATCTCAGCCAGTCGGGGGGATATACGCAGCTAGCGGATAAGAAGGCGGTGTTCGTCATCCGCGCCGACGGCTCCGTGATCTCTGCGAAAAACAACAGCGATGGTTGGTGGGCGGGCGATCCAATGAAGTCGACCTTGCGAGCGGGGGATTCCATCGTTGTGCCGGAGAAGGCGCCAAAGATAGGCGGTCGTAACTGGGCGTTGATCATGCAATCAGCGCAAATGGCTTCGTCGGTAGCTTTGGCAGTGGCGTACATACATCCGTGACGAAGGGCATTCATGATGCGAACGAGGGTTATCGTGCTCGCGTTTAGCTATGCAGCGTCAAGTCTGACGCTGGCAGCACCCTCTTCTACGCCCGCACCTCCACAGGAACATCGCGCCGGAGAAACCAGTTCGGATGCAGAAGCGAATAAAGTGTCTCCGACGAAAAAAATCTCGAGCGGTTTGGAGGCGGAACCGTTTGAAAAGTCATATCGGGGCTTCAGTGGACTTGGAAAGCGATTCTTGGAAGATCAGGAACAAATCTTGACGAGTCCCGCGAGGGTTCGCTTCTCGGACGCTCAGTGGCTTATGCCGCTTGGCGGTATCGCTGGCGGATTGTTCGTAACCGACGCCAGCTACAGCAGGCACCTCTCGCAGAATCCTGCGACGCTTAGCCACTACAAGACGGTGTCAGACGCCGGGGTCGGTGCCCTGATCGGAGGTGCGAGTGGGATGTGGTTGTTAGGTCACGTCAAGCATAACGAACACTGGAGCGAGACGGGTTTTTTGGCGGGCGAAGCAGCCTTGAACAGCCTTGTTGTCGTCGAGTCATTCAAGTACGCGCTGCGGCGCGAACGGCCCTACCAGGGTAACGGAGCGGGGTCTTTTTTTCAGAATGGCGGAACCTCTTTTCCTTCGGAGCACGCGGCCGCTGCTTGGTCTGTGGCCGGTGTAATCGCCCACGAGTATCCCAGTCCATTTATGAAAATCATGGCCTACGGCCTGGCGTCTCTTGTGGACTACTCACGAGTTCGAGCACGCCAGCATTTTCCCTCCGACGTTTTCGTTGGCAGCATCGTCGGCAATCTCGTCGCGCAAAACATCTACAGTCGTCATCACAATCCCGATCTCGGCGGCGGGGAATGGAGATCGATCAGCCAAGTCTTTCGTGGCGATGGAAATTTGTCACCTGCGAATCAAGGGTCGCCCTACGTTCCGCTCGATAGCTGGATCTACCCGGCTCTTGATCGTTTGAGTTCTATGGGATTAATCGACAGCGGGTTCGCGGGTATGCGGCCCTGGACGCGCTCCGAGTGCGCGCGCCTTCTCAACGAGGCAGAAGAGAAGCTTGGGGAGGGAGCCGACAGCATGACGGAAGCTGGCAAGCTCCTCTTTGCCCTAGAGCGCGAATTCCATCCCGAATTCGAAACGGCAGGTGGCGGCGATAACGCGTCTTTTAAAGTTGAGTCCGTCTACACGCGCGTTGAAAACATCTCCGGTGCGCCACTCACCGACGGCTACAACTTAGCGCAAACGCAGATCAACGATTTTGGGCGGCCTTATGGGCAAGGCTGGAACAGCGTCACAGGCTTCTCCACCTACGCCACCTCGGGACGGTGGGTTGGCTACGTGCGCGGCGAGTTGCAGACTGCGCCGAGTATTCCAGCGCTGCCACTCTCGGCCCGGCAGTTCGTGGCCGCTGCGGATGGAATACCCATCCTGCCTCCTTCGACGGCTTCGCCGTCCGTCCAACAGTTTCAACTCTTGGACGCTTACGCTGGCCTCACGTTTTCGAACTGGGAGGTGAGTTTTGGCCGGCAAAGCCTGGACTGGGGACCCGGAGAGGGCGGCGCCATATTGCTCAGCGACAACGCCGAACCTATTAACATGTTCCGCATCAATCGCGTCTCGCCGCTGCGGTTGCCGAGTTTCCTGAAGTTCCTCGGTCCGCTGCGGATGGAATTTTTCGTCGGCCAGCTTGCCGGCCACCACTTTGTTGACACTGCTTCGGGCATAACTGGCTCATGGTCGCAGCCGCTGAGTCCTCAGCCATTCACCGAAGGCGAAAAAATCAGCTTCAAGCCATCACCGAACCTTGAGGTGGGGCTCACATATACCACGATCTTTGGTGGAGTAGGGGTTCCGGCTACACCACGCACATTCGTGCAGAGCTTCTTTGACGGTGGGGGAGATCTGCCGGACGGGAGTTCGAAGTCGAGCCGTTTCACTGGTCTAGATTTTTCCTATCGGATTCCCAAGCTGCGTAAGTGGCTGACGTTTTATGGCGACGGCTTCACCCACGACCAGATCATATTTTTCATTGACCCTAAGGCCAGGCCCCTACCCCTCGGATATCCGGAACGCGCCGTCTGGCGTGCCGGGATTTATGTTCCCCGGTTCCCGAAGCTTTCGAAACTGGATTTTCGCGTCGAGGGCGGCTACACGGACAACCCGATCCGCGGCGGAACGAAAGAGACCGGCCTGAACCCGACCGGCTTTTATTACGCCGCGAATCGCTATCTGAACGGAGACACGAACAACGGCAATGTGCTGGGGAGTTGGATGGGCCGTGCCGGGCAAGGAGCGCAGGCTTGGACGAACTATTGGTTTGGCCCGCGCAATCGTTTGCAGTTCTATTTCCGCCACCAGAAGGTTAGCCAGGAGTTCGTTCCTGGGGGTGGCTCGCTCACGGACGTGGGTGTTCGGACGGATTATTCATTGCGTTCGGATCTTAACCTTTCTGTTTCGGTCCAACACGAGCGCTGGCTCTTTCCCGTGATTCAGCCGAACGTTTCCAGAAATGTGACGGCCACAGTACAAATTCTGTTTGAGCCGCATAAATTGTTCCAGCATCCTGCCGTAAATGCACAGGGAGCCACGTTGGGGACGGGAGACCGGCCGTGAATTACGCTGGCAGCGCTCCTGTTCGTCAGCCTGTGCCCGAGGTGCCGGAACCAGACCTTCCTATTGCGCCTAACGCGGAAGAAAGTTCTCAAGGAAACAAATCCTCGGTCATATATCTACGGCTTCTCTGGGAGCACCGCCGGTCGCTTACGCGCGCAGTTATATACGGGCTCATAGCGAGCACGCTCATTGCGTTCCTCATCCCGGTTCGCTACGAATCGACGGCGCGTCTTATGCCTCCCGACAGCAATCAGACGGGCGGTCTTGCGATGGCGGCTGCCGCGCTTTCTGGCGGTGCCGGAGGCCTGGGAGGCGTCGCCAGTGAGATGGTGGGCATGAAGAGCACCAGTGACATCTTTGTCGGCATCCTCTCGAGCCGCACCGTTCAGGACAAGCTGATCCAGCAGTTCGACCTGAAGAGGCTCTATGGGGCTCGCGGCATGGAAGACGCGCGCAAGGGCTTAGCTGGCCGCACAGGCATCTCCGTGGACCGAAAAAGCCAAATCATCACAATCACGGTGACCGACCACGACCCGAAGCGTGCCGCCGCCATGGGGCAGGCGTACGTTGAAGAGCTGAACCGCCTTGTAGCCGAATTAAGCACCTCCTCCGCTCGCCGCGAGCGCATTTTTCTGGAGGAGCGCCTAAGAGCTGTGAATCAGGATTTGGAGGCGGCCGAGAAGGATTTCAGTCAGTTCTCGAGCAAGAACACTGCGATTGACATCAAGGAACAGGGCAAGGCCATGGTGGAAGCAGCCGCCACCCTACAGGGACAGTACATCGCGGCGCAATCAGAGCTGGAGCGGCTCAAGCAGCTCTACACGGACAACAACGTGCGCGTCCGCTCCGTGCGAGCGCGCATTGCTGAGCTGAAACGCCAGCTCGAAAAACTGGGCGGAAAGGGCGAACAAGCGTCGGAACCATCCGGTCAGCAAGCGGACTATCTATATCCATCCATACGTAAGCTTCCGCTTCTTGGTGTCACGTACGCCGATCTCTATCGCCGGACGCGCGTGCAGGAGGCGGTTTTCGAGTCTTTGACCAAAGAATACGAACTGGCCAAGGTCCAGGAAGTCAAAGAAATACCGACTGTGAAGGTGCTCGACCCTTCAAACATTCCGGATAAGAAATCGTTTCCCCCGCGCCTCGGGATCATGCTCTTGGGGACGGCACTTGCCGTTGCCCTTGCAACCACCTGGGTGTTTGGAAAGACGGCGTGGGATGAAACGGACTCCAACGATCCGCGGAAGGTGCTAGCTCAGGAGGTATTCACTTCAGTGAAAGCGGGCCTTCCCCGGTTGTCTTCGAACGGGTCGGGAAACCATGTTGGCAGTGAGAGGTCCTCGCGTGGTACTCAGCGGCGCTCAGATGAAGATGACGGCAGCGACACGAAAAGAGAAATCAGATGAACGATCCGCACGCACATGCGCTCATCAAGGTAGCGACAGGACTTAGGCCATGAACGGCACTGCCGCACGCCAATCACCAGCGTTGCCAGTGGCAGGTTCGAATCCGGCGGGCGAATTCGCGCCCGATGCCTGGCTTGATAGCGAAGACAATCTCTCGATTCGAACAAGATCGGCGCGCAGACGAATTGGATACTTTCGCCAGGGGTCTTATGTAGCGATAGATGTTGTGTTGGTCTGTCTCGGAGCAATTGCCGTATATGGCGGAAGGTTCGGCTTCGCACATTATCTTGGCATAGAGCTTGTGTCAGCACAGCAGCTTATTCATCAGGCCTACACCCATACCTATCCGGCCTTCCTACTGCTTTACGTCATGCTGATCGTGATGGCTTGCACCAGCCAGCATCTCTACCGCACTTCAAGAGAAATTAGAGCGTTGGAAGAGAGCGTCAAGGTTGCTAAAGCCGTCGGATTTGCCACGGCACTTTTGGTTCTTTTCGCCTTCGTTTCGGGCCCCACAGAAATCTCCCGGATGGTTGTTGTTTCGGCTGGAGCCGCAAACATTGGTACCTTGGCGGGCTGGCGTTACGTAAAACGTCTCTACGTTCTGAGGCGCGCACGCCGCGGCGAAGGAGTATCACGTGCCCTGATCATCGGAGCGGGGAAAATAGGGCAGACACTGGCTCTCTGGCTGGAGAACAACAGTAACTTACGTTACTCGGTCTGCGGTTTTTTGGATGCGCATCCGAACGGCGATGCACGTGTATTAGGATCAATTCACGATCTTAAGAAAGTCGCTCTCGGGCAATTCGTGGATCAACTGTTCGTGACACTGCCTGCAGATCGCGAAGTGGTTAAGGAAATCTGGGTCGAAGCACGGCGATTGCGTCTCAATCTAAACATTGTACCGGACATCTACGACGGCCTGGGGTGGCGTGCGCCTATAAAATCTATCGGTGGTTTCCCGATTATCGAACTGCACGGGCAGCCGATTCCGGGGTTTGGCCTGGCTGTGAAACAAGTCCTCGACGTTGTTGTGGCGTCCCTCGGGCTTATTCTTGCGACGCCTCTGCTGGCTCTCGCGGCTCTTTGGATTCGGTTGGATTCCCGCGGGCCTGTTATTTATTCCGCGCTGCGCGTGGGAAAGAAAGGGAAAAAATTCCGTTGTTACAAACTGCGGACGATGGTGCAAGAGGCGGACTCTCAAAAAGACAAATTGCGCGGGACTAACGAGCGGAACGGGCCGTGCTTCAAGATGCAGAACGACCCGCGAGTGACGCGATGCGGGCGATGGCTTAGGAGGTACAGCATCGATGAATTGCCGCAACTAGTGAACGTTCTAAGTGGAGAGATGAGCCTTGTCGGGCCACGGCCGCATCCGGTGGATGATTACGAGCGCTACGACCTCGAGCATCTGCGGCGGCTGGACGTCAAGCCAGGCGTGACTGGACTGTGGCAGGTGAAGGCTAGACGCGATCCGTCGTTCGACATGGCCATGACACTGGATCTGGACTACATCGAGAACTGGAGCCTCTGGATGGATATCAAAATCCTGGCTCGGACCATTCAAGTGGTGCGTCGTGGAGACGGCCAGTGAGTTGGAAAGCTACATGGTCACTACAGTGAGCGTAACGGAGACCGAGCAACAGCCATGCGAGGAAATTCCCCTCTTGGATGTTGCGCGAGACGTTGCGACGCTGGGAGCGGGCTCGCTGCTGGCGGGCAGTATTAACGTTTTGCTGGTGTTCGTGATCCCTAGGGTCGTCAGCGTGGAAGACTACGGCTACTGGAGACTCTTCGCGTTGTATGCAGGCTATGCAGGCTTTGCGCACCTCGGCTTCGCGGATGGGGCGTTGCTGCGTTGGGCAGGTCGGCCTTTTGCGGAATTCCATCAGGAACTTCTGCCGTCACTGAGATTTGTTTTTTGGCAGCACGTCCTGCTTCTCACTCCCCTGTGTGTACTTCTTGGCTTTGTTCTGCATGGCCAACTGCGATTTGCCGGCATCGCCATCGCGGTATACGCTTTGATTTACAATTCGGTTGCGCTGTTGCAGTTCAGCCTGCAGAGCGCGAGGCTTTTTCGCCCGGTAGCGATTTCCACGGTAGCTGTGCCCGCCCTCTTCCTGGCATTCGTTGTGCTGTGGAAGCTCCGCTGGCCTCCCAGCTACCGAGAACTGATCTCCTCTTATTTCATGGCGTGGCTCGTTACCCTCGGCTTCCTTCTCAGCTGGACGAGGCCCTGGCAAGGAACTCCCCGCCCTGTAGAGGATTCGCTTGTTAGAAGCAGTTTGCTTGCCGGTTGGCCGATCGTGCTGGCGAACACGGGAGTCGGGCTGATCCTTGCCGCGGACCGGCTGGCTGTGAGCTGGGCGGCAACAATTCAAAACTTTGCCCAGTACAGCCTTGCTGCGAGCGCGATGGCGGTGCCGATCACCATGATCCAGGTATGCAGCAGGGTGTTCTTTTCGCATTTTGCCGGGCTGTCGGGCGACGGTCGAAAGAGGATTTATGGAGCTGCGTCGCGGATGCTGCTAGTTGCGTGGTGCCTGCTGCTGCCTTATTACTTCGCGTTAGACCTTTTCGTGAAGCACTTCCTACCCAAATATGTTCCGAGCCTGGGAATCGCACGCGTCCTGTTGCTGGGGATTCCCTTTCTGGCTGGGATTCAGATTTTGCATATGAGCTTTGCTTACCTCAATGGTCGGCAACGACATTTCCTGTGGCAAACGCTGGGGGTGCTGATAGTGAGCCTGGGCTTTGCGTCGCTCGTGGCGTTCGGGACGGGATCACTCAAGACAGTGGGCGCAACACAGGTGGTCATCCTGGGGCTCTGGTGGCTCTTGAACGAATGGACGCTGCGCGATTTGACCGGACAATCGCTGAGCGACTGGATGAAGTTCGCGGGCGTGTATGCTATGGCCGGAATAAGCTACTGGCTGACCAGCCGGCCAGGAGTCGACGTAGTGGGGTCAGTGGGGTTGTATTACGTGAGTGTGGCGATCGTTGCGGGGACTTGCTGCCGCGACGAGGTGAAGTTTTTTTTACGCGAGCTGATGGGGAGGAGGACGGCTGCCGTTGAGTGATGGAGGCGGAATATGAGTACCCGCACGCAATTCTACTGCGAAATCTGCGAAGGGAGCGAGACGAGCGGGACCTACGAAGCCCGGGAGATGATGTTTGGGCTGAGAACCCCGTTTCATTATGCGCAGTGCGCCAACTGCGGATCCCTTTGGCTGATGGATCCTCCGGATGATTTTGGCGCGTACTATCCCCGCGGCTATTACAGTTTCACTGCTCGTAAGCGTGGAATGAAGGCGGCGATCATCGAATATTTGCGTACCAGGCGGGATAGGACATTCTTCGGTAGCAAGGATGTGCTGGGGCGGTTTTTGTCGTGGCGGTACAAGAACAGCGATCTTCTTGCTGTCTCGAAACTGAATTCGAAACCGGACACAAGAGTTCTGGACGTTGGCTGCGGGAGCGGCCAGCTGCTGCACAGGATGGCGGCATTGGGATTTAGGAATCTTGTGGGCGCGGACGCGTATCTCCCGAATGACTTTCAGAACGGCAACGGTGTTCGGATTCGCAAATGCTGCCTGGAGAATATGGTCGGAGAGAAGTACGACCTGGTGATGTTCCATCACAGTCTCGAACACGTTCCGGATCCGGTGGGCACACTACAAACGGTGGCAAAAATCCTGGCTCCGGGCGGCAAATGCCTCGTACGGCTGCCGGTGGTGGCTCACGCGTGGGAACGCTACAAATCGAACTGGGTGCAATTAGACCCCCCGAGGCACATATGGCTGCCCACAGTGAAGGCAATGGGGATGCTGGCTGAGTCGGCGGGGCTGAGTATGCAAAGAGTAGACTACGATTCGACAGACTTTCAGTTCTGGGGAAGCGAGTTGTACGCCCGCGATGTGCCATTGCGGGATTTGCCGTTGCGGGGTGTGCCGTGGCGTGCTGTGTCATCTTACTGCGCGAATCCGCTGGATTTGAGTGAGCATTTTCGTCGTAAAGAGATCCGGGAATTCCAGAGGAAAGCCGAGACGTTGAACGATGAGGGGCAAGGGGATCAAGCGGCCTTTTGTTTTTCTGGGAAGCCTTGAGGAGAAGAGTCGAAGTTGGATGCTTCAAGACCGTATTCAGAAGATTGGAAGATGGTTGATCTTGTCTCGAATACGCCTTAGGAGCGGGAGTCAGAATTGCAGGACAGGTCTAAACCAAAAGTTTCTATCATTCTCTTGAACCTGAACGGATACGAAGACACGCAGGAGTGTCTTGAGTCTCTCCGGCAAGTGCAGTACGCCAATTTTGATGTCATTGTCGTGGATAACGGGTCTGACGACGATTCTTTCGCGCTCCTTCAAACGGAATTTCCCGACATCAGATTGCTTGGAAGTAAAGAGAACCTTGGCTTTACGGGAGGGAATAACCTCGGAATCGAGGATGCTTTATGTCGTGACGCGGCCTACGTCCTCTTGCTGAACAATGATACGGTCGTGGACCCAGATTTTCTAACTCACCTTGTTCAGGTAGGGGAAAGCGACCCTCGAATCGGAATCCTGGGCCCAAAGATTTTCTATGCGTCTGAGCCACAAAGGATTTGGTTCGCTGGCGGCTACGTTAAGTACGGGACCGGTGCGTGCGGTCATCTGGGCCACGACCAGCTTGATCAGGATGGCGAGTTCTCTCGCATAGCGGACACTCCTTTCATAACCGGCTGCGCTCTGTTGGTTAAGTCAGCCGTATTACGGGAAGTGGGTCTGCTCGACCTCAGACTCTTTGTTTATTGGGAGGACGCGGACTTTTGCATGCGCGTGCGGAAAGCCGGGTACCGGTGCGTTTTCGTGCCCATGGCGCGGGTCTGGCACAAGATCTCCCAGACCTGTGGCCTCGAGTCTTCCTTTACGCTTTATCTTGGGACTAGGAACCAGCTGACCTGGACCGCGGAGCACATTCCCTTTCCGTACAAGCCTGGCGCCCTCGCTTTCGTATTCATGAAAAAGCTTCTCAAGATGAGCCTGCTTGCGTTTAAGAGCCGCGACTCGGCGGCGGCGGTTTGGGCGGGGATTTGGGATTTCCTTGCCCGAGCATACGGCCCGCCGCGAAAAGAAAGGATGCCGGGACGGCGAGCCCCCTCTGCCTCGGCAAACATATGACGCGCCGCTTGTTCTATTTGATGTTGCTGACAATTCCAGCAGGGCGTCTGCTAAGCGCTTCGCTCTTTGAATCCGCGACCAAGGTCGCCTCGCTAACGCTTGACCAATTCGTGTTATGCACGCTCATCTTCCTGTACTTTTACCCGCACTTGTTGCACGCGCGTTTGCCATTCATGGAAGTTCACCTGGCCAGGCCAATATTGCTTTTTGCAGCCTGGAGCCTGATCTCCCTGATACTAAACAAAGCCGAGTACGGCCTCTCTATCGGGCAGACAGCATTCAGTGCATTGTATCTGGGCCGCTGGATCAGCTACGCGCTCTTGTATTTCGTTGCGTATGACATTTGCAAAAGCGGCGACGAAGTCAAAAAAATTGTGAAGTGGCTGATGATCGGAAGCGGGCTGTTCTGTGCTTTCGGCCTGATCCAGGCAGCTTTCCTGCCCGATTTTGCGTTCATACTGCATCCCGATGCAACTTTGGTTGACTTCGACCCCCAAGGCCACCGGCTTGTTTCCACGTTCTTGGACCCCAACATTGCGGCGGGTTACATCCTCATCTTCGCACTTCTCGCTCTCTCGTTCTGGATTCATGGATATTCGAAATGGCTTGGGATTTTTCTTTTGCTTGGCGGGGCTCTTTTCGCCACGTTATCCCGAGGCGGAGTCTTGGGGTTTTTCGTTGGGGTAGCTCTCCTTCTGGGTGCGAAGAAATTCCCCCGAAAGCGCGCTTTGATAGGCGTTCTTGCGTTGCTTCTTCTAGCCAGCGTGATGTATCCGAGCTTAAAGACACTGATAGAGGAGAGGCAGCGTATAAGCATAGATGATGCTTCTGCGCTAAGCCGCATAGAAGACTGGAAGCTCGCCCTGGACATTGTTTCCAGCAATCCACTATTCGGCATAGGTTTCGACACACTTGGATTCATCGCACCCCGGTATGGAATTATTAGGGAGAGTGCAACCGCATTCGGCTTTGCCGGAGATCTCATCACGATATTTGTAATGACCGGAGCAATAGGTCTAATTCTCTACCTTCGAATTTGCGGCCAGGTGATTAACGAATTGTCTCGGTTGCGGGATAGAACAAGAAGCACCTGGGTGTGTGCGTTCGCTCGCGGAGTTCAGGCGTCCACAATCGCCGTTTTGGTCAGCAGTTCTTTTACGACCTTGCTCCTTTATCCGCAAATCATGGCTGTGTTGTGGGTTCTGTGGGCCTTGGGAAGACGACTCCAGGAAGGAATAGATGCAGAAGTGCAACAACCGGGTCTAGAACTAGCGCGGGCGTCTACCTAGTTTTACTTTGGCGAGCTAAGCATATGCTTGCGAAACGGACCAAATTGAACAGTGTTGCAGCGCGTTGAGACTGTTTTGGATTGCAGCCGGAACTGTAACCTGACGTGAACGCTTGGAGAAAAAACTGAATTATGGAAACACGTGAAGTATCTGAGCTCGAGGCGCTGTTGAATATGGGAATGGCTGGCCTTGCTGCTGGGGCCAAAGACATGGACCACTTGGATGGCGCTGCGGCGGCATTCAATTATATTCGAATCGCAGACCTGGTAGATTATTACTCCAAAGCGGGCTTGGTAGACGCGCCCATACTGGATTGGGGCTGTGGGTACGGTCAGGTATCTTGGCTTCTGTTGCAGCGTGGCCTCTCGGTTGTTTCATGTGATATTGAGAAGCGGCTTGCGAGAGAGTTCATCGAACCGCTAAGCCAATTGGACATAAGCTATCTCCAAAATCCAATCCGTCTACCGTACGATTGTGGAACTTTCGGGGCTGTTCTGTCCGTTGGTGTCCTCGAACATGTCGGTGTGGCTAATGTCGAAGCTTCAATGCAGGAAGTTGGTAGAGTATTGAGGCCGGGCGGGCTTTTCTTTATCTTCATGCTCCCTAATCGGTTCTCCTGGGTTGAATTCATTGCTGACGTCCGACACGTATCAGTGCATCCGGATAAATACACTTTTCGGAGAATCGAACAGCTCCTACACGCTCACTCTTTCACTCTCGAACGAAAGTGGCGGCGTAACGTACTTCCACGCAACCTCACCGGCCTGAGTCAGCGCGTCAAGAGGGCCTACGGGAAGTACTACCGGGAGATCGAGTCGGTTGACCACGTCCTTGCGAACTTCCTACCGACTTCGATTTTTAGTGGAGTAATTGAAGTAATCGCGAAAAGAGTTTAGCAGGGCCTCGAATATGTCTAATCAAAACGCGGAGCCTAGGGCTTCAGAAATAGCCATCGACGCGCGCTGGCTCCATTTGGGCGGGCTGGGCACATATGCGTACCATCTGATTGCTGGATTCGCCCGACATGGAAACGGATTCACGCTACGTGGGATCGTGAACCAACGAAACGCAGAACGGATTGCGCCGTTTTGCGATCGCGTTGTGATTGCGGAAGCTTCAATGTATTCGCTTCGTGAACAGCTCGAAATTGCTAGGGCAGCGAGGGGCGCCGACCTGCTACATGTTCCGCACTACAATGCGCCTCTTTTTTACCATGGCCCGATGCTGGTTTCAATTCACGACGTGATCCACATCACTGCCCCGGTTTATCGTCGGGATGTTCGGGCCTGGCTTTATGCGATGCCGGTGTTGAATCTGGTCGCTCGGAAGGCAGACCACATCGTAACCGTCTCGGAATATTCAAAGGCACAAATCGTCGAGCAGTTGCGTGTGCCTTCTTCCAAGGTGACTGCAATCTACAACGGCGTGAATTCACAATTCTGCTGTGCAGATCGAAATGAGGCGTTCGCGGCCGTTTCAACGGCTCTCGGCCTTAAGTCACCTTACGTTCTCTATGTGGGAAACCTAAAGCCTCACAAGAACGTTTCCACGCTGCTGCGGGCGTTTGCAATGCTTCGCAAAGGAACGGATATTCCTCAAGAACTGTTGATTATTGGAGACGACGCGCGATGGGGGCGTGCCCGGCGTGAAGAATGTTCTCGCCTCGGGATCAACGACACGACGCATTTTGTTCCAGAAGTAGCCCAGAAACTGCTGCCGAAGATATATGCGGCTGCAGATTTACTGGTGATGCCCTCGACGATCGAGGGGTTCGGATTGCCCGTCCTGGAAGCCATGGCATGTGGAACGCCAGTAGTTTGCTCGCGGGCGACTTCTCTACCGGAAGTGGGTGGCGACGCAGTGCTGTACTTTGATCCCGCAAGCCCTGAAGATTTGGCGTCCGTGATCGAGCGAGTAGTGAACTCATCTGAGCTTCAGGAGAAACTTCGTGAGAAGGGGCTGGAACGCGCGAAGCGGTTTACATGGGAGGACTCTATAAGGAAGCACGTTGAGCTCTACGGGCACTTGCTGGGGTTGAATTGATAACTGTGTTGATCGGGGTCGGTTTCGGGAGAACCCTGTTGAGAATCGTGCCTAAGGATTTGAGAGTCGCCATCGTTCACCACTGGCTAGCCACCTATACTGGCGCCGAGCGGGTAATCTCCGCCTTGCTGGATCTGTTTCCGCAAGCAGACCTATTTGCCCTCGTTGCCAACGAGGAGGTGACGGCGCGTTTTGCACCACGTCGCGTGACAACATCATTTTTGCAGCGTGTGCCAGGAAGCCGGCGCTATCACCGTTATATGCTGCCGCTATATCCATTCGCGCTGGAGCAATTCGATCTGCGCGGCTACGATCTGGTAATTAGCTCCGAATCGGGACCAGCCAAGGGAGTGATCACTTCGGTCGACACTCTGCATATTAGCTACTGCCATTCGCCCATGCGGTACATCTGGGATCAGTACCAGGGGTATACAAACGGCAAGGACATGAGCGGTCTGGCCCGACTCGTATTCAAGGTGGTGGCCCATTACGTGCGCATGTGGGATCTAGCAACTGCGTCTCGCGTTGATTACTTCATAGCGAATTCGCACAACTCTAAGGCCCGAATTTGGAAATATTATCGCCGTGAGGCGGCTGTGATTCATCCCCCGGTTGACGTGACGGTGGGTCATGTTGCGGACAGCATTGAGGATTATTACCTTGCCGTCAGCCGCTTGGTGGATTACAAGCGAGTCGACTTGGCGGTAGAGGCCTGCAATCGTTTGAAGCGGCCGCTTCGGATAGTTGGCGTCGGCCCGCAGTACAAGCGGTTGAAAGCGTTGGCTGGTCCTACGGTCGAGTTTCTGGGCGAGCTTACCGACGCCCAGAAGAACGATCAGTACTCCCGCTGCCGGGCCCTGCTGTTTCCAGGAGAAGAGGATTTCGGCATAGTCCCAGTCGAGGCTCATTCGTTCGGCCGCCCCGTCATAGCGTTCGGCCGGGGAGGCGCACTGGAGACGATACAGGGACCGTTCGCGGGGGAGGCAGCAATCAAAAGCTCCTGCAATGGAATTCTCTTCCACGAGCAAACCACTGACTCCGTCGTGAATGCAGTCCGGACATTCGAGGCGTCAGAACAAGCATTTTCCCCCGCGACGATTGCGAGCAGTGCTGGGCGGTTTTCGACCGACCGGTTCAAGCTGGAGATGGCGGATTTAGTGGCCGCTTACATCCATGAATTTCATAACAGCAATCAACGGCGGCTCGAACCCGTTGCTGGCTAGCGTCTTGGGCGGAAGATCAGAGACCGAAGAGGGGATTATAGCTTAGCCGTAAAGATGTCTCCAAAGCGTTCTTGGAGCTTTTTGGAAGGCTTTCATCAAGACAAACAAAAAGGAGCGTAGCAATGCCAGTTTCACTCGTAACCGGAGGAACCGGATTCATGGGGTCGCATGTGGCGGAGCATCTCATCAGAAACGGTCATGAGGTCGTCGTCTTCGACGATATGAGTGGCGGTTTCGCCGACAACGTGCCGAAGGGAGCCACACTTGTGAAGGGCTCCATCCTGGATCACGAGCTCATTGACAGAATCTTTGAACAGTATTCGTTTAACTATGTCTACCATCTAGCGGCGTATGCCGCGGAGGGACTCAGCCATTTTATCAAGCGTTTCAACTACAACAACAATCTGATCGGTTCGGTCAATCTGATCAATGCCAGCGTCAACCACGAGGTTAACTGCTTCGTTTTTACGTCTTCGATCGCAGTGTATGGCAGCGGCCAGTCTCCGTTGAGGGAAGACATGGTTCCCATCCCGGAGGATCCATACGGGATTGCCAAGCTTGCCGTCGAGCATGAACTGCGAGTCAGCCATGAGATGTTCGGGCTGGATTACGTTGTTTTCCGGCCCCACAACGTCTACGGCGAGCGGCAGAACATCCTTGATCGCTATCGCAACGTGGTTGGAATCTTCATGAACCAGATTTTGCGCAGTGAACCATTGACTATTTTCGGTGACGGAACTCAAGTCCGCGCATTCACCCACATTGATGACATCGCTCCGATTATTGCAAGTTCAGTGGATGTCCCTGCGGCAAGGAATCAGGTGTTCAATCTGGGAGCAGACGAGCCTTACACCATCAATGAACTGGCTCGAATCGTGATGGAAGAAATGGGCTCAAAGTGCGAAATCATACATTTGGATCCCCGGAATGAAGTTAAAGTTGCCTTCTCCGATCACAGCAAGGCCCACCAGGTGTTTGGCAAACAGTCACAAACGACCTTACAGATGGGAATCGGTGCCATGGCAAAATGGGTTAGGTTACATGGCGCGCGTGAGAGCAGCATCTTCGAAAATATCGAAGTGATGAAGAACATGCCTGCAAGCTGGGCCCGAGTGGCGCGGAAGGCAGCCGTGGGAATCCCGTAGTCACAAAAGCTTGTCCCCGATGATTGCGATTGAGTGCGACGGGCGTCTTCTCGATGCAGAACGACGACCGCGATGGCGATAAGCCTGTGAAGCAAGTAGTACGGCTTTAGGTAGTACGGCTTTAGGTTGACTTTGCATTATGCCCAGAGTAGTGTTCGCGTAATTTCACGGGTCATCGCCCAAAGCCCTTGGATCGTCCCCATTCGTTAGAAGCACGCCACGGGTTGACCCGAGAGAAAATCCGAATTTCTTCCTTCAGCTGCAGATGAAAGGGGTGCCCCCATGAAACGGACCATAAGATGGGCTGGAGTTGGTCTGTTGTTTTCTCTGGGTTTAGGAGTGCATGGAATGCAAGCGCAGCAAGTAGTGAGCGCTGAGCCGCAGGCTCCGGGCCGCACAGTGCAGACGACAGCGGAATTGCTGCCGACGTTACCGGTTCCTCGGTTGGTGAAGTTTGCTGGGATGTTGAAGGATGAGCTGGGAAAAACACGGACAGGAATGGCGGGAGTGACGTTTGCCATCTACAAGGAACAAGAAGGTGGGGCGGCGCTGTGGTTGGAGACGCAGAATGTGGAACTGGACGAGCAGGGGCATTACATGGTGCTGCTGGGTGCGACGAAGAGCGAAGGGCTGCCGCTGGAGCTGTTCACTGCTGGAGAACATCGCTGGCTAGGCGTGCAGGTCAACTTGCCCGGCGAGGTCGAGCAGCCCCGCGTGCTCTTAGTGAGTGTCCCTTACGCACTGAAGGCAGTCGATGCGGATACGCTGGGGGGGATGCCGGCCTCGTCATTCGTGTTGGCCACGCCCACTGGAGTGACTTCCGCCAATCCAAAGACGGGGGCTAAGACGACGACGAGCGGCAAAACCGCCGCGGCTCCTGCGATTGGCGGGGGTGGGACGCCGAACGTTGTGACCAAGTTTGATGGGACGGGAGCGAACGTAATCAACTCTTCGATTTCTGACAACGGGAGTCGGATCACAGCGGCGGAAGGGATAGATTTCGGCAGTGATTTCAGTTTTGTGGGGAACGCGGAACCGGCGGCGACGGGGCGGGTGCAGATGTTTGACCGGGCCTTTGTGGGATTTGTGATTCGCGGACTGAACGTGCTGTTCGAGACGTTGCAAGGGAGCCCCGCCGTGCCAACCGAGGTGATGCGGGTGACGCAGTCGGGCAATGTGGGTATCGGCACGCCCAGTCCCGCCTCCAAGCTCGAGGTGGACGGGAACACGACTGCCTTCAACAGCACCATCGTCGGAGCGTCGCAAGCCGGCTCGAATCCTGCGGCTTTTACCTTTAGCCCTACGACGATTCCCCCCGTTGCTGTGGGTGGCCTTGCCACTGCCACAAGCGGCACCGTGGCTGGCGTGGGCGGAACCTCTCTCAGCCCCAACGGTGCGGGCGTCGGAGCCCTCAACTTTTCCAGCACTGGCGGTACTGGTTTGTTCGCGGCTACTGCCGGCGCAGGTAGCACGGCTGTGTCCGCGTTTGCGACTGGCACTTCTGGCGGTAGCCTCGGGATTCACGCGGGTGTCATGGACTCGACCGGCGCGGCGGGACTGTTCGACAATGACGCCGGCGGCAACCTCCTCGTCGGCCGGACCGGAGGAAGTGGCGCGCATGTGAATCGGTTCCGCATAGATGGTACAGGCAAGGGCTTTTTCAACGGCGGCACGCAGACGGGTGGGGCCGACTTCGCCGAATCCGTAGCCATCCGCGGCGAGCACTCGCACTATGAACCCGGCGACGTGCTCGTGGTTGACCGGGCCGCAGGACGACGCTTGATGCTCTCGCGGCACGCGTATTCCACTCGCGTTGCCGGAATCTATTCGACCAAACCCGGGGTGCTCGCTACAACTCATTCCATTGATGACTCCGACGCGCTCGCGGAAGAGATTCCTCTCGCTATCGTGGGCATCGTGCCGTGCAAGGTGACTGCGGAGAACGGACCCATCGCGCCGGGAGACTTGCTGGTGACGTCCTCCACGCCGGGGTATGCGATGAAGGGAAGGAACCGCACTCGGATGTTGGGCGCGGTGGTGGGAAAGGCGCTCGAACCGTTGCGCGAAGGGAAAGGCGTCATCCAGGTTTTGGTGACACTGCAATAGGGATTTCAACAGGGCAAGCGTCGAGCTGAAGCGGTAGCACAAATCATTTGGGATTTTGACTGGCGGTCCGCCTCGGTTTGCAAGTCGTGTTCAGAACGGTTCTGCAACAACATGATGTAGGTGTACTCCAGCATGTTGGGGACATGCGAGAGCGCTCCCGCTTGAAAATCAAACAGCATAGATAGCTTTGGGTGATGTCCTGATTTCAAATTAGGACAGCGTCCAACTTTGAGTTGACTGTGTGTGAAGGCGAGAGTAGTGTCCGCGTCATTTCCCGGTTCATCGCTCGGCCGCCTCGGATTGTCTCCCATTCGTAAGAACCATTCTGCGGTCTGGACCGAGAGAAATCTGGATTTCTTCTGTTTCAGACGAAAGAGGTGCCCCCATGAAACGGACCATGAGATGGGTTGGGGTGGGTTTGTGGTTTTCTATGGGTCGGGGTGTGGCCGGAATGCAGGCGTAGCAGCCAGTGGCGGCGGAGCCGCAAGCGCCCAGCGAAGTGGTGCCGCCATTGCCGGTACCTCGGTTGGTGAAGTTTGCTGGGACGTTGAAGGATGAGCTAGGGAAGCCGCGGACAGGGGTGGTGGGCGTGACCTTTGCCGTTTACAAGGAGCTGGAGGGCGGAGCGGCGTTGTGGTTGGAGACGCAGAATGTAGAGTTGGATGAGCAGGGGCGGTACACCGTTCTGTTGGGGTCCACCAAGAGCGAAGGACTGCCGCTGGAGCTGTTCACTGCGGGAGAACCGCGTTGGCTTGGGGTGCAGGTGAATCTGCCGAAAGAGTTGGAGCAGGCGCGGGTGCTCTTGGTGAGCGTGCCGTATGCGTTGAAGGCG
>Ga0137362_10000635_pt1 | contig 19256 bp, 15 predicted proteins | sample MadtaG_2_FD_104801 | JGI IMG/M metagenome (GOLD analysis project Ga0137362, IMG submission 104801) | Vadose zone soil microbial communities from Angelo Coast Range Reserve, California, USA - Mad1_100_16 metaG | ecosystem: Environmental > Terrestrial > Soil > Vadose zone | place: USA: California... | reverse complement strand
GAGGACTTCGGGTTGCTCGGCTTGATTACGGGTAGTAGCGGAATTCGAGCGACCGAGCCGCTGAGCTATATCGAGTTCATGAACCTGGTGATCCGCTGCACGATCACCATCACCGACTCGGGCGGCTTGCAGGAAGAGACCACCTATCTCGGCATCCCCTGCGCCACGCTCCGTGACAACACGGAGCGACCAATCACGATCTCCGAGGGAACGAACCGCCTGCTGAAGCCGGCTGAGCTGGTGGCGGCGGCCGAGGAGGCGCTGGAGGGCAAATGGCCGAAGGGCCGCCGGCCGCAACGGTGGGATGGGCACACGGCGGAGCGAGCGGTGGAGAGCCTGGGGCGACTGATATTACGAGATGACAGCGGCGCCTAGCGCTTCCAAGATGCGGAGGGCCTAGCTCGCAGCGGCTGCGGATGTGGATCGGAGCGTCTGCAGCAGCAGCTGGAAATCGCATCCCTTGGTCAGGAATGCAGCCGCCCCGCGGCGCTTGGCCTCGAGGGCGACTTCATCGCTCCCGGCCAGGCCGCTGAAGATGATGACCCGCAGCCCGGGCAGCGCGCTCCTCAGCTGTTCGACCAGCGGCAGTCCGCTGCCTCCCTGGAGCATGAGATCGAGGATCAACACGTTTGCAGAGCTGTTACGCGCGGCCGGGAGGACCTGGCTGGCATCCGACACCTTGCCCACACACTGCATGTCCGGCTCGGTATCGATGAGCTCGCTCATGACATCACTCAGGTCGCGCTGATTTTCTGCGATCAGCACCCGCAGCGGCTTGTGCGTCTCCAAAGCGTCTCCGTGCTCAACCAGGCAGTAGGTTACGTAAGAGCAAGTTGCGTGCCCGAGCATAAACTGAAGTTTTCTCGGGATTCAAGGCCGCTCATGAGTCGAGGAGCTCCAGGACCTCAGCGGTCCTCTCACGCATCAGGGTCTCGCTGCCGCGCGCCTCGACGTTCAAGCGCACGAGCGGCTCGGTGTTGGAACCGCGCAGATTGAAGCGCCAGTCGGGGAACTCGATGGAGAGGCCGTCGGTAAAGTCGACCGACAACGCCCGGGATTCATAGTGTTCGTGTACGCGCGCCAGAATACCCTTGGCGTCCGTTCTGAGCTCCCGGTTGATCTCGCCGCTGGCCGGGAAGAGTCGCATGCGCTCGCCAACAAGCGTCGACAGCGGGCCGCGCTCACAGATGACCTGCAGCACGAGCAGCCAGGGAATCATGCCGCTGTCGCAGTAGGAGAACTTGCGGAAGTAGTGGTGCGCGCTCATCTCCCCGCCATAGGCGGCATCGACCTCGCGCATCTTCTGCTTGATGAAGGCGTGGCCGGACTTGCAGAGCACCGGCTCGCCGCCGTAGCGGCGCACGATATCGATCGTGTTCCAGGTCAGTCGCGGATCGTGGACGATGCGGGCGCCCGGCTGCCGCTTCAGAAAGATCTCCGCCAGCAGGCCCACGAGGTAATAGCCCTCGATGAACTGACCGCTCTCGTCGAAGAAGAAGCAGCGATCGTAGTCACCGTCCCAGGCAAGCCCCACGGCTGCGCCGGACCGCCGTACCACATCCGCGGTCGCGGCGCGGTTCTGCTCGAGCATCGGATTCGGCACCCCGTTCGGAAAGGTCCCATCCGGCTTGTGGTTCACCTTCACGAACTCGAACGGCAGGTGCGGCTCGAGCAGGTCGATGACGAGCCCTGCCCCGCCGTTGCCGGGGTTGACCACGACCTTGAGGTTGCGCAGCTTCGCCCGATCCACGTAGCCCAAGAGGTGATCGAGGTATTTCGCGTGGATATCGAGTGACCGCTCCGTGCCCGGCTTTGCGGCCTTCGGCGTCAGGTTGCCGGACTCGATGAGTGCGCGCATGTCGAGCAGTCCGGTGTCGGCGCTGATCGGGCGCGCGTGCTCCCGGACGAACTTCATTCCATTGTAATCGGGCGGGTTGTGGCTCGCCGTCACCATGATGCCGCCGTCGAGCTTTTCCGCGAACGTGGCGAAGTACGCCCCCTCCGTCCCCCACAGGCCGATGTCGAACACATCGACGCCGCAGTCGATCAGGCCGCGCTTCACCTCGGCGGCGAGTTGCGGGCTCGAGAGCCGGATGTCGTACCCGACAGCCACCCTCTTAGGTCTTACAAAAGCCGCATAGGCGCGACCGACGTCATAGGCCAGCGAATCATTGATCTCATCCGGAATCCGGCCGCGGATATCGTAGGCTTTGAAGGAGTCGAGATTGGTCATGAATCGCCTCTGGCCAACCCGGGAAGAATTGCAGGCCGCCCCCGCGGCGGCAACTCTTTGGGGTATTCTGCGCCGCACAGCTTGAAGTCAAGCTAAGCAGCAGCTGCGTTTCAGGTCGTAGTGCCCTGCCGGCCGTAGCGATCTTCCAATCGCACGATGTCATCCTCTCCGAAGTACGAGCCTGACTGTACCTCGATGATGTGCAGCGGGATCTTCCCTGGGTTCTCGATGCGGTGCTTGACGCCGATCGGAATGTAGGTGGACTGGTTCTCCTCCAGCAGGAAAACCTCCTCGCCGCGCGTGATGCGCGCCGTGCCGGACACCACGATCCAATGCTCTGCTCGGTGATGGTGCAGCTGCAGGGACAGGCTCGCGCCTGGCTTGACCTTGAGGCGCTTCACCTGGAACCGCGGCCCGTTCTCGATGCTGTCGTAGCTGCCCCAGGGGCGGAAGACCTCGCGGTGCAGCGAATGCTCATAACGCCCCTGCTCCTTCAGGCGGTGGACGAGCTTCTTCACGTCCTGCACCCGATCCCTGGGCGCCACGAGCACCGCGTCCTTGGTCTCGACGACCACATGGTCCTTGAGACCCACCACCGAGACGAGCCGGCTCTCGGAATAGAGATAGCAACCTTCTGAGTCCTCGGAGATCACGTCGCCGTGAGTGACGTTGCCGTGGCTATCGGCGTCGCTCGCCTCATGAAGCGCCGCCCAGGAGCCGACATCGCTCCAGCCGGCATCGAGCGGCACCATGACGGCCTCCGAGGTCTTCTCCATGACGGCGTAATCGATCGAGTCGGCGGGACAGTGCTCGAACGCCTTGGCATCGATGCGGGTGAACTCGAGATCCGCTTTCGCTCCGAGAAATGCCGCCTGGCAGGCCTGGGCGATCTGCGGCGCGAGGCTCTCGAGCTCCCGCAGGTAGCGGCGCGCGCGGAACATGAACATGCCGCTGTTCCAGTAGTAGTCACCGGACTTCACGAATTCCCGGGCACGCTCCAGGGTCGGCTTTTCCACGAAGCGGGTAATCTGGTGCACGGCGCCAGTAGCGTTCCCGCGCTGGATGTAGCCGTATCCCGTCTCGGGAGTACTGGGAACGATCCCAAAGGTCACCAGCCGCCCCTGCTCCGCAGCGCCGAGTGCCGCACGTATCGCCTTGTGAAAGGCCGGAACGTCCCGGATGACATGGTCGGCTGGCAGAACGAGCAGCACGGGCTCCCCTGCGTTCGCCTCGGCCTTCGTCGCCTTATTCGCCTCGGCCTTCGTTCCCTTGAGGGCCGCGTGGGCGGCAAGCGCAATCGCGGGTGCCGTGTTGCGGCCGAACGGCTCGAGCACGATGGCGCGGGGCTCGCTGTTGATCTGCCGGAGCTGCTCCGCTACCAGGAAGCGATGTGCCTCATTGCAAACCACCACCGGCGCACAGACCCCGAGCCCCTCGAGGCGCGCAGCCGTCTGCTGGAGCATCGTGCGCTCGCCGGTGAGCGGCAGAAGCTGTTTGGGATACAGCTCGCGGGACAAGGGCCACAGGCGCGTACCGGCTCCGCCCGACAGAATGACTGGAGTGAGCATCGGGACAGCCTACGGGGATTCTATTTCAGGTCAATGCCAGCGGCTTGCCCCGCCCAATGGCGTAGTAGGTGAAGCCGAAACGGCCCACCATGGCCGGATCATAGAGATTGCGGCCGTCGAAGATGAGGGGCGCCTTCAAGATCTGCTTGAGGCGATCGAAATCCGGGCTGCGGAACTCCTGCCACTCCGTCACGATGGCCAGGGCGTCGGCTCCTTCCGCGGCCTCGTAAGCGTTCTTGCTGAGCGCGAAATCCTTTCGATCGCCGTAGATCCGCTTGGCCTCGCCCGCTGCGACCGGATCGTACGCGCGCACGCGTGCGCCCGCCTTCAAAAGCAGATCGACCACGGTACGCGAGGGCGCCTCGCGCATGTCGTCCGTGTTGGGTTTGAATGAGAGCCCCCACAACGCGATCGTGCGGCCCCGCAACTGATCGGCGAAGTGCCGGCGCATTTTGTGCACGAGCACTTCCTTCTGCCGTTCGTTCACCGCCTCGACCGCATCCAGGATCTCGGGCTTGTGTCCGACCTCGTGCGCCGAGCGGATCAGCGCCTGCACATCTTTCGGGAAGCAGGAGCCGCCATAGCCCGTGCCCGGGTAGATGAAGCTATAGCCGATGCGCGGGTCCGAGCCGATGCCGACGCGGACCTTCTCGATGTCGGCGCCGAGGAGCTCCGCCAGGTTCGCAAGCTCGTTCATGAAGCTGATCTTGGTGGCGAGCATCGCGTTCGCCGCGTACTTCGTGAGCTCTGCGGAGCGGATGTCCATCACGATGAGACGATCGTGGTTGCGCGTGTAAGGCTCATACAGTGCCCGCATGAGCTCGGTCGTGCGCGGGTTGTCCGTGCCGACAACAACCCGGTCCGGTTTCATGAAGTCCTGGATCGCCGCTCCCTCCTTGAGGAACTCCGGGTTCGAGACGACATCGAACTCCATGTTCGCCTCGCGCTCCTTCAGCGTGGTCTCGATCTCCTTGCGGACCTTGTCCGCAGTCCCGACGGGAACGGTGGACTTGGTGACGACGATGCAGTAGCGGCTCATGTGCGTGCCGATCGTCCGCGCTGCAGCAAGCACGTAGCGAAGGTCCGCCGAGCCATCTTCGCCCGGAGGTGTGCCTACAGAAATCAGTTGGAACAGGCCGTGCTCGACGCCCTTGAGCGCATCCGTCGTGAACTCGATACGGCCGGCCTCCGCATTGCGCTTGATCAGTGCATCGAGGCCGGGCTCGTGGATGGGTATTTCACCGCCCTTGAGCCGCTCGATTTTCCCAGCATCGACGTCCACGCACACGACGTGGTTGCCGGCGTCGGCCAGGCACGCTCCGGTCACCAAACCGACATATCCGGAGCCGAAAATCGTTACACGCATCTAAATTCTTGAAGCTTATGGGAAAGAGGCTGGAGCCTAACGGAAGGCTTGACTGCCCTCAAGGAGCTTGAGCAATCGATGTACCGCGGCTGGCGAACTCGGCAAACAGCGCAACTGCGCACGCCGAATCGGCAGGCTGTCTGCGATACCCAACAGGAGTTTTCAGCCCGGAAATACACAAATTTCTGTCAACTTTCTGTTATCAGACTGCCCAGGTCTGGGTATACTTCGCAGGCAAGAAAGAACGCGAGGGGGGGATATCCCAACTGCGCCGCGCAGTTGCTTGGAAGGACTTACGAGCTCATGCATCGCTTCTCAGCCCTCGAAATGCCGGGCAGTTCGCAGCGTACACCTAGCGGAACAGTCGCCGGCGGCCAGCGGTTTACACATCTTTGTTAGCTACGCATGGGACGCTTCAAACCCTTTCTGGGGGGCGCAAGACTTTCGCTGCCCTCCGCTGTGAAGGCGCTGACTCGCACGCGCCGCGCGGTGCAATCTTGGGGCTTCGCCGGTTCCGGCTTGCGCCTTGCTGATACAGGTCAACCGCGTGGACGTGAGCGCGCTAAAGCGCCTGGAATGTGCAGCGGATTCTTGAACCAGGCAGTGGTAGCCGTGAATACTTCGCGCTGCAACAAAAACGCTGTCGCCTGTTTGCGACACTCACACACTAGGGAGACTTGAGTTGTCGACACAACCGGCGAACGAGGCGGCCAGCTCGCATCTGGACTCCGGCACTGCCCGCCTGCCGCTCCCACGTCCCCATCTGGTGACCACCAGCGAGAAGCGCCTACAGCCCGACGTGGCTACTGCGGATGTCGACGGCGAAGTGGCGCTCGGCGCTGCTGCACTGCACATCGTCGAGTCACATGCGCGGCCCGAATCGGTGCGGCGGCCCGCGGCGCTCGCCACTCCGAGCACATCGCTCAATGCCGCAATGAAGCGGGTTCTCGACGTGGTCGGCGCGTTCTCTCTGGCACTGGTCTTCTCCCCGCTGATGGTGGCTATCGTCATCATCCTGCGCAGACAAGGCGGCACCGTCATCTACAAGCACCGCCGTGTCGGCCGCGACGGCAGGATGTTCGAATGTCTCAAGTTCCGAACGATGGTGTCCAACGCCGATCAGGTGCTGCGTGATCTCCTGGAGCGTGAGCCTGAACTGATGGCCGAGTGGATGCGCGGTCACAAGCTGAGACACGATCCCCGGGTCACTCGCCTGGGGCGATTTCTGCGGCGCACGAGCCTCGATGAGCTGCCGCAGATCTGGAACGTGGTGTGCGGGGAAATGAGCCTGGTGGGACCCCGCCCCGTCGTGCGCGAGGAGCTGCTGAGGTACGGTCGCAATGTGGGCGTGTACCTGACCGCAAAGCCCGGAATTACCGGCCTGTGGCAGGTGACCGGCCGCAACAACACGGACTACCGGCGGCGGGTGGTCCTCGATACCTACTACGTCCGCAACCAGACCCTCGTGCTCGACTTGTACATCCTGCTGAAGACGACGAGTGTCGTCCTCGCCGGCAGCGGCGCGTACTAACTGCCGCGCCGCCGATGTTGCCGGTTGTTTCGCCCTTAGGCCCGGAGTGAGCATCATTGCCGCATGGTTCGGATAGCGTCAATGTCGGAGCGGGTTCGATTGCGGCCGGCTGCCGCAACTAACCGGGCGGTGCCGGAGGTCACCGGCAGACTTGAGCGTCGGACTGCCGAGATGGCTGACGCAGAGGTGTCTGGTCCCAGGGTTCTCGTGCTCCTGGCGGCCTACAACGGTGCCCCGTGGATCCCGGAGCAGCTGGAATCGATCCTGCGCCAGGAGGGCGTCGACACACGGATTGCCGTGAGAGACGACGGTTCAACGGATGGAACGCCAGAGGAAGTGGGCCGCTTTGCGGGCGGTGATCGGGTCCGAGTGTCCCGTGCGACCGTTCCGAGCGGCTCTGCCGCCCAGAATTTTTTCGCTCTCATGCGGGAAAATGCCGCCGAAGACTTCGACTTCGTGGCTCTCGCCGACCAGGATGATATCTGGAACCGGGACAAGCTCTCGAGGGCTTGCCGAGCTCTGGCCGAAGATCGCGCGGCGGGCTACTCGAGCTCGACAGTCGCCGCATGGGCCGACGGTCGAGAGTCGGTTCTAAGGCAGGTTGGTACCGCAACCTCCTCCGACTTCCTGTTTGAAGGTGCCGGTCAAGGCTGCACATTCGTATTATCGGCGGAATTCTACGGTCGGGTTCGATCGTTCGTCAGAGATCATCAACAGCTTACACAGACCGTGTACTACCACGACTGGGCCGTCTATGCGCTCGCCCGTGCCTGGGGGATGCGGTGGACCTTTGACTCAAAGCCATCCATGAGGTATCGGCAACATGGCGGCAACGATACGGGTGCTCGCACCACGGTTGCCGGCATCGCCAAGCGCCTTTCACTCATCAAGCGAGGCTGGTATCGCGCGCAACTGTGCGGAATCGCGGAACTGTGTTCGGCCGCGGCCCCGACAAACGCCACTGTTACCGCTTGGTGCGCGCTCTTGCCGCGGCCTGAAAGCTGGCGCAGACGGCTCCAAATCGCTCGATTTTGTCTGCGCGGCGGGCGGCGCAGAACACTCGACAATGCGATCGTCGCACTGGCCGCGCTGGCTGGATGGGTCTAACTCATTACGCGCAGCACTCCCGTTGATCAGACGGCCGGTCCAGCGCCAACACAGATCAAATAGTGGCTCGTGAGCGAGCCTGACGCTGTGTGACGGCAATCGGCCTGACGGGATTCCCCTGCAATGCCTTGTGTTCGAGACCGAGGCCGAAGCACAAAGCCTAAAATTGGCATGTGAGGAATGAATAGACAACGCTTGGCTGCGCTGGTGGCGCCAACAGTGGATCTGCTGCTGCTGTCGCTCGTCTTGCCGGCGGGCTTCGTGCTGAAAGCTGTGCGGCGGTTTGGGCTGCACCGCCTGCGGCGGTGTCGGGCGTTACTTGTGCGGATCGGCGTGCTTCCTATCCGCAAGCACTACTACGAGCCGTTCGTGTCCGCTGAAGATCTGTTGTATCCATTGGAGCGGGAACGCCCGCTGCCTGGCATCGATTGGAATATTCCCGAGCAGCTCGCTCTGCTGGAATCGCTTCGCTATGAAAGTGAGCTGCTCGACCTTGCCTCACCGAGCAAGAGTCCCCACGAGTTCCATCTCCACAACGGCTCATTCGAATCCGGGGACGCGGAGTACCTCTACCAGTTGATTCGCTTGAAAAAACCTAGGAGAGTCTTCGAGGTCGGCAGCGGCAACTCAACGCTGATTGCGCGGCGGGCAATTCTCAGGAACCGCGAAGAACCGAGTGGCAGCGACTGTAAGCATCTGTGCATCGAGCCCTTCGAAGCACCTTGGCTGGAAAGCGCAGGTGTCATCACGGTGCGAAAACGGCTGGAAGAGGTCGATCGTGCGCTGTTTTTGGAGCTGCAGGAAAACGATCTGCTGTTCATTGACTCTTCGCACATCATCCGACCCCAGGGCGACGTGCTCACCGAGTATCTGGAGATTCTGCCGTCGCTGCGCCCCGGCGTCATCGTGCACGTTCACGATGTATTCTCGCCGCGAGACTATCCGGCGGAGTGGGTCATTCAACGGATGTGGCTCTGGAATGAGCAGTACCTGCTGGAGGCATTTCTTACGGAAAGCAGAGCCTGGAAGATCATCGGTGCGCTCAATCTGCTGCGACATCGACACTTCGACGCTCTGCGGCGGCCATGTCCCTATCTAACGCCGGACCGCGAGCCCGGCTCGTTTTATATCCAGAAGATCCAGTGACGCTACCTGCAAACATCTTTGTCGCCATCGAGCCTCGCGGTCAGCGACGGCTCGCGCATTATGGTTCGTAATTGACGTGTGGCTATTCCAGCCGCGGAGGGGCTGATGCGTCGGCGCGATGTCTCGAAAGCTCTCATCGCATCCGCAGCTGGAGCCGGCGTGCTCCCCCGGGGCGCCCAGGCAGACGTGCGCGCTCCGCCTTGCTATCCGCAAACCCGCGCCGAGAGCGCCGCCCGCGTCGCGCCAACCAATCATGCATATCCGCCCGGTGATTTGCGACGATATGGCGGAGACCCTAGCGGCGCGAACGACAGCTCAGCCGCGTGGCAAGCTGCGATCAATTGCGGGTATGCGGTTGTTCCCCAGGGCTGCTCATTCAAGATCGTCACTGGCGCAACCAAGAGGGGGCAAGTGACCATCGTAGGGTTTGGACATTCCAGCAAACTACTCTGCGATAGCACGTTTCTCACAGTTGCCAACGGAACAGGCTCATTCGTCGACAACCTGTGGTTGGAGAACATTACCGCCCCCTGGATCATCACCAGGAACCCTGCTGACTGGTCCGCGAGTATCGCGGCGACTCTGCAGCAGTCCAACACAGTATTGGGATATCAGCCGACAGTGAATGATCAGGACATCTGGAATTCCCTTACACACGACCAGCAGAATCAGCAAATCGGTGCCACCCTCAGATTCACCGGTGCGGCGGCCGACATCACGGTATCCAGAATCTACGGTCGCTTCGTTCGCATCGATGTCTTGGACGCTCAATACTCCACCGTGTGCAACTGCAATATCCGCGGTGGCAAAGGGGTGTGGGGCGCGATCAACGTCGACAATGGCACGAACAACGCACAGCTCGGCGTCGGTAACCGGGTGGTCGGCAACACAGTTAGATATGCCAGCTTCTCCGGCATCATGTTCCAGAACAACGACGGACCCTTGGCCGAAGGCAACATCGTGCAGTACTGTGGAGAGTCCGGCATCAAAGCAGCGATAGGGGCGAATTCAACCGCATGCATCCGCGCAAACATCGTCGGCAATCGGTGCGACTACAACTACTACGATGGAATTGACCTCCTCACGCAGTATCCCGCTAATGACTCGACCCCCGCCTATCATCAGGCGATCGGCAACTACTGCTACAACAACGGTGGAGACGGGATCAATCTCGACGGAAAATACAATCAGTGTGTGGGGAACGTTTTTTTCCGCAATCACCGCTTCGGGATCTGGTGCCTGGGGTCTTTTTCGTCGATAAAGGATAATTTTTGCATCGACAACAACCAAGCCCGCAGCAGCCGCTATCCGGAGATCCTGGGCGGCAACGTCGACAATTCCATCACCGGTAACTTCATCTGCTCTGGAGCGGGAGCCAATAGCGCAGCGATCTACGCGCAAAACAGGCATTACATTGCCGACAACCATGCAATCGGAACGAGCTTCAACTTCGGCGCCACGCCCACCTCGAGCACCTCGTTTCTGGCCAACAATGTCGATGCGACGACGGCATTGCAGGTCGAGCGGTCCTTCGTATTGAGCATCACCAACAATGCCGGGACGTTGCAGCATACGACGTGCGCCCAGGCTGGCATCGCAGCCCTTGGGAAATTCCAAAGCCGTATCCTGAATGCATCTTGCAAACCGACCAACACCCCTACCGGACCGGACCGCACCAGGGCGATGGCCGCAGGCTGGAAGATCGGAAGCGCCGCGACTAACGGTATCTGGGCTGACACGCACGATCAGCTTACCGCAGCCGATGCGCTACTGATGGCCTCGATTGCCTATAACGATACGGGAACCGCACTCACGGTGAGGCCCCAGATCGCCGCTGTCGAGATCGATGGCGTCACGCGCTATCGGCTGATGTTCCAATTCCACAGCGCCGGAGTCGCGTTTGCGCTTGACACAACGAACATCCGGCCTGGACATGCGATTCAAGTGCAGTTTTACGGCAAGCTCGTCTGAGCCGCGGCTGATTACTAAAGGAAGCTCTGCACTTTTCTCCCGACCATGAAGATGTTCGTGGAAATCCGATTGACCAGCGGAATTCTCTCGAGAATCGAGTTGAGCCCAAAGAGGCGCTCGACCAGCTTGTTTGCGAGGTACAGGTCGAAGATGCCGCCCTTCGCGCTCGAGAGCGACGGGATCATCTGATGATAACCGTAGGCGACCGGCAAAAAGCCGTGATGCATGAACATGCAGTGGATCTGAGACAGCGTGTAGCGACGCAGGTGGTGCGGATTGTTGAGGCGGCGGTTGAGCCATTCCGTATACGAATACCTGTTGGGCAGCATCGTCATGATGAAGTGCCCCCCTGGGCGGATGATTCGATAAAGCTCCTTCAAGGACTCGGAGTCATTCGGAACGTGCTCGAGCACACCGCCGCCTATCACCGCGTCGAATTGGTCGTTCTCATACGGCAGCGCATACGGATGGGTCAGTTGCTTATATTGAAGCTGCGCGAAATCGTAAAATGCCTGGTAACCGCCGCCATCGACATCACAGCCTTCGAGGCGCACGTGCGGACCTCGTAGCATTCTGACGAGGCAGGCGTCCGCTGCGTGACGACACCCCCAGTCGAGCACCGTGCGCGCCTCGCTCAGGAACTCCTGGCAGCGCTCGAAGATGCTGATCTGGCGGCGGATCAGCGCCCGATTCCTGGAGTGCGCGTGAAGATAGACATCGGGCTTGATATGAACCTGCAACTCATACAGGCGCGCGAGCTCCGCCTCGTAATTCATCAGCCCTCATCTCCTACGCCGCCGCTTGGGCGACTATCTTCCAGACCTGCGCGGCGCTGCGGTCCCAATCGAAGTGCGCCGCACGAATTCGGCCCCGATGCACCATCTGTTGCCGAAGCTCCGCATTGAACGAGAGCCGCTCCAAGCCGTCGGCGATCTCCTCGATGGAGGTCGGATCCACCAGTAGCGCAGCTTCCCCCGCGACTTCCGGCATTGCCGCGACGTTCGAGGTGAGCACGGGAACACCGGCAGCCATGGCCTCGATGATCGGCAAACCGAAGCCCTCGTACAACGATACAAACGCGACAAGTGTAGCTCCCCGATAGAGGCAAGCGAGATCCCGCTCACTGACCGCGCCGCTGAAGTGGATGAGGCGCTCCAGCCCGGATGCGCGAACCTGTCGCAGTAGCTTACGGTCTGGATCCCCCGTCAGGACCATGTGCAGGCCCTCACGCGGCAGGCGCGAGATCGCGTAAGCGCTCAGCAGTCGGCCCAGATTCTTGTAGGTTCGGTGGTTGCCCGGATAAAATACATAGGGAAACGGCAGCCCAAAATTCTCGTCGCCGGCGAAGAGCTCGCGCGACACACCGTTGTGAACGGTAAACACCCGCTCCGGCGGCATTCGCGACCATGCCAGAAATTCCTGCCTCGTGAAGCTCGATACGCAGATGACAGAGTGGCAGCGGCGGTAGAGGTATCTGAGCACACCGTTGTAGTAAGCGCGGTGCAGCTTCGTGTAAAAGTGCAGGTGTGTCAGGTCGTGTACCGTGACCACCGTCGGTATCCTGGATCGTACCGGCGGCAGGTACCCCGGACTCCAGAACACACCATCGCGGGGATGTCGCCGAGCAAGCGCGCGCGCGATATGCAGCGGCGATGCGGGCGAGCCAATGCTGGAAGGGATGCCGAGATCGACGAGCTCGACGGTGGATGGAAGGCGCGATAACAAAGCCGCCTGTACGGCTCCGATTCCTGTCTTGGGCGGCCAGCGGAGATCTGAGTAAACGATCATGCCCTAGCCGTGCGGAGCGCCTGCTCCGGATGCCAGATAGTCCTGCACGCCACCGACTATGTCGCCGACGCGCCTGAAGCGTCCGCGGACCAGTCGGTTGCCGATCCTCAGCGTTAAAAACAGCGGTATCGAGAGCCACGCCGCTCGCGAGTGTTTGCGCAGGAATCGAATACCGGAGGTCGTAGAGAAGCGATCGATCTTGCTGCGATCACCCCCCGTGCTCGCACCCTCCTTATGCAGCACCGTAGAATCGGCAGCGACGCCCAGCTTCCATCCCCGCGCGCGCAGCCGCAAACTCAAGTCCCCATCCTCCCAGTATAGAAAGAAGCTCTCATCCAGTAGGCCGACATCTTCCAACGCGCATCTCGGCAACAGCATGCTGGCGGCGACGATGTAATCGAACCATTCGTCTTCCTGAGGGGTCGTGGCGTGAGAGGCGCGGCCGATCCAGCAATTCACTCGCCCACCGCCCCACGCCTGAACGGTGCCGGGCTCATGTGCGTAGCGCAAAACCGAACCCACCGCTCCGAAGCGCGGATGTGAGGTTGCCTTCCTGACCAGCGCCGTCAGCGCCTCAGGCCGTGGCTCGGTGTCGTTGTTGAGCAGCCAGATGAAGTCTACCTTCTGCTCGAGCGCGCGCCGAATGCCCGCGTTCATGCCGCCTGCAAACCCGAGATTCCGCCCGGTCTCGATCAGCGGAATTTGCGGAAATGCGGCGCGGATACGCTCCACGGAATCGTTCCTCGAGCCGTTGTCCACGACGATCACAGACAGCGCGGGATATTCCGCCCGGGCTAACGCCGCAAGGCAGACGAGCGTGTCCCGCCAGCCGTTCCAATTCAGTACGATGCAGGCGACTGAAGGCGGAGCGCGGCTCTCGGTTCCCGGGCAATGGGGTGTGCGGTTAGGAGCGTGCAAAGCGTGCAGTTGATCGAGCGCTCTAAGCGAGAAATACCCTTCTGCCGAACGCGATCAGAATCGCGGCCATGAACCCCACGCCGAGACCGAGCGCTCCGAGCAGCATCGGACCGGCTGACCAGGGCTTCTCCGGCGCGAATGCCGGATCGATCACTTTGAGCGCGTACTCCTCGCGGCCGCGGGCCACCATCTCCTTGTTAATCTCGGCCTGGAGCAGCGAGTAGATCGCTTTCTGTGCTTCGATCACGTTGGTCTTCGATGCCTGCTCGTTCAGGTAGATGATGTTACGCTCGGCTTCCTGAATCGCCTTATCGCGCAGGTAGCTGTTGGTGATCCTGACCAGATCGTTGGCCCATCGCGCGGCGAGCTTGGGGTCCTTCCAGGTGATGCTCAAAACCACCAGACCCTTCTTGTCCTCCAACACGCCGCGAATACTCTTGTCGAAGTAGCGGTTGGCCTTCCAGAGTGTCGGGATTTTCTGCGGATCGTTCGTGCGCCACTTTCTTGAGACCGGGTCCCACAAGTCCGCATAAAGCACCGGCAGCAGGTCGTTGTCCCAGATATAGCGCTCAGTGAGCAATTCCGATTGCAGCACGGCAATCGCCTCATCCTTCCTGCTGCCCCCGGATACGGCGATTCCCGCGAGGGATGCAAGGCCGCTGTACTGGGAGGCGAGCGCGCCTAATGCGCCCAGCCTGCCCGAGGCATCCTCCAGGGCCGGGGACAAAACGGTCGAGGCCCGATATTGTCGGTCAGCGAGCAGTCCAATGGCGATGCCCCCTGCCGCGAACACGACGATGACGCAGGCGAGCATCAGCCTGGAAGCCCACATCTCGCGCGCGAGATCGCGCAGAGTAATCTCGTCGTCGTAGATTTGTCGTTGCGATGTCTGGTCCATGGTTCTCGGCGATCGAGCCCCGGCTGACGGATCAAGCTGCGCTACCCGGCCATTCGTCAGCCGCTGATGCGGCGTTCGATAGTACACTAGTGCCCGAGCTACCGAGTACCCTGAAATTCCTGACAGAATGGCGCAGTAGGCAGAGCCGACCCTTGCCGGTATATCCGGGGTGGCAAGGTGGCCTCGCTCCCGGTAGTGCTGAGGCCTGGAACTTAGCCCGCAACTCTTCCACTTGAAGGGGCAACTTGCGTGGAGCTCTTTTACATACTGGCCTCGTTTGCCTGCGTCACGGCGGCGTATGTCCATGTCTCCGTCCGGGACGGGAGCTACGTGAACGTCTTGACACCCGCGTTCGCGTTCCTCGTGCCAGTCGCCTACCTGCTGGAGTCGTACCACTTATGGCTGTTCGGTCCCTCGGCCTCGCCGTTCGCCTACGCAATGATCTATGCGTGCTATGCGGCCACTTTCGGCGCATTCGCGCTCGGCTACTCCAGAACAAGTGCGCCGGCGTTTCGCCTGCCTTTCACGCCGGCACAGCGCAGCGGTACCCGACTGACGCCCTACCTGGTGCTCGCCGCCGCGATAGCGCTCTACTCGCCAGTACTCTACGAATTCAAGTCAACCCTGGCCAATCCCCGACAGATCTATGAGCAGACTCGAACCGGCTACGGCGTGTACTTCTTCCTTTCGACGACGTTATGCTACCTGGCCCTGACACTGTTTCTGTTCAGACGCCGCATCAGGAAGCTCGAGCTCGCGCTGTTCACAATCATCTGCCTGGTGTTCCTGTGGCTGCACGGCAGCAAGAATCAGATGCTGGTTGTGATCTTCATTCTCGCGACCTACTCGGTGTACGTTCGGCGCAGCCGTATCTCTCTGTTCAGGTTCGCGATCTTCGGGACGTTCCTCGCGGTCGTGGCACTCGGGTTGTTTCTGCTCACCAGCCCATACATCGTTCTGGGTGGCAGGGGGCTCGAAGGCATCGCCGGCTACAGCGATTACACCCGCAACGGCATGCTCGTGATCGACTCGGATGTCGCCCCCCTGTACGGCAGACTAACCCTGGAACAGGAGTTCTATTCGCGGGTTCCGCGGCCGCTATTCCCCGACAAGCCCAACGACTTCGGTGCGTTATACCTCGCCGAGCATTTCTATCCGGAAAAGTTCCTGAACAATCAGGGTGCGCCCGCATTCAGCTTCGGGCCCGCGTTGGCGGATTTCGGCGTTCTGGCCTTGCCGTTGCTGTTAGTCGCGAACCTGCTCGCTGGTGTGCTGTTGAAGATATTCATGACCGGCCTGCGTCGCTACGGCGATCCTGGGAATTTTACGCTGGTGCTGTTCGTCTGCGGCCTGCCCTTGATCCCAATCGCGGGAGCGTTCCTGCTCCCGGAGACCTTCATGCTGGCGGTCGTGGCGAATATTCTCCACCGGATCCGAGCGTCGCCACGGCGCGTCGAAAAGTCGGTCTAGCCGCTCGCCCGCGTTTGCATCGATCAACACCATGGTCAACATTCGAGTGAATATCAAAGACCCCACCGCTCCGCTGAGCCCTGCAGTCAGGCAGCTGTACTCGCTCTTGGGGAAGATCTACGCCTTTATTTTTGCAAGGCCGTCGATGCAGTTTGTGAACAATGCGCTGCTCAGGCTTGCGCTACGCGGCAGGGGCTACGATAACTTCGGGGATCTGACAGCGACAGGTGAACATACGTTCATCAAACTTCTGGCGAGGTTCAAACCCTCGCTTTGCATAGACGTCGGAGCAAACAAAGGACACTACTCCCATACACTGCTGGAATCGACAACGACAAAGGTCATTGCATTCGAGCCATTGCCCGAGGCGTTTAAAAGTCTCAAGATGCTCGCCGCCGAATTTCCAGGAAGACTCGTCGCCGTCGATAAAGGAGTTGGAAGCGAAAACGCGGAACTCGACTTGTACTACGGCGAAGCGGATTCCGAGCTTGCGTCATTCAGCACAGAAATAAACGAGATCGCCCACGTGGGCGAAGCAAACAAAAATAGAGTAAAAGTGCCGGTCGTTACGTTAGATACGTACTTCGAGCACGAGAGTCGCGCTTTGGGAGCTCACGAAATAGATCTGTTGAAAATCGATACCGAAGGCTATGAATATGAGGTCCTGACTGGCGCCACCGACACCATCAGGAAACTCAGGCCAAAATTCATCCAAATCGAATACAATTGGCACCAGCTGTTCAAGATGCGCTCGCTATATAGTTTTGCCCGCCTTTTGGACGGCTATGTCCCGTATCAACTATTGCCTTACGGTTCCGGACTGATCAAGGTTGACGTAAGGAAGCCTGAGAGCAACATCTATCGTTATGCGAACTTTGTCTTCGTCAGGGAAGACATCAAGATCTGAACCTATCTCCCGTATGCTCGCGCAGCGCGCAACTCTGACAACGCCCACGTGACGGAAGCCAGTATACACACTGCACTCATGGTCAGCGCAACCACCGCGCCATCTCGAAAAGCAACGGCAGCTGCCGGAATGGCGTTGGAGGCTGCGAGCGCCGCGCCGGCGACCTGCCGACGCACGGCCTCGCGCGTTCCCGCGGACACCTGAAACCCCGCGAGACAGACGTACTCAACGAACACGCGCCCACTCCAGACGAGCGCCACTCCGGTCATTCCCAGGCGAAGGCCACACCAATACAGCGCCCCGAAGTACACCGGTGTCTCCACAAGTTGCAACAGTGCGATTGGGCGGGAGAGCCCTCGAGCATTCAGCGACAGAAGCGCCATCGCGGTAAGAGCTTGAAACAGGAGCCCGACGAGCAGGATACGCGCGATGCCCTCGCTGTGGCTGCGAAATTCATCACCCAACCACACCTCGAGGCCTGCCGGAGCGAGGAGGCTCACGCCGAGGAGCGCAACGCCAATCGCCGCAGCCAGTAGCGTCGTGACCGCGACGTAGACTCTCTCGAACAGAACCCTGTCGCCCGCGAATCGCGACAACATTGGGAACGCCACGGTCGCCGCGGAATTCACGATGAGCATCGTCCTGCCCAACATCTCCAACGGCACGTTGTAGAAAGCGATGTCCTCCAGCCGGAACAGTCTCATCAACAACGCGCGATCGCCATACAGGACGCCCGCCCCGACCACGTTAGAGACCACGAGCCAAAAGGAGAACTGCTGGAACTCACGCTCCGCCCGCAGATCGACCGAGCGCCACGGGAAACTCCCTCGCCAGGTGCGCCGTGCCTGCGCCATGAACGCAACAGTGGCCAGAATTCGCCCAGCCGCGGCGCCTGCGATGAGGACGCGGACGTCCTTCGTGACGAAGGACAGCACGAGCGGCGCGGCGTAGGTGAAAATGCCCACAGCTGTCTGAATTGCGCTGATCACCAGGAATTTCTCACGCGCCTCAAGTACCGACCGAAGCACCGCGGTCAGTCCGGCGAACGGTAGGGCCGCGATCAGAATGTACAGACTCTGGCGCACGATCTGCTGCTGCCCCGGGACAAGCTGCGACAAATGAGACGCTACGACCGGCACGAACGCGAGAGATGCGGTGCAAATCACCAGCGAAAATCCGAGCAGAAGCACGGCGGAATGAACGGCCACCGAGGCAGCGCCCACGAGGTTGTTTTCGGCGAACGCGCGCGCCATGAAGCGGACGCAAGCGCGCCCGAGGCCCAGATCCAGTACCGAAAACAACCCGAGGATCGATAACCCTAGTGTGAAAATACCGAAGTCGGCGTGGCCGATGTTCCCGTAGATGACAGGAATCGCGACCGCCGCCGTGACCAGCGGCATCACTTGGCCACCGATCTGCAACACGGTGTTGACCGACAAACGTCTGAGGTGAAAGAGCGCCCGCTCTCGGGACCACCCGCTCATCGGTCGTGGGCGGTCAGCATGGCATACAGCTCTTCGCCGGAATCGCGGTCCAGATTCCAGGCGAGCTTGGCCCGGAGCGCTAGCAACGGCGCGATTACTCTACGCTCGAGTTGCTCGATGCGGGACAGCTGGTGTGGCCGGAACGACCCCTTCCTTTTGAGGAAGTGGCTCTCCGTCAGGATCATCTGAGCACCCGTCGAGGAAGTGAAACAGCGGCAGGTGTCGAAACCCGCCTTCCTGGCACAGGTGTCGAGGGCCGCGCTCGTAAATATGTGCAAGTGGCGCGGCGGCTCCAGCCCCCGCCATGCGTGACCGTAGCGCCGGTGCCCCCAGCTCTGCGCGTTCGGGGTCCGCAGAACGAGGCGGCCGCCCGGGTGCAACAATCGCCGGCATTGCACCAGGAATTGCACGGGCTCGGGCACATGCTCGATCACGTGGCTCGCGGTTACGACATCGAACATCTTGCCGCTCGCGACGATAGTGTCGATCGTTCCGGTTTGAACATCGAGTCCGTGCGCGCTGCGCGCCGCCCTGGCCGCCGCCTCGTCAAAATCGACACCCATCACGCTCCACCCGCGCCTTGCCATCGCCGCGAGGAACGTACCCTCGCCACAGCCTACGTCGAGGAGCGTTGCGGGCGGCATATCGTCGATAAACATCAGTTGGGTCCGCTTACGCTCCGCCGGAATGCCTCCGAACGACAGCAAAACATCGACGACGGACCGGTATAGATGTCTGCCCAACCGGTACGCAGCCGAGTGGAGCAGAGCACCGTGCGTGTAGTAGTCCTCATAGGCAGCGGCGAGATCCTCTGCCACTGGCATCGGATCGAGCCACACCAGGCCACAGCCGCCCGCGGGGCACTTCTT
>Ga0137362_10000625_pt1 | contig 19362 bp, 22 predicted proteins | sample MadtaG_2_FD_104801 | JGI IMG/M metagenome (GOLD analysis project Ga0137362, IMG submission 104801) | Vadose zone soil microbial communities from Angelo Coast Range Reserve, California, USA - Mad1_100_16 metaG | ecosystem: Environmental > Terrestrial > Soil > Vadose zone | place: USA: California... | reverse complement strand
TCAATGTCAGTGGAGGTAAGGCTGAGAGACTGTCGACTGATGGAAGGTGCGTGCGGGAATGGGATGGAATTCTCTCCAAGGTCAGGATGACGAGTAGGAACGTGGGGGTCTTCGCTCATAACGACGAGACGAGAAGTGTTCTGCAGAGATGATACGACGTTGGGGGTCGAAACACCTGGGAATTTTTGAGGAGTTTTTGAGGGGCATGTCGGGGGCGCGGCTGCGGCGTGTATGCCACGAGGCTAATATCCCTGGAAGTCAGGTGGATGCCGGCGTGGATCACAGCTCAAAGAATGTCCGATATAATGAATGCGGGGGCGAAGTATTCGGACATTATGTCTGATAGCATACTGGTGCAGTAGATCCATTTCACCTCTGAGTCCCCAAAAGCTCTTCCGTGGAAACGTGGCAAGCGTGCGCATAGTCTTCAGGTTCGAGAACGTTTGACAGACTTTCAATAGCCGGGGTGAACAACTTGCTGAGTAGTCGCGATAAGTTCGAGTTTCAAACGTGGCCGACTAAACATCAGTCGTCTGCATACAGCACTACCGTCGTATTGCAACGGGTAAAAGGTTTGGTTGTGAAAAGACCACGATTACGTAACTAAATGAAATCGTAACATGACGTCATCCTGACCTTTCCTGGCCGCAGTATACCCGCCATGGAGCCCATGGAGGACTCACCGAGTCGGGCCCCTCCAGTCCTTGTTCTCCTCGTTCACCAACTAGCACAATAGCACGAAGAATGAACTCAAACTCAGAGCTTCCTATTGACTTCTCAAACCCTCACGTTCGCGACTACATGTCGCTCATTCGGTATTGCTTTCACTGGAGGTCATAGAAAATCTGATCAGGCTCTCTGATTTGTTGAGATCAGCCTACAAGTACTCACCCCGTTATCCCTATTAATAAATATCGTAACCACACTAGTGTGTTCTTTCATTCTTCGCCCCTCCCTTGGTTTGTCATCCCATCTGTACCATCGAGTCCCTGCCCAGCTCATTTCAACCCAGGCGATGTCACGCGTTCACATCCAGCCTCGATATCGCCTTGGGCGCCAGCAATAGCCGCTTATATCCTTGCGGTATACCTGGGTCAGGTTGGATATTGTATCCTGCTCGTTTTCGCACGAAAGCCAGAGACTAAAGCACGTCCAAATTGCTGTGTTTGTATTGCTTCCTTCTACTGACGGCCGATGCCACAGAACACCATTGTAAAGGGAGTAGGTCTCGCTCTTGTAATTTCAAACTGGGTCATGGCAGGTTGGGCTATTGCATGGGTAAGCGGGTGTCATGTTTAATTGGATTGCAATTCAATTTGTTTTAGGTATTCGAGTCGTTCCTGACTTCTACCATCCTCCTTGGCATTCTCACCCTGCTGTTAATATACTCTAACGTGGTGCTCATTGTGTATCATGTTCCTACGTGGCTTCGTCCTCTCGACCTAGCCTTCATTCATGCTCCCGTCCGACTTTTGTTGATCCTACCACTTTCGGTTTTATTTCCTTATTCCTTATTGTAAGTTTTTCCCATTCTGTTCGTATTGGACGAGAGCCTAATTATATTCTAGCATCACTCTCGGCCATGGATGGAACCCCGCACACCCAGATCATAGCGACATGTATCAGTGGGAAGGGTTCGCGTATCTTCTCGTCATAAATATACTCGGCGTGTTCATAATCGCCTTGCGTCACGATTGGGTGTGGTGTCTTGGTGCAACTTGGGTAAGCGTATCCATCTGGCTGGCTGGACCAGATCCAATGCCCATATATGTTTGTGTCCTCTTCTTCTTGCCCAATTAACCACTCAAAGACGTTTTTAATAGATTATTGCTATCATCTTCACCGTATTGCATCCGATCACGCTCGTTGTCACGACACTTACCGAGCACTTCACGAGCAAGAAACGGGAGGGTCGAATTCGTCTTCCCCCTGACGAAGAAGCGGAACACCAAGGTCAAACACGAGATGGGCATGAAGTCCAGGCAGATTGGAGCTAGGCCATGGTATAAATCGATGCACTTTGATATGAAGTGCTGTCTACCCGTTAAGATAGTTCCGAAGTCGACGTTGTGTATTATGATTAATGGCATTGTTATGAGTATAATGTATGTATGTACGCCGTGGTCGATGTGCTGTCCAAATCGGGAGGGATCTGAAACCGCTCGGTCTGCAAACCTAACAACTGTAAATAGATTCTACTTCCTGCCGCGTCAACTACGTGAACTGACGAGACGGTAGACATGAAGCTCAGAATTGAGTTTGGCGGAGGACTCGAGCTTCTCTTCTCAAACACGCGGACACATCGCATTGCTATCCCTTCGACGACGTCCCAGGGCGACAAGATGGGACAGCCTGTTGACATTGATTTCCTGATTCACTGGCTCAATGATAATTTACTCAAGGAGCGCTCAGAACTATTCATCGAGAATGGGACGCTGTGGGTAGTATCTTGCTTACGCATTTGCACAAGTTAATGTTCGTTGAATCGGCGCACAGACGGCCCGGGATTCTGGTGTTGGTGAACGATACGGACTGGGAGCTCGAAGGGGAGGGTGATTACCAACTGAAGGAGGATGATGAGATCGTGTTCATCTCAACACTACACGGTGGCTGAATCAGAGGGGATCTGCTACCGGGCTACTCACGGCTAGAAGTTACTATGAAGTGGGCATCATATACGTGTTTCCGCTAAGACCGTGCCGTCACCGTATGGGCACGTTGCATGATGACGAGACGCCACAAATGATAATATTGATGTGTACTACGTCGAAACGCAGAAATGAATGGATCAAGTTAGTAAGATGTGACGGGGTGAGAAAGGGCAGAAAAGGTACATGTTTTATGTGGACTTATCAGTGCCACCCGTCGATCCATACCACTTCCACCACGAGCGCCGTGACCCCGATATCGGAGAGGATGAGGGAAGCTCTGTGGTTGGAGCCGCAGGCGTCTGCCCATTCGTCGACGGTGCCAACCCCGACTCTGCTCGAGTTACCTCCTCAGCCAAGCGCAATCTCTCTTCAAAAGCGACCCGCTCCTGGGCCGCCTTGTCCAGTGCTACGGTGGCGTCGAGCTCAGGGGAAGGTCTAGAAGTACCATATGACCATGAGCCAACGACGACGGCTGCAACTGTGAGTCCCTGTGCAACGATACGAACGCGCAGCCAGTTGTTCAACGAGTGTGATTGGCCCTTGCGCATCTTCGTCATCGCGATTACGAGCGCAACCGTCGTGGCAGCCGCTCCTGTTTGTAAGCCAGCCAATCAGTATGTTCCGACACGTACAACCAGCGATAGCGCACCGACAGGAACGAGTGGCTGTTGCCTGAATTTACGCAGTGCCTTTTCACGGTAGGTTTCAGTTGAGACTGCTGGGTGAGTGGTCATGGTGAGATTCTTGGATACGGGTATCCCCTGATTCGGAAAATGATCGCAAATTCTGCCGGTCAACTTTCAAATTTCAAACCCCGCGGCAGCTCATAACTCATGAGCTTTCCATCACCCTGCTCGAATAAAGGGATTCTGTACTCTCCAGATACACACAACTATCTTAAGAGTCTTAAGGGTGTACCCATTCAAATTTTGAAGGGATCCTATGAAAACACGGGTTCCAGCTGTTTCACAGGTTTTCACTGTTTTTGGTAGTTTTTTGGCAGGTCCTCAGTGCCGAGAAACCGATCAAATGGAGAGTGAGAAGCGACCGCCAACATCAGGCATGCACGAACACATCTGCGTGTGGTTCATTAATGCGGTGACCAAGTCGCATTGAGGTTGAGATCTTTCTGTTTCTGGACAGATCTTGATGGAGGCATCATAATAGGATTCTGCCAACTATCACAAGTATGTAGAGAGGCATTCAAATTACTGTAGTACTTGTAGAGCCATATTATCATCAAATCGAACACCGTCACGCATCACAATATACAATGGCTCAGATGATGGCAACGATGTACATGTTTAGGCGTGGTGATGGACATCTGCTCCCATCATCGCACACCCGAGCCTTTCTCTCACACCTGTCGTCGGCCCGAGCCATTTTATATCTCATATTTGCTCCCTCTAATGACGCATCTCTTCTCCCTCCCACATCCTTGCCAGGGCGAAGAGCATGACCTTCCTCGGCTTTCGCCATGCTAAGCGCAAAGCAAAGAAGATGGCCAACGCACGCCCTCCGCGTTCCCCGACCTCTTCCCCGCCTAGTTTCGTCACCGCAAGCGTCGTTGAGATCGGTGACCCAACGAGTGCGTCTGCAGAGGCGTACTATGCGCCTATGACCCTTCATGTGGACGTAGACGTCACACCGGAGCCTCTTTTTCCTAGCGATCCATTCTTGTCCACGTTTCGCCAACATGTTTCAACCACAAATCCGAGGGATTCGCAGGATCGATTGTCCCGTTCCAGACTTGGTGGGAGTCTAGGCCAGCCTCTACACGATAGCGCAGGATGGGTGCAACCGAGGGTGGGTGTTTTTTTGACAGAATCTCAAGCGTTTCATGGGGTATAGAACGGCTTTCAGGATAGCGGGGTCGCAGGATCACCTGTCGTTGAGGACATCATTCGGGTACGTTTTGTCAAGCCCAGACGTAGCCTCTCCACTTAATAATTCTTAGACACCAGACTCCCGCCGTGCGGCCAAAGCTGCACCCACACCAATCAAGATCCCGACCACGTATCATGCACGCAAAGTCGAAATTCAACGATCGGCGGGGAAGTCTGCAGAAACACATCCTACGTCCTTGAAACCTGGAGATTCTCCAGTCCTTGGTGACTCCGCATCTGCTGTGTCAGGCATCTCGCTTCCTGCAACTCTAATCGTCAATGGGTGGGCAGCCATGACGGACGAGCCGCGTGACCGCCACCTGTCGCGACGTATTACCCGCTTGGACTCGGCCACCCTGCCAGTTGACCCTTTCTTACAGTACGCCGGGTTCAGCAAGGGATGTGGAGAGTCTCATATACCTCCAATGCCTCTGCCCATTGGCGCAACTCCTGAACTTGCTAATCGATTTACGACTGAACAAAGCAAGGGTGATGCCAATTTGAGTGACAACGTACTGTCGACGGGAGAAAAAAACTCGTGTGACCAACTGTTACCGGAAACGACGGCCTCAGAGAAGATGTTTAGCGCGTGCAAATCCCCACAGACTTCGCTCATCGTCGAGCTACCAAGCCCCGACCCTTCTGACTCGGGGACCCCAGACTTGATCAAAGACTCATCCACCTCGGCAGATGGGGGGTCGTCCGATGCGCCACTTTACACATCTACCACTTCAGACTCCGCATCCGCGTGGTCAGGTCCACAGTCCAGTTCCTCGTCAGCTTCCATGGGGAAAATTACCAAGATCCTTGATGTCTTTCCAGCGACCCCATCAGATCCCAAGCTTCCATCTCAGACAGGTCTACCCATGGGCGAACGCAATGATGGGTCCCGCATGTTGCTCGCGAGACAGCGCCGTACCTGTCTGTGATTTCCCACGATTTTTGATAAATGACTTCCCTGACCCTTTCCAATTTTCTCTTAGACGCCAGTCCAAAATGTCGTCATCGTCCGCTCTCACGCTCGACGAGTCCACGCCCATCTCTCGCTTCTGTGAGCGTGCTTCTCCTACACCCAGCTACATTGCGACCTGTCAGCGAGCGGCGTACATCCACCCACTCCGCCAGTGAATCTGCCGCAGGAAATCATGTGGTGGCCCCGGATGATGCCGACAGATTGACTGCGTTGCCCTCAACGTTGCCTACGACATACCCTCAGCACATATCTTCCTTCCCGGACACTGCCGCTCACCCATCTACACCAACGAGTTCTGGTGTCCTCAGCTCGTCGAGACCCCCTTCCAGCCCGGACTTACTTGACAGTATTATCCTGGCGGAAGACAGCGGAAGAAAGCTGCGTGAGTACAATCTCCAATCTGTTTACCATTGGCCTTCTGACGGTGTACAAATGACATTCGTGCAGAACGGCACACATCCCGCGAGAGTATGTCAACTATGCCTGTATCTGGGAGCACTCAAACCTTTCCCGAGACACCTCCTATCTTCAGCCCTATGTTCTCACCAGGTATTGGTTACCCACGGGGCCATACCTTGTCAATTATTGATTCGTCGACGCCGCAACATGCATCCCTAAATGGTCGTGACAGCCGGGCATCCCAAAAATTCATTTCTGGAAGATCGGCCTCAGCAAAGGCGTCCATGGGAACGACGCGCAAGAAGTCATGGAGGACAAAGCTGAAGCGGTCATCCACCGCCAACCGTTTCCCAGGAATACTTTCCTCACTTTCCACAGCGACAAGTGGGGACTCTGCAACTACTGCGAAGTCGGACCAAGCTCAGTTCAGCGATGACTCATCTGCGCTCCCTCAGTCTGTATCCAGTGACGGCTCATCCGACCCTGCATATTTTCGGAGGCCGGTGTTTCATGATCATTCCGAGTCCCCAAAAGTGCCTACTCCACCTCCATCACAGGTGCCGTCTCCGCGGGAGACCGCAGTCAATTCCGAATCCAGCTCTGCTTCTCCCTCCCTGCGCTTACTTCCGCCGCCGCCACCCCCCCAACTACAACATCCTCTGCCCCTAGTTTCGCGAGTCCCCGTCGTTTCTCTATCATCCCCACCACGTAAATTTCGCCCCTCCTTAACCCCACAAGCTCGTCCGCCTTCAATTCATGTCCCACCAGAAGATGAACCCCAGGCTAGTATGTCTCGGTCACATCACTCTCATACATCCCCTCCACCAGCGCTTCCTTCTGTCATACGCCCTTATGATCGCTTGTCTCCGCCTTCAACTTCGCCTGGCCGTGTCCCCGTCAATCTTCCGCTCTATGCGCACAGTACTGATCGCCCTCCTCGTCCACTTGGTCCACGCGCCCCTTATCGCAATGAATCGTTTAGCTCTGGCTCGCGCGGCCAATTCCTCTTGAACTCATTTACAGAGTCGTTCCCTGGAATGACGGTTATGAGTAGCCAGGATCTAGTGTCAGGATGTTCCAGTGCTCGGAGTGGCTCCAGCTCTGAACCTAGATTTCAGACGTCTCCTGCTAAATTCAAAACCCTCACCATGGATGCGGCAAGGTGGATGTTTCCCCCCGAAGAATTACATGCGCTTGTGTCGCAGGCAATTAGGGGGTCAGGGCGGGCGTCATCCATTCGGCTATTATCACAACAAGCGGCCTTCGTCGAGATCCCCGAAGAATTGGGGCGGCTAAATGCGTTATTGGACGAGCTCACGGTTCAGTATCGATTGCAGGTCCGCAAGCGAAATGTCCTTCTGCGAGCTACTTTGGAGTATGCGGAGAGCCCGGAGTCCTCTTCGACGGCCTTTCGCTCGAAAATACAAGAGCTACACGTAACTGCACTAAACCTTGATAGAATCGCAGAGGGGATGTACCATGCACGTGATCAGGCAGCGCAGCTCTCGCGATTGCTCGCCGTTCATTCTGGCAGCGCACTAGCTGTGGCGCTACGCAACCTCCAATCGAGCTACGTGAAGCGAATATCGGATGTACAAAGCCTAATGGATCACGTCTCTGCCCTTGAGGTTGAGTGCGACGAGGCGTGGGCCCAGGCTCAGCAGGTAACACGGGGTTTGGATGATCTCAACAGCGCCTTACAGACTCGGAATTCGAGTCCAGATACGCGCCATACGAGCCACAGCTCGAGCCGTATCGTGGCTGCGCGCCAGTCTAACCTGCGCTTTTCGAGGGTGGGACTACGGTTGAGCTCCAGTCAGCGGGCATCGTTGGCAAGCCCGATCAACTCCACACGCGCTTCAGCGGTCAGCTCGTCATCTGGGATTAATCGCAGGCTTTCGTCACTGAACCGCATCATTACGTCTGGCCTGTCGAGCCAAAATTCCGGTAAGCACCGCCCTCATCCACACGCATACACATATAACCCACACATATCCGTCATCATCATGTCATCAGACCTGTCATCCTCATCTGGAAAACGTGCACTGTGGCAAGCACAGTCTGACTTATACAAGTGCCTTGGAATTGACAGTTGTGACGACCCTGGGGCCATGCCGCGACCCGCCCGGCGGTCCTTCATTATGGCATCGCCTTCGATTACGATGTCCCCTGTGGCGCGGGATGATAATGAAAGGGCATTCAGAAGGACGTCTGATATCACCGATCACCGGTTGACGAGAGGCGGTGGGTTTTATGATCAATTCCAAGCGTTCATGAAGGAGTACGAGGTGCGCGCATTTCCATGATCTCCGCGGGTCTCCGGATCATGCCTCTGATGAGTCCTCTGTACAGCCCAATGCCTCTGATATCAGCCGTTGAATGTTAACCTCGTGGACTCTTGATGGACTATCTCACATACAGTACCGCTCTTTCCTACCCAGAACATTATTTATTTTTATTAATTGTATATACTATATGCCACTGTCGTGGCTGTGGGCACGGGATTTGCTCACCCTCTTATTCATGATTGCATCACTCACTCAAAACAGCAGCACCATAATGGGGGAGGACAATTAACTTATACACTTAGTCAGTAGTTTTACTGTAAATGATTGCTCAGATTTTGATGCAATTTGATGACCAACGCAATCCGTTTACACTTCAGCTAAGAAACAGCACATTAGATGGGACAGCAGCAAAACAGAGAACAGAACAGGCGAGGAAATAAAGATAGCAACGATCGAGAATAAGTAAGGAAAGAGGTAAGATGGATAAGGAAGCTCTGCACGCCCGTCCCGTTCCATGCGTGGTTATGCAGTTATGGCTTCCTGGGCTGGGCGGTCAGTGTCGGATTCGTTTTCGGCGCATCTTGATTTCTTCAGGGGCACCACCGGCAGAACTCGACCGGGAGGCAGGCCGAGCAACGGCGGGACTCGAGGACGACGCTGTCCGTTCATTTAGAATATTTTCAACGCCCTGAGTCACGCTTCCCTCTTCGTCCATCTCATCATCATCAGGTGCTCCTCCTCGGCTTTCTTCTTCCACTACGCCTTCTCCTTCTCCTTCCTTTTCTTTCTCGTTCTCGTGCCTGGCCAGGCTGGCCGCTTGGATCCGCTTACGAGAAGCTCTCGGAGTGACCTCTCCTTCCCCTTCCCGATCTGGACTAGACCGTGCGGAGGATCGTGCGGATCGTCCACCCTCGGGTGCGGAGGCAGAGGCGGATGACCGTGTGCGCCGTCGCTTGGTTCGGGTCCGCGTCCGAGACCCGGCGCGGGATTGGGGCTGCGACCGGGGCTGGCTCTGGCTTCGGCGTGCTCGTCGTGCTGATGCTGTCGACGGGGAACGTTTCTTGCCTGCAGCGGCAGCAGGTGAGGATGGTGCCTCGGCCTCCGATCTGCCGTCCTCGCTGGCGGAGAGCGCATCCAGCTCTGCGCTTGCCCTCCTTGTGCGGTACGCAGGGCGAGGTCGTGGGGGTTGGGTGGCAGATTCCTGGGGTGGGACCTCCTCTCCTGACTGTTCACCCGGTTCTTCATCGCTTGTGGCAGCCTCCTTTGTCTTGTTGGCGGGCCTGCCACGAGGTTTGGATGCGGCACCTGAGAGTGGCGTCAACACACATACAGGATGTTGTGGATTTGTGCAACAGACCTTTGATTTTGGACATGATGTTAGTGAGGCGCCTTTCATATGCCCGCTGAGGCTCCCATGTTGAGGAAGTCGCAGACACCTTGACCCTGGCCTGAGCGAGGACTTGTTCCAAGTAAGCTTTGCTAGAGAGAAGACTGATCAGCGGCGTCTCGGACATGGCTTAGCGGACGTACACTGCCAAAGCGTCACGGTTGTCCAAAGGAACCAACAAAGGCTGTAGAACCTTGAAAAAAAGTATGGCGATTTCCTTCTTCCTCTGGTTCTTATTGCTTTCATAGGCTCCAAGTCGCTTCGCTATCCAGCTCAACAATTGTGTGTGAATGGTGATAACATGTTGGGCCTCAAGTTTGCGAACAACAGCGAGTTGTGCTCCGCGCATCATAAGACAGGGCACTAGCGACTTTGCGAGCGAGACGGCATGCGTCTCATCAGGCGCGATGTCCTCAAGGAGCAAGGTGAAAGACTTCGAACAGTCAGTGAAAGAGAACGCCAGTACGGAAGGTTGATAGGCTCACATCTTTGAGTGCACTTGTAATAGCACTGACGACAATGTCACCATGTCCTTTATACATGCCCTCTTCTCGGAGAACATCGACGACAATCTTTGAACAATGGTCGAAGGCCACTCCTAATCGGCCATGGTGTGTAAGGAGAACGGCGCTATGAGTTGGGTGAATGGCCCCTGCACGGATAGCCCGCAGGAACGTGGATATCACGCCCATAAAGACATACTCCTGTTCGAGCTCGGCGCGTGTAGTTTGTTTGCCTGTGTGGTAACGTAATCACTGCCCACGTCCAAAAACGAAAGCGAATGGATCGACGCACCAACCGAAACCGCGGCTGTACCGTTCAACGCTTTCTTATTCCTCTTCCGAGTACCTTTCTTGGGAGCTGCGTCATCATCGCCGGAAGCACCTTCGTCATCTGACCTATTGGCGGCTTCATTATGCTCAGCCACTTCCTCGGCAAAGCGTTCTATTTCGGCCTGTACCAAAGCGGCACAACGAAGTTGAACCTCCTCGTCAAGCGTTAGTGATAGCAAGGTTCTTGGAGGATCTTCGGATTCAGAGTCTCGAGGTGGGCAGAACAAAATGTGGAGATTTAAGAGGTTCTGGAATGCCTGCATAGCGAACTGGGTTAGGTAATTCTTCTGAGGAAACGAAGGAGGCACTTGCCGCTCTCCGGACACCCTCGGTCGTGTTTGATTGAGATCCCACAGAGTATTCGACGAGTCTCTTTAAAAGAGCTTCGCGCTGCTCATGGAAAGATTCACCTAGGCGCCCATCATCTGGGGACGGCTGGATTTCGGCCGATAGCCGTCTAGCGTTCCAGATGATATGCAATGTCAATAAATTAAGCGCCTGGTCAATCATCTGAGAGGACTGTCAGCCAGATTACTCTAAAGCGTGGACCTGCACGTACCTCTTCTTCCTCTTTGTATCCTAGTCTGCCACGATCCAGAAGAGCGGAAACGATATCCCACGCGCTACTCTGCTTGCCTCCTTCGTCCTCTTCCATCCACGATGACATGTCCCGCACGCCAGCCAACATAGATAGACGCGCGCAGGTTGCACCTAGCAGAAGCACTTCGTCTTCCGTAAATGATGCAATCTCCAGCTCGTCACGACCTGCGACGGCATCGCGTAAGCATGTCGCGAGCTTATCTTCCAGCTCGAGGATCTTCGTGTTGTTGGTGTTAGAGAGGCTTGTCGCATCCATAAGGTGACGGATGGCTGCCACGGCATGCGAGAGGACGACAGGCGATGTGTGGGAAGTGAACTGCTTGGTGATGTCATCCCATAGACCTGCGTAGGCCTGCAAGGCACGTCAGCATTACCAATAAGATACCCACCAAACGACCTACCGCTGTCATTCTCATCTCCACGTAGAGGTCAAGGTTCATAAGGAGAGGAATAGAGAGAACCACCGCGATGCGTGCCTCATCTGTTTGATGTTTGGCGAATAACCTAGGAAGGCTTTTGATCAAGGCGCGCGTGGTGTCCGACACGACGGTGTCCTCTTCACCCTATGAGGACGTGTGAAGCGGGATTCTGTCACGGCAGCGCTAAATGTGCGTACCTTTTTTGCTGCAGCGGCGCTTGCCTTTGCCTTCCCTAAAGAGGCCACAAAGACTTCCAAAAGTACGGTTTCCTCGACCTCCTCCAGACGCCAGACTTCATCAACCATCGAATCAGTGCTCCCCTTGTTACTTTTTGTCCTCCTCCCTCGAGACTCATGGACAGCCTCGGAGCCTGCTGAATGATCCAACAGCAACACTTCTAACAATGCCTCCCAGTCGCTGACTGACTCGACATCGTCCCAGAGTGCCTCGACGGCGAGCGCAATCCTACCCCGTTGTTCTGTCCCGACAAGCGTCGCAACTTCACGCACTCGTCTTGACATGGGATAAGAAGTAGTTCCATTGAGGGACTCCTCATCGTCCTCGGCAACGATGGCTTTCTTGCTTAATGGCTTAGCAAGACGCACAAGCAACTTCCCCAAGGCCTTGATACCCGCGCGTGTTCGCTCTTGCTTGCCCGCCTTCCGACCCGCAAGTAGCTCCTCAACGATTTCGGCCCAGACTCCCCTGACAAACTCACTGACAGCCTTGCGAACCCTGGTGTCTTCGTCAAAGACAAGCATGCACAGCTCCTCGCGCTGCTCGTCCTCGAGTAGCTGGTGCGCGTCGATAGATTCGAGGACGCCAATGACGGTGACGCGCACGGCGAGCTCGGTGTCACGAGTTGCCATCTCCACGAGACGCGGTTTAAAGCGTTCCGTGAAGGTCTGTAGGGATCCAATATAGTCCGACATCTCGTAAACCCCGGAGAGTGCTCTAACGGCCTTGAGACGGACTTGGGTATTCGCGTCTGAGAGGACCCAGCCTACGTAGCGGAGGTATGTGCCATCAAGGAAGTGTCCGGGATATTTCTTGAACCATAAACCAATAGAGTGCACGCATTCGGCACGGATAGACGGATCTAAATCTCGATAGCGGTTCACGAAAACGCTAAGTGATTGACCGTAAGTGCGAAGCGATCAGCATTAAGCATTAAGCAGATACGCACCTGTCTACGAGTTCTTTCAAGAATTCAGCCAAGCTGGCTTTCCGCTGCCGAACCTCCGCTGCTTTGCTTTCCAGTTCCTTCTCCCGACCAGTAACTGTTTTGGTCTTATTTCCAGCCTTTCGCTTCCTCTCCCCCGCCTTCTGCCTATTCAAAACGTCGGCCTCTTTATCTACAGCAGCGGCAACATCACATAGTGCTGTCAGTATCTCTAGAGCAACGACAGTAGCAGTATGCCGAAAGCTCCTGAGCTGCGAGGACGACATGCAAGTAATCCAAGTCTGGATGGTTGCCATCAAGTCAGTCGTGTATAGAGCACCAAGTTCGGCGGCCGAAATGATAAGACGTTCGAGGAATTCGGACAGGGACTTGCGGAATCTCTTGAATATGGGTAGCCTTGACGTAAGCGGATATAGGGGAGAGTCATACTGAAAAAAATTGTGAGATGTTGGAGAAACGGTGCGTGCCTCTCAAGCGCACCTCCTTCAATGCTTCTGTGAAATTATCCAGGGCATCAACCACGCCGTCGAAGTCGACCGCCTCGTCCTCATTAACAGTTTCATTACAGCCGCAGGCGCGGAGGGTACAGTTGACGAGCTCTGCTTGAGCCGCCCCAGGGGATTCCTTGAGCGAATCCAGGAAGTCCTCGACGGTAGACTGAAGGGCAGCTGATGGATTCATGATGGCATCTTGACAGCGGAATGGATGAGAGACACGGAACGGGGAGAGACAATCAACACGCACTAAAGAGGGGGTTGTCGGTGTTGATTTTGAAGTCTTGTGGGATTTTGTTCGTGATTGACGCGTCGCCATTCACTTGAGGCTTTTTTGACTTGCGAGCGGAGGTGTCCTTGGCATCGCCAGCCTTTGCGACGCGAGTGCGTTTGGGCGCTTTCGGCCTGCCCTTCTTCTTGGGTGCGAGACCAGGCTTACCCCTAGGCTTTTGCGCACCATAATCGCCCTGTTCATTCTCATCAGGCGATGGGAGGTCCCCCGCATCGGAGAGACGTCCTTCTACGAGATCATCTTCGTCATCGTTGCTGTCAAGTCTGTCGCGCTTCCTCTTCTGAGACGAACCTGGGTACGACCGAAATTGTACGTCAGGGGTAAGAATGGCGGGAACGAACGTGAGAGAGACGGACCAGATGTAAAGTGAGAGACCTGTTTCCTTTCACGTTGAGAGCGTCGAGGGCCATGCGCAGATTCTGTGTCGGACATGTTTAGGCGAGTTCGCTCGAGTTCTGCCCCGCGCGTGGGTGGCCACTCCCTCCATTATGTAATCCATTTGTTCTTATCAGATCACGTGTAGCACACATGTTCCGCCACCAATACCATGATCATGCACAGCAGCACCTGTACTAGGACCCATCATGAAACCATCACCCGTCAAGATAGACCCCCACACTCAGGTATAGAGCTGCGTGCATGCTTGCGAGCAACATGGCTCATATTCTTCAGGCGGCGGAGTCGAGAAAGTCATCGAGGGATGAGAATGCAATCGTGAATGACCAGCCAAAGGTCTGTTTCGGATCACCTCCGACTCCCATGAGACTAACCGGCAATTCACCACAAAGCCCTCCACTCCCATGACACCGGAAAACGCCCAGAGCAGCGGCGGAGGTGACAGGAATGCGCTTTTGGTACCAGTTATGGACGACGGGTTGAGGGAGTGGAGTTATGGCCTCTTTGACTGCCTTGCCGACCCCCGAATGTGTATGTGTGGCCTCTGGTCAACTTGCAGTATTCCAATTCACTGGTGGCCATAAGGTTTCTTGTCGTCTTTCTGTTGCTGCTACGTCTATTCGCGAAACAAGCAGCGGTTCGACCACCTCGAGACCCATGGCACACCTCTTCCTGGGCCAGTCAAAAGGTTCAATCGCGACTGTGGGTCGTATTTCGGGCTCCAGTCCGCGGGATGGGCACTATCGGTTCGTTCACCGTTATCATCTCCTCAGACAATAGGTCATGGATTTTGTGTTTCCTTAGGCCATCTCCCGGTATAATGTACGCAGGCGATACAGAATCCGTGGTGATGCCATCAATGATGTCCGTGTAAGTGGATGTTGCGTCCCATGTCAACTAGTTCAAGAACACCGAGAGATCCAACTGGAAGAGTCGAGCTTCTACCAACTGTAGTTATCTATGCTCCGTCATTTGTTGTATGATAAATATCATGAGAAGTATGACCACGATTTTTGACTGGCCGTTGTGGCCTGAAATGTGACTCTTGACATAGGAAGGAAGACTAAGAAGGGTACTGTACCCATGGATATCACCTAACCTTGAGTCACTGTCTTAGGAGCCCCTTGCTGCATCGCTCCAATATTCAACCCCGAGTACTCCCTGACTATAACGACATCCACACCAGATACTTAAACACTGGAACACTTTCTCTCTCTAGAGATGACAATCTTGTAATGATAATCCATTGTACAGCCGAACCACGCGCTCTAGTCACAGAGGTCTAGCAGTTGGACGTCGCCTTTACCGGATTGTTCTCGTTTCAGCAGTCTAATGATTTCTCCAGTTTGGGAAGATGGATGATAAGGATAGCCCTCCGGGTCGAGCCATGTCCACGAAGGCAACTAGATGCATTGTGGTCAAGCAGAATTGTCTCGTAGATCTGTCCAATACCAAGGCCTTCTGACCTCAGCCATCCCCCAGTTTGTCAATATTATTGTCGAGCCTGTAGCATTTCCTCTGAAACGACCGGAATCACGGGGGTAGAACGTACAAGGAAGGTGGGAGACAGACCCGTTGCACTTGCGCCTGCACGTGATTGATCGTGTGAACAGTGAGTAATGGGGATTGGTAAAGGAGTCAATGGCAGTGTTGCAGGTGCCAGTGCTTGTTGCCTCAGTACTCATCCCTCGATAATGGCCTATCCCAAACCCTTCCCTCTTGCTTCACCTCCTAAACCTCAGCAGGCAGCTTTTGCACCCGACCTCTCCGTCCGTCTCATCTGTCTGGACTGCAGAGATCCCAACCCAACAATTATCGAGGAATTCGGAGCGGGGGATCTTGTGTGTGCAGGATGTGGGTTGGTCCTTGGCGACCGTATTGTTGATACTCGGAGCGAGTGGCGGGTATGTACTTTTGCACGACTCATCCTTTGTTTTAGCTAGTAGGAGCTCAGCTTTTCCTATTCCTAAGACATTTGCAAATGATGAAGGCGACGACCCTTCTCGTGTCGGTGCCGCATCCGACCCTCTTATGGAGGGTATGGAACAGCTCGACACCATCATAGGCTTTAAGGATGGTGGCACGGGCATCGCCCGCGAGCTTCAACGCGCAGCAACGCGTTCCCAAAATTCTCGTTCCGAGCGGAATCTCCTCTCCGCATTTCGCGACATTTCGAGCTGGTGTGACCAATTCTCGCTGCCTAAAACGATCAGCGACATTGCCAAACAGCTCTACAAGCGCGCGGACGAGGAAAAGCTGCTGCGCGGCAAGCCACTCGACGCTGTCATCGCAGCATGCATCTTCATCGCGTGCCGCCAGGCCCATGTGCCCCGCACGTTCCGTGAGATTTGCAACCTCACGCATGTGTCGAAGAAAGTGCTCGGACAATGCTACAAGGCACTCGAGCAGGCGTTTAACCTTACTCCCGGGTCGAGCGCCGCGCGTGCAGGTGCCACAGGCGTAGCTGGGCCCGAAGACCTGCTAGTACGGTATTGTAATCACCTCGATCTGCCGCCTCATGTACAGGCGATATGCAAGGACATCATCGTGGCCGCGCGCGAGCACGGTATCGCTGACGGACGCAGTCCAGTATCGATCGCAGGTGGCGCGATTTATTTTGCTTGTCTGCTGCTTGGCGTGTCCAAGGCTGTCAAGGATATCAGCGCGGTGGCAGGCGTTAGCGAAGGGACCATCAAACTGGTCTACCGGTTGTACTATGCGGACCGACAGAAGCTGGTCAAGGATGAGTGGATAAAAGAGGGAAAAGTCAATATGGATCGCCTCCCGGTTGAGACGACCAAGTAGCCATTGCCTATGATAGATGTCGAATAGATGTCGATTTAATGCGTGGTACTGTAGTCCGTAGACAGGACATATTTATTTTCTTTCCTTTCAGTAGCACATTTACATTTGTACCCCTGCACGATGCACCGAATGAGAGCGTTTCACCTAATGCAAATGTTTCATGGAAAAAAGGATTGAGCGTGTCGATAAGATAAGAGTACAGGATCTTTAATTTTCGCTGAAAAACCCGATGATAGCGCCCATTCAATGTTCTATATAGTGCAGGGAAACCAGGCATACACACATACAGAAATGGGCTACCGAGAAGAATACAACACACCAGTTGGGTCGAGGTAGGAAGCCAACAGAAAGCATCGCATGCTACCGTCTACCCTTCTGATTTTGTCTCCTACTATCCGCCGCAGAAGCTGACTTGCGCGCAAGTGCCACCGCACCCTCTCCACGAGAAGCGAACCGTACTGCCTTGCGTACATTGAGAACGTCATTTCCGTCTCCACCACCACCGCCATCTCCCCCACCGCCCCGTCTGGCTTTTTTCGACGATGACGAGTTCTCCAATTTCTTTATCAGCGCCAGGTTTTCATTTTTCTCCGCTTCGACCGACCTTTCTGTCGGTTCAAACTAAACAAGAAAACAAAGCGTCAAGAATGTGGGAAGAGGATGTGGTACTGTGTTGTGTAAGCTCTACCTTGCGTTTGACACCATGCGGTTTCTTTTCGCCTTCGAGCATGCGGTCGAACTTGCCCATGCTCGCTGTGCTAGCGCGCGTCATCGCGAGCGTGCGTTGTATCTCGCCTTTTCGCTCAGATTGTGTACGCGCGCCTGGAGCTTTCGTTGCTGTCACTGTCCCTGTCGATGCCTGTCCACGTTGAGAGCGCGCAGAATTTTTCAAACTTTGTTGCTCGTTTTTGGCTACGCGCGCCTTGCGTACTGCACGAGCTTCTTTCGACGGATCATAATCCACATCTGGAGATTAAAATCATAAGCTATTCAGTGCTCCTGAGGGAAAAAAATGTGGACAAACGTACCAGCGTTAGCGGGAACTTCGTGCAACCACTGCGTCTCCTCGGCCTTGTTCCTGCCTTTCCATCCCCAGCGCGGTACCCACGTCTGGCTCTCTTCGTCCCATACCTTCCTATCCCGTCGCTGAGATTGAATACCCTTTGCACGTGCGAATTTTTCCCATTTCGTCGGCGGTTTGGGCTTTGGAAGTGGTTTGGCGCGCGGTAGTTGTGTGGTGGGTGCTGGGAGTTGTCCGAGGGGACCTTCCGGTGAAGAGATTGTTGGGAGGGAGAAGAGCGCGGTGATGAGGAGCTGGACGCCGTCCCGAGCGTTTGCTTGAAGATACACTTCGCGCTCGTGGCTGGATGTAAAGGTTTAATTAGACAAGGTTGGATCTAGAGAAGGGAGGGGGGCGTACTCGTAGCTTTCCTTATCCAAAGGGTTTGTGTCCGTGACCGTTAAAAAACCTGCGTCGACGTCGGGTGGAATGTCCTTCTCTACAAGTACAGACTTTCTGCCACAGACACCTTTCAGCCATGGTAAATCAGAAGGATGGCATAGAAATCTCACTGTTTTGAAGCCTGCGATGTGAGAATGTCTGAGACATCCATCGTGCTAAGGTCCAAGGAGGGTCATGTGATCTCCGCGGGCCTGAGGCAAGTGATGTGAGATGGAATATGACTGGGTTTGCTTTTTAACCACTCCTATGACCAGGGGGTAAACCGTCTGAACTGCTCCAGTCACCATAGTCCAAAGCTGGAGCTGGAGGATGTACTGGGTTAGTGGAATTGGCAGTTCAAATGCAGACCCAGGTTTTCATGTACGAAGTGGGTCATTCACCCTTTTCTACCCAATCAATTCCAACTCTCAGCATTAACTCATCCCCTCATAGTTGAATCCGGTCGCATCCTTATTTCCTCCACACCTGCAGACCCTCAAGTTTAAGTGATGCATTGAGTATCCGCAAAACAACTCGCCATTGGCTCTGTAAAAGTGGAAATCGTTCTGACCGACAAACCTCCCCAGATATGTTACCTCTCGTCCGGAAGACTGAGAGACGTCCCACTCGCTTTATGATATTGATCAGTTTTGAATGCAATTGGTATCGCGTCATTGGATGAAACTGGTTGTTCCAAGTGATGGGAGAGCGATTGTTATATTCGTCTCATTCCTGCAGACCTGCGACGGTACCCCGTTCCCTGGCCTACGCATCATCGTGATCGACTCCATCCTTAATGTAGTTTTTTCCTTCTCTCCTCCTGCACTATCATCAATCTATCAAAGACATGTCGAGCCGCGCGTCCCAGCGCGGTCTCTTACACCCGTGCCGCATACAAACCGGAGCGCCTCCTGCAGCGATTCCTGCCTGACCCTGCAATTGTGCGAGCATTCCGGATCCTCCAGGCTAAGACGGGCCTCACGATATTCGGAAAAGTGGTGTACAACTCCCTTGTGCGTGCACCGCTTACTAGCATGGGTACTATCGTAGCGGTGAGCCTGTACGTGGACATGCCATACGCCTCTGCGATGGACGGTTTCTTCACGGGCATCGGGTATGATGTGTACTCCACGTCGGACAGCCCGACTCGTTCGACTTTGTAGACAAGCCTCAGATCCGTCCAATCGGTACGTGTTTTGTGGTTGCGCAAGTGTCCAGGTAGCACAAAACATTGATGTCAACGTATCCTTCTCTTTACAGAGTTTATGGATGTCATTGCATTCGATGGCGCATATTCCCTTTTCCCGGCTCAATG
>Ga0137362_10000619_pt1 | contig 19428 bp, 24 predicted proteins | sample MadtaG_2_FD_104801 | JGI IMG/M metagenome (GOLD analysis project Ga0137362, IMG submission 104801) | Vadose zone soil microbial communities from Angelo Coast Range Reserve, California, USA - Mad1_100_16 metaG | ecosystem: Environmental > Terrestrial > Soil > Vadose zone | place: USA: California... | reverse complement strand
TGAGAAAGCATCTCAACGGCGTCGAATGTAGCCAATATCTGGGCAGTGAGCTGGATGCTACGGTTCTCCAATGGGGGACTGATTGGCCCGACCGACGTGCCACCTGGCCAAGAGAAGGATGCCAGGAAGGCCTGGGCCTCTCGAATAGTCCATTTCTCTTTTTCTCTTTCGGCGCTACGCTGGGCTTCATCGGCTCGATCAGCAAGGCGGCTTAATACCCATCTCAATGACACGACGGCCATTAGGTACTCCGATGGAAGGGCCTTGACCAAATGCGTGTTGGAGCCCAGAGAACGTAAAAAGACTGTCAAGCGGAAGTTCTCATCCTTCAGTTGAATAGGCCAAGCGCTGGGACTATTTCCAATGTCGATGTCGTGGGACGACAACAAAGTGGCAAGTGATGGTACAGATACAGGCTCTTCGGCGTGCCGAGTACCGCGGCGAATGTGCTCAGTGACGTATTTGGGTCGCATACCACGCGAGATTGTCGAATAAGATGGAGGAGGCTTTCCGCCGATAGTAAGTTCGTTGAGTGCCCCCTGTAGCGGTGCCAGAGGGTTGCCGGGTCCCACGTCTTCATCGGAGTCTTCCTCGACAACGTCAACGATTTCGTCGTTGTCACTCGATTCATCGGCACTAGTCTCATCGGCACCAGTCGCTCCCAATCCGTTTTTTTCCGGGTCATCATCATGCCCCATAAGGGCGATCCCGTCATCCATGATCGCATAGACCCATTCCCGGATCGGGCGCCCCAGGCTCCGGGACACAGTCTCAATATCCGGATTCTCCAAGAATGAATCTGGCCATGCGGTTCCGATACTTAAAATGTCCATCAAGCCTGGAGAAAAGTGGCCGCGGCGATATGCGGAAAGGTAAAGAAGATGGACTTGCTTTCGGGCTTCAGTCTCGCTCTCGGGGGGGCGATCAGATGTGAGACGCGAAAGACACGCTACTAGCGGGCATGAATCGGCGTCATGAAGAGGACAAACAGAGGTCGATCCTTCGCCGCACTCCTGATATTTGGGAATTGCATATTGCAGCGCAGCATCGACGGTCTTCTCTACCATGCTTTCCCTTTCACCGGATCCCATGGACATTGGTCTGATCAGGAGCGACTCGATGGTCAAATCCACAAAATCCACAACGCTGGTAATCTGATGTCGGGCTTTCCTTTTTGCCGGAGTTCCCGTCGCGACAGCTGAGACCGATTTCAAGACACTCGCTACGCGAGCGATGCGTTGGGACACGGTCATGTTACGATCAAAGAACAGCTTGTTTATCGGCTGGCGATCTGCGGTGAAGTCATTTCCGATAAGGGCCGCCAGTAGTGGAAGAAGAGAGAGAGAGATTTGTAAGTGGGAGGCCAGCCCATGCGGGGTATAGATGACAAGACTTAGAGATAGCTCGCCGCTCGTGTCTGGTGGTATGATCCCCTGAAGCGAATTGGACGCCTCGTTAGCATGCCCTCGAGTTTTGTTTTTTCGTGTCACCACGAATCCAGCGTCGTCTTCAGATTGACTTTCCCCTCCATCTCCGGTCCCTTGGGATTCGATACTCCAGAACATCTGATCCATGGGAATATATCCAGCATACCCCTCCGAGTTTAGGATGACATAGTCGGAGTCTCGACCAGTCACATAGCCTTTGAGTCGACCGGCGAGCTCAACGGCAAAGGGGTCGCCTTCGTTATCTGCAAAGTAGATTTCGACAGCACCGTTAAGCGATCGTAGCGCATCAAGAGTTGTCGCATAACAAAGCGGGGGTAGGATAGAACTCTCCCGCAGGAAGCGCGGTGTAGCACGGGAGAGGGGAGAGGTCCTGAAGAATAACAGAGAGGGTTGGATGATTGACTGCGCCATGCGAGTTGCACTAGTCGTAAATTTAGACGGGCGATACGGGCCTGGTCCAGTGATTTCAGGTCAGGAAGAGAGCGAGCGAAAAGAGGGGGTGACTGTACCGTCAAATACAAAATACGGTCTCAAACCAACCGCGATCCAAGCTCGAATTACTCGAATCACAAGGTCACGGAACTCCCCAAGTTCGCCGCCATACGCCCAGGGTAAACGGGACTGGTTATGGACTTCATATATAAAGCTACGGAACCGTTATGATGATGTTACACAATGTGGTAATTGATTGGACATACGACCAGCCATCGACGACAAGAGGAACTGCGGGTTTAGATTTTGATTGCTCTTGAGACAGGACGAGAGATGTTGATAACGTGCGGAGATTTTCCCGAAGGTAAGTCGCGAGACCGTGAACACCCATGGTCACAGTAATGGCAGCGAAGTGATACAGTAGTCTGAAAGCTCGGAATGGAGGGCAGACTCGGAGGAGAGTTCACGCTAGTACAGCGTCTGAACATCCCACGCTATCTATGGGTTACACTTTAAATGTACAGTGGTATACTGGGTAGGTAAACGGGCTATGCGGTAACACTGATACGACCCTTTGAACCATCTCCGGTGCCCGCTAATTCGGACCACCATTTGACTTTGGTACCATCCGTTCCTCCCTTATCTTTCGTCTTACGGCGTACGATGGTGGACAGACCAGACGAGACACCCTTCGACTGCGGAGATACCTCTGTTCGTCTTCTTGCAACACCGTCGGGTCCGATGGACTCTCGTTGCCGAGAAGCTTTTAGCTGCGCCTTTCCTTTTGCGTTCCGTTGGACACGGATGGGGACGGAAGCGTAGCCCTTCTCCCACTGTCTTTGATTAAGCCTGTAGATCGCCATGGTAGCACGAGCATCTATCACCTGTGATCATATTCAGTGGACGCCTCGGGTATAGGGCTGGTATTGCGGCACACGCTACTATGTTCGCCTTCTTGAATCTTTGCGCCAAGCATATCGTGTACCAGGTTCCTCAGAGCCGGTCGAGCGGAGCGGCTTTGACCATGCCTGTGAGCCAGAATTTGGGTGTCGCGAATTTGCGCCCGCGGATGTGAGAGCATGAGGGCCTGAAGGGCGAGAGTTTAAGCACCGTGTGCGAGCAAAAATAACGCAAATCTGACCTTGAGATCGTTTTGAATGGCATGTCCAACGAGAATGCGGTCCTTCATGAGCTCGGCAACGACGCCTTGAACCTCTTCAAAAGTCTTCGCTGGGAGTAACGGGGAGATTATAAGCCCGTGCAAAAGCGAAGTCAGCAAGAATCACCATTTTTCATATCTCTTGCCCGTACTCCGCTCCACTGCGTCCTCCAATCCGTAACCCGTTCCTTTTGTCGTACAAACTCGTCTAGTAGGACTGCTCCGAAGTGGTTGACCACCGAAACGCGCGCTAGTGTTGACTCTTTTCCCATGGGACCCACACCGACCATTTCACAATCGAGAGCTATATATGGGCCTGGTTGACGATCCTTTGGGGGTAGATCAGGAGAACATGGTGTTGGCGAAAATATGAGGAAACGAAGGGCCTCCACGGTATCCCCGTGAAGTACAGGGTTACCGACGGCTGAAGGGGAACCAGATAGTGCAACATTTGAGGATGTCGATGGACTAAGGGTGTCATCTGGTTGTTTCTGATGCTTTTTCCGTGGTTGGTCTGAGGATGTGCTGGTAGTACGGAGCCTCTACGCAGGTATAACTATTAACAACGGCAGAGTCGGGTTGATATATGAATGTATGTCAACCTTTTGTAGATAAAGCCAGTTCCTGGAGGGTTGACTCTTGTCTCTCATCATACAGAGTGGAGACGTGACGGCTGGTATTAGTCAGCAATATATACTACAGAAAACTACCCTCTACGTCTACTATTCCATTCCTCTACTCCAACAATTGGGACACAGGATAGAGTTGACATCTAAACAAAAGCATTGGAAATTGAGCAAAGTCAGGTGCAAAGGATAAAGAAGCAATCCGAAAGCTCAGTAGCGTCAAAAATGCGGAGCACGCTCCCCTCTGGGAAAACCTAGAGAAGGATATTCTCCCTGAAGAAATCCAATCATGTTTGGAACATCATACGAGGCAAATACCAATGCATGAGAGAAGGACACACAACTCACCTCGCTCTCAATGTAAGTGACGTTGAACAGGCGAACTGTTCGAATGTGGAAAAAATACGAAGGCGCCGCACAAGAGTGAGCCCCATTCAGTTACCAAGAGAACTCGGCAATTGCATGACTATTCCTAAGAGGAATATGTCCAAGGCTTGGTCCGCTCATATCATCGCGTAGATGACCAAGCGCTTGGACTGCAGAGCCCCAGCCCAAGCCAGAAAGGATGAGTGGGCACCGTACATGCAGCTCAAACTGCCTTCTTAAGGGCAGACGCTTTCCATGGCATGCACATACAGAATCACATACTCTGCATCTCCGGGGACTTTCCCCACAGCAGAAGAAAGGGGCGGTGAATGACCCCCTGTGCGTAAGCTGCGATAGCAATTCTTTGTGCAGCGGTGATGAAGAGGAAAAAGTGATCCCGAAAAAAATACAAAATACTCCGAGCGGAGGTCACGTGTTCCTGAGACAGCCGCTTGGCACTTGGGTTTCCCTGTCCACTCGTGTATCCACTCGTGTATCCTAATATCCGTCACTCGTCTCGCCCAGAATCCAAGCATCCAAGCAAACCGAACTGTAGAGGTGGAAAAGAGCTGTTAATGTCTTCACCCACAGAACAACGTGATCGCCCCTCTGCTCACGATTCAACTGACCCTTCACATACAAATGGCTCTTCGTCCCATCCCAGTCCACCACCACGTCGGAGCCCGAGGGTGCAGCCCCCTCCATCTTCTCAGAAAGCCCCAGAGTCGTCATTTGTTGACCGCATACCCTCGATTAGACTGTCTGTTCCCCATCGAGGTGAGTTCCAATCTCACTCGCTCGCGCACGAGTCTAATAACTACAGGCCGCCTTTCACCTGCCACATCCGAGCGATGCATCACGTACTGTTCTCAGTCTCACTTTGGTCGCGCCCATGGAAATGAGCCTAAATGTTACACCCTCTGTCTGCGACGTATATTCAATCACGAAGTTAATCGTGTCCTGACTAGTGCCAACTACGGCCCAACCGTCAAGTCACCTACGGTTTCGGAGAATATACCACTCCCTCAGGAGGCCAACACGACATTGGGTCAGTACATTTCCGATTCGCCGGGTGCAGAGGTTTCGGATGGTTCTACACCATCTCATGCAACAACTTCCGAACACCCTGAAAATTCGCAACGGCACTGGCAAGAAGGCTATTACGTCTGGTTATCCCGCTCGAGGCAAGCGGCCTCGGAGCATATGTCCCACATGAAGCGTGACCTGTTACAGCAAGCCGCGTATGAACATTCCAAAGCAATGTGGGCTCGGGCTGTTCGGGAGGGTAGACAGCAAGAGTTTTACCGCACTCTAGAGGCACATATTTTCGGATCTGAGTGGACTGCTAACATGAATGAAGATATCCTGTGCGTAGCTCCTTCAGCCATCTTTTAATCTGCAGTATTGTTGAGGCGGCTCCTAGCTCTCCCCCGTATCGCAAGATGTTGTTCCCTTTGTCCACGCCAGCTCCAGAGCTTAGGCGCATCATATCCAAATACCTTGCCCCGACGTCCGTTGTCCTTACAACGCTTCGCGAATCGTTTACGTCCGGTGATCAAGTCAAGTTTGCTCATCGGATGCGTGAATCCATCGAAGAAGGCGCGCCGTGGGCGCTCGCACGAAATGTTGGGAGGAAGATATGGGGCCTGCTATCGGGCGAGGGTGAAGGGTAGAAATGACGCACTCGTTTCCTGACACGCATTAATCTTTCTTGCCTCTCGTAACTCGTTTTAGACTTATCCGAAATATCTCTCCTTGTGAGCGTCTAAGGTACGATCACATGTTGAACGTCCTGAGGCTACTGTATTGCTTGGCTTAATTGTTAGTGGTAGAATGCATCTTCAATGGTCATAGTCAGTGCCTCGTATGAGTCCACATCTCCGAGTGTCTCCATTCCGGTTTTTGTCGTCGTTGTTGTTCGAGGTTGTCCGAGGTTGCCCGGGAATGCATAATGACCTGTCTTGGTACTGTTCTGTTACAGTAACAATTAATAACTATTTAATCTTAGGTCTGCACGGTGGCCGGGGTACGTTTGCAAGTTCCCACGTCGTTAAATGCCTCCGGGATCCAACCCCACAAATAGCAGTAAACTAACGGACTTGGTTGCTGGTCGGTCCACGCTGGCTTGATGTATTGTCAAGAGATAACGACTTGTCACTCTTTCCTGCCTCGCCTTCGTCGTCACTGGCTGCCCCATGTTTCCCGTGCGCTGACAGCCAAGCGCATTGCATTTCTAATGCTGTCGCGTGCGTCATGTCCGACACGACACGTTTGCCATGTGGCGTGTCTCCACCCTGAGCATAGGTAGAGTGATGGGTGACTATGGACCTTGGAGCTCCCTCACGACATCGCCGCTTTCTTTTCCCTTCAGGATCAATGACCCATGGACGTTTCATAGAGTTCACGTGGTGCCGTGACACTGCGTGTTCTGTCCGTTGTCGAAAATGGGCGCTTGCTATTTGCCGGACGACATCATTTGGTCACTTCTCGATGTTTCATTACACTGCCAGTCAGTGATGCAGAACTTGCATTACCCCACCGCATCGGAACGTCTTTATCCTTTATTGGACGCACGGCCCCGTTCGCACTCGTGCTTTCCGTAGTCTTACAGTAAACACAAATGTAGTGATGTTTAGTACCATCCACACGCGTGAGAGATCATCGATCATGATGCACTGGAATCCGTGTTGGGGTCAAAGTACGAGTCGGCCTTGTGGCGCCTCAGGCGGGTGCTCACCGTCGCTTGCGCAACAGCCGGGCGCGAACATCATCAAAAGCATCTAATGGTGACCGACTTCGGATCGACTCGTCGCCATGATGTCTTCTGATTTAATCCGCGACGGCGATAGTACTGAGGAAGAAAACCCTCCTGACGCCCAGGCTTTTCTTGGATAATGACCCGGAACGAAAGTTTTCCACCCCGGTTAAACCAGACTGAGTCAAATCTCCTGGAATGGACGCTTCATCAAGTCTCAAAAGGCGACCTCCGCAAATAGTACCGTATTCGTGAATGAGCGGGTTGCATCGCCAATCACCCCAGTATCACCCGGCTAGCTCAAGAAAGTCAATTGTCCAACGACACTATGTTCCGGTTCGACCCACCTTGCGTGACAATGCATGTTCAATTGATCTCCTGAAATGTAAATTTCCCATGTCTAACTCGCCACACGATACCCCTGGATGCATTGTTTTGTCTAATTCTCGAATTTTCCGTTTTGTGCCAACGACCAGCCCTGAGATTTTGAGCGCCCGAGCCACTGGGGTATGCCATTACTAGTACACGTTTGGTGGAGTCACGGTAGCCGAGACAGGACAACAGTCATCGGTCCGTAAAGCTACGTTCGGGCTTCAAAAGGTTTCTATTTCTGTTGCGGGCTATTGTCAGATGCCTTCAAGGGACGTCCTCCAGGAAACGGGTCTCAACCGGGGGCCAAGAAACAAACAAGTCCGAGAAATCAAGCCAGATGTAACGCTCTCTCAAAGACCTTCATGCCAAGTAAGGCTGTGTAGTCGTTTCCTTTGACCACAGCCCAATCATCACGAAGCGCGGCACGAAGCGGAAGATGCCAGTTAGAGCGAACGTATGACTCCAGTAAGGATGCAATAGTAAATGATTAAGCTAATTGTATTGCTCCAATTGGGTAGTCTGTGACGAACGAGACAATGTTTAGACTCTACTGGGCTAGTTGTGGACGATCTCCCCTCTGCTGAGAACAATAAGCCGCTGTCGGGGGACTGTTCTGCAAAGAAAGTGGGTGAGCCCCCGTTGTAGTCTGCGATCCACTTCGACAATAAGTAAGACCATCCTGGGCGCTCCATATGCCTTGTTTGGTATGCGATGCTATCTCATCTCATCAGTGCCATAGTTTCACTGCATTCAGCGATGCCTTTCCTCGTAGGCTGCACTGCATCATCGTCACCCTCATGCAACACACGTTCAAGTGGGATGGCATCCACCCATTAGTTGGTAACAAACCTCATTCGTACCTCGCACGGTAACGGTTTCGCCTGCCTCTCCGAGATCATCGCCAGTGACGAACAAGGTAAGTAAATACCCATCTGCGTCAACTCGCAATACCTCGCACAAGGACGTGGGAGGTGCACTCCCGAGACATGCCCACGATGGTGGGAACGCGCACTTCTCGCCAGACAAGCAGTTCAACCAAGTGGTTTCACGAATGAGCATCGCATTGAAATAATAATCAAATAGTGTAATGGAGAGAATTCGAAGTGGGTTTGCCTATGCATTATACGAACGGTAAAGACGTAACTACGACCGTAAGTCCGCAAATAAAAATACACTCATGCACCGGGCTTATTGGATAATGTTGTCGATACATAATATAGCGTAAGTGGGGCTACGATCGGTCAGTCAAAAGGCCAAAACGGACTTCCTGGCATGCAATGGGAGGACGTGCGCGGCCATGAGCCAGATCTGAAAACCACCATCTGTCAGCTTCGACTTTACCGGCCTCGTGCGAGATTTGCGGACGCACGTTAAATATCAAATATGATCTCTTGTCTGCTTCCAGTGTCCGCCAGCGGTAGTAGCGTAGCCCGACATATGAACCAAAGATGACGAGAAATGCGGCGCTGACGGGACCAACTCCCCAGAACCAACTAAGAAACATCGACCAAGCGATAGTAGCAAAGAGGGTGAAGGCCCGCGAGAACTCAGGGGCATAAATGGGGAAGGTCATCCGGCCGAGAGCTTTATCTCCCTCGACATCAGGAAAGTCCTGTGCTTGGATTGTCGTAAAAATGAGAATGCCGCTTATGATCACGGCAGTGACGGACACAAAGTCCATTGCATGGTTAGCGCCTAATCCCCATCAGCATCCGCGATTCGAGGAAGCTCGAGCGACGACAAACCAATGATAGTTGTGGCGCCAATTTCGAAAGAAGCATAACCACCTATGTTACAGAAGTTTTTGCCAATGATGTGGCTGGCCGCGCCGAGCTCGTCATATATGAAGGTCGTGAACACGAGACCCATGGTCGTCAAGACGAGGTCTTGGTCGTAGATTGATGACCATAATAAACATAACACGACGATGGCCCACCGTAGGGCAATAGCCTGGGACTCGGTTATTCGCCCTGCTGGGAGGGGGCGCCAGGGACGATTGACTTTGTCTTCTTCACAGCTGCGCGCTTGATTGGATACATTGCATAAGAGTAGATGAAACCAGATCCATATCCAGCATTGGAGTAGGCTGGAGAGTGATTGTACAGGTGCCGTCGCACAGGCAAAGGCTGTCTACGAAGCAGGACGTCACGGGGGGAGAGAGAAAAGATAGCGGATAAGGAAGCTTACAATTGGAAGGAAAACAGTCTTGTAATCTGTCCATGTAAATAGGATGGCTGTGTGTAAATGATACATCACGGCAGAGAAGAAGTCGAAGATGAAGTTTTCTGCTCTGCTAAAGGTCAAGTTGACCGGAACCGACCAGGGAGAATTGTTGATGTTGTGAGGGGTGAGTGACGGTATGACAATTCTCGCCATGATGCTATGAGCAGAACCAATGCAATCGTTGGCGACGAAGGAAAGAGAGGAGAGGAGAACGTACTGGACGAGGTTCTCGCGAGAGAATTACAAGGGGATTGGGTTGCGTGAAAACGGTGAAGTAGATGCGGGGACTGGCACACACAAATGTCGGATAGGTGAGGGCGACCATAAGTACTTCTGGGCCTGATCCAGCCGCCCATTTGGGGGAAGAGCCTGCAGGGCAGATCATCTCACCTGCTTCCGGCGTTGTCCTGCAGGGGGGCATAGAAATCTGAGCGAGATTTGGGTTCGGTCCTCGGCAGGTAAGGGATATGGAAATTCAAAACGTTCAGACAATAAAGTGCTGTGCCCCATTTGATTTGAAATCCGTAGGGTGGAAGGAAGAGGGCGTGGCTCAGCAAAGCAAGAGGACCGAATTCTCGGTTTTCGGTAGCCAGAGATGCACGAGACGAGCAACAGAAAGTCTCCGTGACGGACCCCGGTCACCTTGATTACCAAATAATTGCATCTCCTACCGCTTTCCCACCCCGCCAGGGCAACTCCGGGCCACTCATTCTCAGTCACTACAGTACGTTCGATGGCGCGACACGTCACTTGCATAGCCCGCGGGACCGCTCAGGATTTAGAATTTAGCCCTCAATTATACTGCGACCCCAACAACACGTACTACTGCGGGCTCGGACCTGTACCGGATGGGGCCGCTGATACACTGATAGATTCTGGAACTAGGGCATCTTTACCCTCTCCCGGTAGCTTGGGAACTGTCGCAGTTGCTGCTAGCCCGGTCTGTCCTTTCCGCCTGCACTTTCGCATAGCATCCCACCTCATCAGCCGCCGTACTGTGTCTCAATACCCGGTGTCGATTGTCATTCGCGGATGCGGAATGAGCATTTCCCCCTGGTCTCCTTGCTCCGGCCCACACGTCATCCCTATTGATTGTGGTTGCATTCGCCGTAATTTCGCCGCCTTGTTGGGACCGTTCCGTGGATCATGGACTTCAGGTACCTCCAAACAGTGCTACAGATTCGGAACCGCCTTCACTTACCTACTGAAGGGGCCAGCGATTGCTTAGGGATCACCTTTATACGTTCCATGAGTTTGCATTTTATTCTAGTCCCACCTGGCCTTTCAAAGTCTAGAGCGAATAACATTGTTCTGTTGTTAAGATCTTCAATTATGATCCATGCTCCGGCTCGCGCCCCTTTCGCATCGATTGTTCTCTATTGTTTCGTGAGACAGGTGGGCACACATAACCTGACAGGGAACCCAACAGTACCTTTTAGTGGTTTTTCCAGATGAAGATGTTTTTAGAAACTAAAAAGGCCCCGAAAACTGATGGGCGATGGTCGGACGGTGGTTTCCTTGGAATCCCTTGCGGCGATCAGTTGGCAAGTGTAAATTTCACGCGAGCAGCGCGCTCCATACATATGTCCACTAATCACATGCACATGTTGACGGCACTTGCAGCGTCAGTTTCATCGTACACAGTTGGGTGTCTTAAGTGGAACACCCTCCAGGACTGTCATGAGATCCGATATCTTCAATTGAAAGTCGCAGTTGGCCGATCTGAGTCACTAGACTGAAACGTGGGAAGCAGAAACAGCAAATCCGTTCACGATGGTTGCAATCGTCCCAACAGGTTGGGCGACGTCCAGTCACGGCACAGTTAGTTTCTTCCAAAACCGGATTGGCCAACCCTTCTTTTTTATTCGCCCTTTTCCTCAAATCGACCGGATACTTGCGGCGCGCGCTTGACTCTCTACTTTGCATGGACGAGAGTTTTTTTTTCTCTGGTTCTCCAACGGCGGGCCGTGTTTCAGAGCACTCTAGTCCGCGGATCCCAAGCAAGCGTCTAACCAGAGCACTTACAGCACACTAGCCACTCACTGGCACATGTACGACATCTTAGCACCACGTGCCAACTCTTTTTTTTCCAACAACGGCCGTGGGCCTCCGACGTGTTGGGTACACTCAGTACAGAACTCATTTTCTCGGTCATCGTCCACTTTGTAGGCGCGCGCCTAACAACTATATTGCGGCCTCACAAGATGGGGTGGCGTTCCGACTGACAGTGGTATGGAATCGCGTCCGCAACCAGCCGTAGACGGCATCTCAGCCGCGGATCCAAAGGGCATTCTCACTCAAGTCTATCAACGAGCCGGATCATAAGCCATTCACGAAAAGTCAAACTGTGAAGCTGTCAAGCACGTCAAACGTCAAACACGAGGAGCAGACGCCTACGTCTATCCTGTACGCGTGCGTTACTATCTGTGGCATCCACAAGCGACTGTTGAATACTGGCCAGTTTGGCCCGACGACTGATTACTGATTCGCCAAAAAAAAGTTGGAAACTAAGACACCGCGGAAGCATTTGTTGTCGTCCCATCATCATATATATTCTAGGAAAAAGGATAAATTACATCTAGGGAGAAATACAGATAGAACAGTGACGTATACAGGCACGTAGCCGAGTGATCGCGTGAAACTTATCAGCTTTCCAATGAACGAATGAGCTTGTCCTCAAATATCCGCATTTCGAAAGTGTTCCTAAACATAGAGTGAAGCTTTGCCGGCACCGCAAAAATGACTTTCTGGAAGACATTTCTAAACTCTCCATCGGTAACATCTCCGGGATTCGGAGAGCATGCGAGGAGCTCAGCATATATCTGGGCAATCATGACGATCGGTGTGCCTTCTTCATATCCGAAGACACCCAGGACCAAGGTGGTATCGCCACGAGCAGCGAACAGACGTAAAGCCCTGGCAATGCGGGATTTCACGGCCTGTCGCAGAAGACAATCCGACTCGAACTCCGAAGACGCGTGCGAGAAGGACCGAAATGCACCAGCAAGAATAGGAGCCGCGGATACCACGTTCATAAAATAAGGGGCAACGTATTCGCCCATGGCTCGTTGGTTTTGGGCATTGACAGCAGGAGGAGCTTCCAAATCCTTCGTAGTTGGATCCGCTGGTATGGCGTCGAGTTCACCGTCGAAATCGTCATTCGTAAGTTCGAAGTGATCTGCATCATCGCGACGTAGGCCTACAACAGAAGGTGAATAAAGCAATGCATCAGTGGACAACGCTGCCGCTGCAGGGTTCGCGAGCCTTGTTCGTTCTCTGAGCGAAGCAAAAAAGGGATGCGCAATGGTGGAGGTAAGGGATGAAATAAGGGATGTAGAACGTGCAAGGACCGCATTGAAACTCGAGCTGCCGCCCAAGAAGCCGGACCCCGGACGTCGAGAAAGGGGGGAGAGAACCCCAATGTTCGAGTTGTGCACACGATACGGGGATTGGGTCGGAGGCTGATTTGTAAGATATAGGCGGCGGACGATTGAAAGGGTTGAGCGTCTGGAGAACTCAAAGGTGGGCGCGTCCACGGAAGCCATAGGCTTTGGGAAATCGTGGGAGGGAGGAAAAAATGTCGTTGAAAGGACGGAGTGGCGAATCTGTGCGGAGATATCGTGTACTATGTGCCAGGTCTTTATGGGGTCCACGGGCGAGGCCTGTGGGGTCTCAGACGCATTAGCAAGGGTAGAAGCCACGGGAACACGCCGTGTCTCTACGTACTTGCCATCACCGATGACAATACGCGCGGTCTGCTGAGCAATTAGAGCCCACTGTGTGCATTTAGCACGATGTGCAGCGCGTGCAAACACAGAGGACCTTCTGGCCCGTTGGCGTTCTCGGGCGGCGGTTACCTGGGATCCCTGGTGCTTTGCTTTCCTAGTGGAAGTGAGTTTAAGGTTACGTGCCGAATGACGATTACGAGCCATGGATGTTGTTCTTGATGATTGATTGTTCGTGTTCAAGGCGTGTGCGACGTGCGCAGCGAATGGTGACCAATATTCAAGCTCCGCTTAAATAAGCGTGACGGGCGGATTCAGTGTCACGGCCATGCTCTGAGGCGTTGCCGCCGGGCTCCCTCATCTTTTGCGTAATCACCGCTTGTTCTCAACACCCAACACGCAGCTTCCAGGTGCATTTTCGCCATGGCGTCTCTCTTGGAACGCATGAACGTAGACCCGAGCGAAGGCGTTGGGCCCGTGCGCTCAAAAGCTCGACGCGCTGGTTCAGCTCCTTATACACGTCCACCAAAAGGCGACATCAACTCCCCATGGAGGCACGACATGTATCAACAAGGTGCCGAACCAGGAAAGTCTTTATCTGACCGCCTGGATGCCCCATCAAGGGACACCCCGCCCAAGATGAATTTCGGAGGCGCAGTGAAGGCCCTGAAGGAGGCAACAGGATTAGGTGCGGATAAGGAGTTATCAATTCGCGGTGCGAGCACACGGGGAAACGTTGTGGAAGTCTCTGGTCTTGTGAAAGGGACGACCGCAGAGGATGTGGAGGTGAGTGACAATGAAATCATATTCTTTTGGTTGTGCGAAGTGTGGGATAATCGTAGTTCTGCACGAGCGTGACCCAATGCTTCACTTCCCTACTATCAAATCCCCAGTACTGAGCTCAATTATGCAGGCCATTTTCAAGCGTTGTGGTCCTATTACACAGTCATTCGTGAAGCAGACGCCCGGGAATGGGGATGTTGCCGTGCGTTTGACTTACAAGCAAGAAAAGGACGCTCGGGAGGCTGTGCGCGTATTTGACCAGCAAGTCGCGGACGGGCGAACCCTCGGCGTGCGGGTGGTGGGCGGTGTCAACGCCAGCCTAAGCGGGCGTTTGAGCATAGGCGTAGTAGAAGGCAGCGTCGATGCGCTCATGGAGGCGGATAACGGCTCGTGAGTGATTCCCATACTGTCGTTTGAGGGAGTAGTAATGGCTTTTTAACTCCAACTAGAAGCAAATTGCGCTCAGACGATATCATCTCCCGGGATCCTGAGGCCGCAGCCCGTGCCCATATACTGGTCGCGCCGCCAGGCGCTGACCCGAAGGAATATCTCCCGTCATCGTCCAGCCGAGGAGGCCGCGGTCGGGGTCGGGGTCGTGGGCGTCGTGGTGGGGGAGGACGTCGAGAAGGCGGAGATGGAAAAATGGATGTAGACTAGAGTGCGGAAGGCTGTTGGTCCTCTACGCAACCTTTTTGCCTGGTTTGATGCTCCAAGTCAGCTAACGCCGACACGTACTGACCATAGTTGTGCATTTCTTCGGGCTCTGCAGAGTCTGCACTCACTTTTACATCCCCTTTTTTAGTACTCATGTGTATCACTACTATTACTGATCTCTGCTCGGGAAATTTTTTTTTGAAAGCAGTAGTTCATGCAAGTCGTTCTGGAATGTGATGATAAAACAAGCAAGTAAAAGTAGATATAGCAGGCCCCAATCTCATTTCAAGCCATATTTGATCGGGGAGGGACACAGCATTCAGCATTCCGATTCGTTTGCCTCCGCCATGATAGGCACCACTCTCACTCCGTCGGCTTAGTGTACGAGATAGGTAATCACACAAACCCACTTATTCGCTCTCAGAAATAAGGGCAACGATCATCCTGAAGTGACAATCGTAAGGACGCTGCCCGCTAAACGACATGACCACATACCGGTAGAGATAATAAAAGAAAGAGAGCAAGTAAAAGCCGAGCTTGATGAAACTCTCCTTCTTATGCCCCGAGAGGGTGCGGAATATCTCCGTCGCGTCGTACATGTGGTTCTTGTTTCGTATTCTTGGGTGTGTGCGTTAGATCATGGGACGGAGCAGAGAACAACCAATAACATATCGTACTTGTTGACATTAAATGCTAGTAGTGGTGCATTGAGGAGGAATGCAGTCCATTGCCCAGAGATCAGGAAGAGTGTTGTCAAAAAAGCATGTGCAATGTTCTCGGGGAGGACAAACTTTGAAAAAACGCATTAAATACACAACTCAGGTCAGAGAAAAGAGAAATATGCACCTGATTTAACTTATTGCACAGGTCTATGGGGTTAATGTAATCGCACTCCAGGTCGGAGAACATGATGATCTGCGTGGAGCGCCCAGACGCTCAGTCGAACAGGTTGTGGGTGACGAAAAATGAACGCATACGAAAAAGACCATGGTAAACAGTAACCCTGCGGCCATGAGCACCGCAAAGAGGAAAAGCCAGCCTGTAACAGCAAAATACATGAACAAATCATCGTTCGTGACTGATAGGGACACGTACCGGCACCACCCATGTTATATATCTAGATGTACAGAGAATGGGTGCACGTGAAAACAAACAAGGTTGAAATAAGTCGGACGACAGGATGTAGGAGTGACCCGTGCAGGAGAACAACCGTCGAGGACACCGCGACGAGGCTGACGTCGACACTACGGATGTCACATGATGTCACATGTGACCCAACCGGTTTATTTTATCTCAAGGCAACTTCAGTTACTCCCAAATATTCGTTCGATGGATTAACGGAATATTCCGCTTCTTTGACAACATCTAGAGCAAGAGCAACTAGCGACAGAGCGAAACAGTCGGACTGACCGTCTAGTTGTCAACGCTGATGACTCTACGGCGCCATTTCATCTCAACAAACGGGACGATGACGTGGTCGAACCCATATCGACAGCCGCGTGCAAGAACGTGCGACACTTGCACTAGCGGAGGTATTCCAGCGGGAAATGTGGCATTCTTCCTGATTCTTCCGAATGAATATCAGCGCTCGGCATTCGTCCCAAACAGCGTAACTATATCATTCAACCGCAGTAGCGATTATTCAAACTGAATGAGGCGACACCTGAAATTGATCCGGTCCGCATTCATAGTACTGTCACCTGGCTGTGTGCAACTTATTAGTCCAGTGATCCGTTTCCAGGAGTCACTAGCACGTAGTAGCCTCACGATATGGAGGGTCACTACGTGGGTAAATATGACAAGGTAGAGGGCCAATATCACGGAGATCACACATCTACATCGGACAAAGTATTCCATCCGCCAAAGAACTGGATGCTTGACGAATGGCAGGACATATTTCAAGACAAGCCAAAGAATACTGTAAGATTGAATATCCACTAGCCCAGTCACTTGGCGACAGCGGCAGTAAGACTCGGATAGGATCCGGGTACAGTGGTGCACAGAATGAGAGGCAGTGCCAGGGTACTAAGATCCGCCCCCGGCCTGAGGGTTGGATCTCAAAGTCTGATGATGTTGGAAGCCCGGGGTTCTAACTAAACCGCTGTCGAAAGGGCCACAATGCCGTTTACAACGTGCGACCCCACCCACACACGGAAATGGGAAATGCCGAACTCAAAGTCTGTCAACATACGCCAGGCCTGCTAGTACGGTATTGTATTCAATATTACTGTAACGAATTTTTCTACATGATATTATTTGTCTGCAATCAAATTCGCCGAATTGAAGAGAAAGGAGCGCTTTTGGTTGGACTTGATCAATTTGACAGACATCTTGTCAGCCAGCGACTCGTCTCCCAGCAAGTCAACAATGCCCACGACCATATCCTCAGCTCGCGCAAGTAGGGATTTACAGGGCTACCGGCGGGATGACATGCCCATGGAGTAGCCATCACCTGAAACCCAAATAAAAAACAATTAACTCGAAGGGCAGTTACTGAACTGAGTCTCAACAATCTCCTCAGTTGGCGCGGTGATAAAGGTGGCTCACGTAAGGTACATTCCACCCGTTGCCACCATCGCATGACTGCATCACCGGATGCCCAGGTTCATAATTACAGCATGTGCAGGGTTGACTGAAACTGTCCGGTCTTGTATCTCCTTCCCAACCTGTCGCTTATTGTGTGCGTGAAAACTTGATTTGCGATGCACGCTTGTTTCGAAACTAAACTGAGCGCGTTAAGAACTAGTACTGATGATTACAACATCCATATCCATATTTCCCCTTCCGGTGAAGGAATGAATGAAACAGCCGACGAAGCCGCGAAAGGCACAACTTGAACTCCTTGGACTCGGTGCAGCTGGCATGAAGTTCCGGCCCCGCACCACCGATACAATATGATGAGGCACCAGTTCTAGGGCTCCCGACGCCGATGTGTATTGGTCCCAGTACTAGCGAGCAGAAAACAACTGCAAGAAACTGGCCTTTGTAGCCCGTGTATGAGCAATTGAACGAATCCTGGCCTCCGTGATGTAAAGAATCATATCCGTAAAAACTTGCATTATTACTTGTGTATGTAGCCCCACGGAGCATATTGATATGCGCAAATTGAATTGCAGGCACTCATTTTCCGATCCAAAGTCTGTGGTGAACGTAGTGAACTTTCTCTGGTTCGGGAAACAATAACAGAGGCACCTACTAGGCCCCGACACCGCGCCCTGGAATGGATGTCTATTTGCGGAAAATTTGAACATATCACGGACATTGGGGTCCCAGAAATGTATTGCCGCCATCGAAACGGCCGTCTACGTCATTTTAACTGTCACGTAGCCTAAACGATATATCACAGGACAGGACGCGAGTGGTCACTGGCTCCTGGTGTTCGAGGTAATTTTCATCTGGGTAGCTGTGCAAAACGTACTTTGCCCCCGGGAGCGTGATCCGCTGGCTGCGCAATTTGTGACAGAATCATCCGGTCCCGCACCGTTCGCTCGGAACATCACAGTCGAGCAGGCATGCAGTAAGTCATTGTTCCTTGATTTCCCTGATACAGGGGAACTCGTTTTTATGGCGCTCTCGCGAGTGGTCCTATGAAACGTCAATGGCGTCCATTGATCCCACCAGGATCGCACTGAACCGCTCTGCCGATGTCGGGCTGAAATATCTTGGCGCGGTAGAAGATGCCCGAAGAGCGAAAATGGTGTAGACGATCGAGTCGGGCATCAGTATGTTGCACTATACGGGCTGAAGGGAATTGGCTCGGAGTGCTGTTATGTACGACTGGCTCGGGAATGGAGGAGCCGCGCACATATTCAGCTATCATGGCTACACGATAGGTGAGTTTAAGGCCTAAGGGTATGGCAAGGCGTAGAAAAGGTCACTGAAGTGTCATCTGGCGAGAGCATGTCATAGGTTGGTCTGGTCATCACTTCGAAGTTCAGCGCGCCTGTTGTCAAATAGTTGCCATGGGCGAATTGCGGCGACAACAGGGCAATAGTGACAAGCTTCAAGAAGCTTGTCAGAGGTCCCAAGATATCACGTTTTGTACATGAACGAATTACGAGCCTCGGGAGTGGTCGAGTTCCGAAACACATTGAGGACCTATGTGAGGCATGGATCATGAGAATCGTCACTCCAATCGCGATTGACCACTCGTAGGCAAAGATTAAACAAGCAACATGCCCTGTTGAAGACTTCCCAGTCATCCTGAGTAACAGTATATCCAAAAGGTCTCTCAAGCCCACGAAAGGTGGTTTCGAGTTGATACTCTCCATTCCACGCTCATGCTGCACTGGCAACCAGAGCTCGTGCACCCACCGCCGCCGCGTCGGCAACAACCTCAACATGCCTGAAAATCTGTCCATTTTCCTTCAATATGGAGAGGACAAGCTCACGGTAGCGGTCGACACCACACAAGGAACCCCCAAGGCATAAGACACTCGAATCCGCGCGGATCTTGTGAGGGTGCTCCTATCAATATGATTAATCCTAGTAACTCAGAGGATCGGAGGAGTACGAACTTCCTGCTCAGAAGACTGCAGCACCGCCGTTATCTGCATGGCGAGCTTGTGTGCGCAGTCCCTCACTACTTCGATTGCAAGGGGATCGCCATCCTCGAACGCTGCTTCGAATACGATTGGACAGAGGGAAGAAAGGCGGCCCTCGCGCGGCAACGGGCTGGCTGAGTCGGGCGCGTAGACAACTCCCAACAAGTCCATCACTTCATTGACGCCGAATTTTTTGAGAAGCTTCTCTCTCAATGGGCCACGTGCGACGGCGACACCTGTAGTTTCCGTATCCTGCTGTGCGAGCAAAGCACGGACGGCCGTGCGCCCGACGTCGAATCCGCCGCCTTCGTCTCCGAGGATCCAGCCCCAACCGCCGACGC
>Ga0137362_10000604_pt1 | contig 19572 bp, 20 predicted proteins | sample MadtaG_2_FD_104801 | JGI IMG/M metagenome (GOLD analysis project Ga0137362, IMG submission 104801) | Vadose zone soil microbial communities from Angelo Coast Range Reserve, California, USA - Mad1_100_16 metaG | ecosystem: Environmental > Terrestrial > Soil > Vadose zone | place: USA: California... | reverse complement strand
CCCCTCGTCGCCTCGCGGGGGACCGTCGGCGTCCTCGGGATGCGCCTGGGCCAGGCGCGCGTGCTCGACACCCCGGAGCAACGCCACCTGCTCGAGACCTTTGCGAGCCAAATCGCGCTCGCGATCGAGCGGGGCCTCCTGGCCGAGGAGGCGCAGGCGGCGCACGTCAGCGCCGAGGCGGAGCGCCTGAGGAACGCCCTCCTGAGCTCGGTGTCGCACGACCTGCGGACGCCGCTCGCGTCGATCACGGGCGGGGTCAGTAGCCTCCTCGAGAGCGGCGACAGTCTCGACGCGGAGACCCAGCGCGAGCTCCTTCGGGCCGTCCACGAGGAGGCCGAGCGGCTCAACCGCCTCGTCCAAAACCTCCTCGAAATGACCCGACTGGAATCCGGGTCCGTGCAGGTGCGGAAGGACTGGCACTCGATCGAGGAGCTGGTGGGGGCCGCCCTCGGCCGCTTCAACCGCCGGCTGGGGCAGCGCCCGATCGTCACGCGGATTCCCGCCGATCTGCCGCTCGTGGCGCTCGATCCCGTGCTGATCGAGCAGGTGCTCGTGAACCTCCTCGACAACGCCCTGAAGTACACGCCGCCGGAGAGCCCTATCGAGATCGCCGCCCGGGTGGAGGGCGACGGCGTGACCGTCGAGGTCGCGGACCGGGGGCCGGGGCTGCCCCCGGGAGAGGAACGGCGAGTGTTCGACAAGTTCTACCGGGGTCGGGCAGTGGCAGATCGCGGCGTCGGTCTCGGCCTCGCCATCTGCCAGGGGATCGTCGAGGCGCACGGAGGGCGCATCTGGGCCGAGAACCGGCCCGGCGGCGGCGTCGCGTTGAGGTTTACGCTGGCCGGCAAGGATCCGCCGCCGCGGATGCCTCTCGTGGATGAGTGAGCCCGAGGGCGCGTCGATCCTCCTGATCGAGGATGAGCCGCAGATTCGCCGCTTCCTGCGCGCCTCCCTCGGGGCCCAGGGGTACCGGCTGGTCGAGGCCGTGACCGGCGAGGATGGCCTCCTCCAAGCCGCGACGCGCCAGCCCGACCTCGTCCTCCTGGACCTCGGACTCCCCGACCTCGACGGCGTGGACGTCATCCGACGGCTGCGCGAATGGGCGAGCATCCCGATCATCGTCCTCTCCGCCCGCGGTCAGGAGGGGGACAAGATCGCCGCACTCGACGCCGGCGCCGACGACTACGTGAGCAAGCCCTTCGCGGTCGGCGAGCTCTTCGCCCGGCTCCGCGTTGCGCTGCGCCGCTCGGCCAGCAGCCACGAGCCGCCCGAGCCGACCTTCACGGTTGGAGACCTCCAGGTCGACCTCGCCAAGCGCCGGGTCCAGGTGTCCGAGCGGGAGGTACACCTCACGCCCATCGAGTACAAGCTCCTGACCACGCTCGTCCGGCACGCGGGGAAGGTCATGACGCACGCGCAGCTGCTCAAGGAGGTGTGGGGGCCGCCGTATGCGGGTCAGGCCCACTACCTCCGTGTCTTCATGGCGCAGCTCCGCCGGAAGCTCGAGGTCGACTCCGCCCGCCCGCGCTACTTGCTGACCGAGCCCGGCGTAGGGTACCGGCTGGCCGCCGAGTGAGCCGCGGATCGAACGGTGCAGTCGAGGGGGGCGAGGGAGGGCGGGTCGACCGCCTCCCGGGGGTCAGTTCGTCAACTGCAGGACGTATTCCGTGAGGCGCTTGAAGTCGACCTCCGTGAGGTTCACGAAGCGGAAGGCGTAGTCGTTGTCCGTCCGACGGACGAGCGGCGCGAGGAGCGAGAGCGCCGTGCCGCCGTCGCCGGGGGTGAAGTGGAGCCGGACCGCCGGCTCGGCAGCGATCGGCTCGTTCAGGCGGAGCCGCATCCCGAAGGTGCTGAGGTCGACGCACGTGCCAATCCAGGTTGGGCCACCCTGCTCGACGACCCGGACCGGGAGCATCACCTGCGGCCGCACCGACCGTCGCCGGTTGCCCGCCTCCCGCTCGCGGTCGCGGTGCCCCTCGCGGGCACGCACCGCTGCGTACTGGAGGACCGCGCGCAGCAGGTCCAGGGCGACGGGCTTGCGCAGAAAGTCAAGCGCCCCGAAGTGCAGGCAGCTCCGCGCGTCGCTTTCCGTCGCCGCGCCGGACACGGCGACGATCGGGATCTTGGATTCCCGAATCGCACGCAGCCGGAGGAACTCGTAGCCGCTCATCAGAGGCAGCCGGACGTCGAGGAGGATGATGTCGGGCGCGGCGCTCTCGATCGCGGCCCGCGCCGCTTCCGCGCTCCGCGCCAGGATCGGCTCGTACGCGAGGTGACGGAGGATGTCGCCGAACACGATCCGCGTGTTCTCCTCGTCCTCGACCACGAGGACCCGTGTAGCGACCGTCGACCTCCTCGCCTGCTCGGGTGACACTCGTCCCAACGAATCTCCCTGAGGCCACCGTACCACGAGGGCGCCGACCGGCCGAAACTTCCCCGCTCCGGGCGCGACCCGCTGGCGCGGCCTCGGGGACTCGGGTAGCATCCACCCCCGGGTGAACCGGGGGGACCCCCCGGGGGGGCGTCCGCGCCCTGGCGCGGACCACGCTGCGTCCGGCCGCGACGCCGCCGACGGGCGCGGGGCCGGCGGCCCCGCGTGACGGCGGCGGATGGGACGGCCGGGCGAGCGGGAGGAGTGCGGGTGACGGAAGAGCAGCGCCGAGCCATGATCGTCCGGTGCGCGCTGCCGTCGTGCCGGCGGCCCCTGGGGAGCGTGGCGTACGTCCGGGAGGGGAAGGCCTACTGCGACCTTGCGTGCGCCGAGTGGCGTGGCGCGGATCGGCGCCGGGACAGGGAGCTCCGACCGACGCGGGACACTCGCCCAGCGCATGACACTCGCCCAGAAGGAGAGGCGACCATGACCAGTGTCGAATCGAAAGAGGCTCGGGATCAGGCCGGTCGGTGGCTCGACGAAGGCCAGCGCCTGCTCAACGTGCTCCTGACCGTCGTGAGCGACTACGATCGCCTGAACGACCGGGTCGACGCGGTCGAGCAGGAGAACGAGCGGCTGCGCGGCTTGGTCTACGAGAACGAGCAGCTTCGCCACCGCCTGGAGGCCGCCGAGCGCGAACGCGATCGGCTCCTCGACGAGATGGCCCGGCGCATGGACGAGCTCGAGCGGGGCCAGCGCGAGCGGGAGGAAATTGCCGACCGGCTCTCCCAGTTCGTCAACGACGTCATGCTCCGACTGCGCCCCCAACAGGCCTGAGGGGCCGCGGCCCAGGCGCGGTCGGCGGTGACGCAACCCGGCGAGGGGAAGGCGACGTGGACGGCGCGACGATCCTGGCCGTATGAACCGCAGCCTCCGTGCTTGCGATGACCGCGATCGTCGCCCTCAACGCCCGCTCCACCGCGGAAACCCTGGAGGGCGTGCGCCGCGCCGTGGAGTCCGTGGAGGACGATCTCCGGTCGGTCCGCGCCGTGGTCCACGACACCGAGCGCCTGCAGCGTCGCGTGGAGACCGTCGAGCGCGAGCGTGACCGGCTCCGCGACGAGATCAAGCGGCTCCGGGCCGAGACCGAGCGCCACCAGCGGGAGCGTCGCGAGGTGGCCGATCAGCTCACGCGCGTGTTGGACGAGGTTCTATTGCGGCTTCGGCCTCAGGCCGCGTGACGGGCGCGCTGCCTGCCGGGCGTGCCGGGCGGCAACGCCTGACGCGAGGGGACGACCCCGCGGGCGCCCAGCGACGGAACGACGACCTCGGCGCGGGCGCCGGCGAGCGAGCGGGCCCACCGGGCCGGGCGGCTGGCGGCGTCGCCCCGCGACGGCGGCGCCGGCGCCTGGGCGCGCGCCGCCGAGCTCGCCAGGAGCTCGCGCCAGCCGAGCTGAGCCTCAGGTCGCCGGGCTCGACAGGGGCCTCGGGCCGCGCCGTGAGTCCCCGGCGGCCGAGGTCGAACGCTCTCCCGCCGTTTGCCGGTCAGATCGCGCCAGTTCAGACGGTCCCTGCCCTGCCTGACGCGCCGGCACGTCTGGGGTTTACGCCGATCCCTCGCGCCCTATAATTGGTCCCCTGAGACAGCCGTTCACCCGCGGGACCGATGAGGAGCCACCCCATGGCGATGACGTTCGGGATCCATATTGGACATCTTGGAGGCCCCCTCCCGGAGATGCGTCGGCTCTGGAAGTTCGCCGACGCCAAGGGTTTTGACTGGTTCTCGGTGTCGGATCACTTCCAGGAATCGCCGCCGCAGGGCGGGGACATCGACTGCTTCGAGTCGGTGGCGACCCTGACGGCGGCCGCGCTCGAGACGACGCATGTTCGGCTCGGCTGCCTGGTCTTCTGCGTCGGCTACCGCAACCCGGGGCTCTTGGCGAAGTCACTGACCACGATCGATCACCTGTCCGGCGGGCGCGTCGAGTGCGGCCTCGGTGCCGGTTGGCACGAAGCCGAGCATCGCGCGTTCGGCTTCCCGTTCGAGCGGATCGGTGTCCGCGAGGACATGCTCGAAGAGTACGCGCAGATCGTCCGCCGGCTCTTCGACCCGGAAAAGGTATCCGACTTCGACGGCAAGCATTTCCGGCTCCAGGACGCGCGGAATAACCCGAAGCCCGTCCAGAAGCGGGCGCGGATCTGGATCGGCGGGGCCGGGGAGAAGCGCACCCTTCGCGCGGTCGCCCGCTACGCCGACGGCTGGAACGCACCCTACTTCGGCCCCGCGGAGTGGAAGGCCAAGAACGCCGTCCTCGACGGCTGGTGCGAGCAGGAGCGGCGCGATCCGAAGACGATCATGCGGACCGCCAACGTCGGCTTTTACCTGGGCGCCGATCGGCGCGGCGCCGAGCGGGGCGAGGCGCTGTACCAGGCGCACTTCGGCGCAGATCCGCGGAAGGGCCACCTGCGGGGCACGCCCGCGGAGGCCAAGGAGCTGGTCGCCGCCTACCGCGAGGCGGGCGTGCAGCGACTCAATATCGGCCTGCGCCAGGGACCGTACGATTGGGAAGCGCTCCACGCTTACGCGGAGGAGGTGCTGCCCGCGTTCGGCGCCCGGCGCCCGGCGTGAGGAGGCCGTCCGGAAGGGAACTCGAGCTCGGGCAGTCGCGGCGGCCGGCCCACCGGGGGCGACGGCCGTGAGAGGCTCTGCCGCTTGGGCCAGAGGAGGCCTCCGGCCGCGGGCGGCCCCCGGCCCGGCGTCGGACGGGCCTCGTCACGACGCGGGTCCTCCAGGGACCGAGAGCGGCCGACCCCGAGGGAGCGGCCGGGTCGGCCCGGGCAAGGCAGAGCCGGCCTCCGCCGGCGCAGCGCTTGGGACCTTCCTGAGCGGGGGGAGGCCCGTCCGGGGGATGGCGATGGCCGAAACGCCCATCCGTCTGGCCCCCGCGGAGCTTCTGCCTGGCCCTGGTGCTGGTCGAGCGGCGGAGCGAGATCGGCCAGGACCTCGGCGTCCGCCCCCTCGCTCTCGCCTGACCCTCGAGCCCCGAGCGTCACCTCCCGAACAGTCCGTGTCAGCTTTCGCACGGCTCAGACCGGGCCGTTGGCCGGCGCGGAGAGAGAACCGCCGTCCGGTCAAGGAGTTACACCTGGCGTCGTTCTTGCTCGGTCGCTGGACGGTAGAGGGCGTATCCCCCGGGACAGGCCCGGGCGGCGCTCCGCGTTTCCGACTCCTGCTTCCGGGGAGGCCGCGATGTCCGAAGAGATCCGAGGCGAGGTCCACCATCACGAGCCCCTGAGCCTGCATACGTCGCTACGCGTGGGCGGCCCCGCCGACATTCTGGTCGTTCCGCGGGACCTCGACGATCTCCGCTTGGCGCTCACGTTCGCCCTCCGCGAGAGGCTCGCCGTCGAGGTGATCGGCGGCGGGAACAACCTCCTCGTCCGGGATGGTGGCGTCCGCGGTCTCGTCGTGAAGCTCGACCGTGCCTTCGCCCACGTCGACGTCCGGGAGGACGAGGCCGTCGTGGGGGCGGGGATGACGCTCTCGGCGCTGGTCCGGGAGACGGCCGCGAGGGATCTGGGCGGCATCGAGTGCCTGGTGGGGATCCCGGCGACGATCGGGGGCGCCCTCGCCATGAACGCCGGCACGTCCGACGGATCGATCGGCGACTTCGTCGCAGCCGTCTACCTGCTCCATCAGGACGGCACGCTCGGCGAGCTCCGGCCGGGGCCAGGGGCGTTCACGTACCGGGCGTTCGACTACCCGTCCGGGAGCGTCCTGATCGGGTGCCGCCTCCGCCTCGAGCGGCGGCCCCGCGCCGACGTCCAGCGGGAGATCAAGCAGCGGCTCAAGGCCAAGAAGGCCACGCAGCCGCTGGCGCTCGCGTCGGCCGGCTGCGTGTGGAAGAATCCGCCGGGAGACGTCGCCGGCCGGCTCATCGAAGAGGTGGGGCTCAAAGGCAAGCGGATCGGCGGCGCCGAGATCTCCGCGACGCACGCGAACTTCATCGTGAATCGCGCCGACGCGACCGCGGCCGACGTGCTCGCGCTCATGGACGCCACGCGCGAGCGGGTCCACGCCCGGTGCGGCGTGCTGCTTGAGCCGGAGATCCGGGTCATCGGCGAGCCGGGCTCGAGCGTCGCCGGCGAGGACGTCGTCTTCGACTGGGACATCCTGACGATGGACACGAGCGGGCGGCAGCTCGTGCCCGCCACTCGCGAGGACCGCTAGGCCGAGTCCGGCCTTGCCCTCTCCGCCCGTCCACGGCCGCGCCTCGAGGAGATCTCGACGAGCTGCGCCGGCGCCAGGGGGCGGGCCCAAAAACTCATCTTCGCTGGCCGCGCGCGCCGGCCGCCGGCCGCCGGGGGAGGGCGCGCCCGGGCGCCGGGGTCGGGTCGTCGGGCACGACGTCGCCGGCGCGGGGGACTAGCCCATGGTCCCGCCGTCAGTGCTCGTCGTTGACGACGATGTCGGCATGGTCGACACCCTCGTCGACATCCTGTCGGCCCGCCGGTACCGGGTCGGGGCGGCCCATTCCGGCGCCGCGGCGGTGGCGATGGTCCGGCAGACGCCGTACGACGCCGTCCTCATGGACATCCAGATGCCCGGCCTCAACGGGGTGGAGGCGCTCAGGCAGGTGAAGGGGCTCGCCCCCGAGATCAGCGTGATCATGATGACGGCGTTCACCCGCGACGAGCTCGTGGAGGAGGCCAGGCAGGCCACCGCGGTCACGGTCTTGCCGAAGCCGCTCGACATGGACGGGGTGCTGGCCCTCCTCGTCCGCGTCATCGGTTCGACCGCTCCCGGCGCCCCAGGGGGCGCATGATCGAAACCGGCCGCGTCCTTGTCATCGACGACGACCCCGGAACCTGCCATACGATCAGCGACGTGCTCGAGCTGCACGGTCACGCCGTCGAGTCGGCCACCGACGGCTATGCCGGGCTCGAGCGGCTGACCGCGACGCCCGTCGACGCCGCGATCGTCGATATCAGGCTCCCCGACATCTCCGGGCTCGACCTCCTTCGCGCCATCCGCGCGTCGAGCCCCGACACGGAGGTCATCTTCATCACCGGCCACGGCTCGCTCGCCACGGCCGTCGAGGCCGTGAACCGCGCGGCCTTCAGCTACCTCACCAAGCCCTTCGAAATGCCTCAGCTGGTCGCGGCGCTCGAGAAGGCGCTGGAGAAGCGCCGCCTCGGGCGCGCGCTCCGGGATTCGGAAGCCCGCTACCGCGCGCTGGTCGAGGGCTCGATCCAGGGGTTATCCATCCATCGAGGGTTCGCCATCGAGTTCGCCAACGCGTCCCTGGCGGCCATGTTCGGCTACGCCGGCCCGCCGGCGCTGATCGGCCGCGACCTCCGGGTGCTGGTCGCCCCTCACGAGATCCCCCGCGTCGAGGGCTACGCAACGGCCTGCCAGAAGGGCGGGCCCGCCCCGTCGCGCTACGAGTTCCAGGGCGTCCGCCGGGACGGGACGCTGATCTGGGTCGAGACCCTGATGTCGGTCACGTCGTGGCGGGACGGCACGGCGCTCCTCGCGACGTTCGTCGACGTGACCGAGCGGAAGCGGCTCGAGGATCACCTCCGGCAGTCGCAGAAGATGGAGGCGATCGGGCGGCTCGCGGGCGGGGTGGCGCACGACTTCAACAACCTGCTCACGGTGATCAGCGGCCGCGCCCAGATCGAGCTCGCGCGGCCAGAGCTCTCGGAGCCGTGCCGCCGGAACGTCGACCTGATCGCCGAGGCCGCGCACCGCGCCTCCACGCTCACCAAGCAGCTCCTGGCGTTTAGCCGCAAGCAGGTCCTCCAGCCGCGGGTGCTCGACGCGGACATCGTGGTGGCGCGGATGGAGCCGCTGCTCCGGCGGCTGATCGGCGAGGACATCGACCTCGTCACAGCGACGGACCCTGTGCTCGGCCGGGTCAGGGCCGACCCGGGGCAGCTCGAGCAGGTCGTCCTGAACCTGGCCGTCAACGCGCGGGACGCCATGCCGCAGGGAGGGCGGCTCACCATCGAGACCGCGAACGTCGAGCTGGACGAGGCGTATGCCCGCCAGCAGGCCGACGTCCACCCCGGCCCGTACGTGCTTCTCGCCGTGAGCGACACGGGGGTAGGGATGGACGCCGAGACCCAGGCCCACCTCTTTGAGCCGTTCTTCACGACCAAGGGCGTCGGCGAGGGGACCGGCCTCGGCCTCGCGACCGTCTACGGGATCGTCAAGCAGAGCGGCGGCCACATCACCGCGTACAGCGAGCCCGGGCGGGGTGCGACCATCAAGATCTACCTGCCGCGGGTCGACGCCGCCAGCGAGCTCCGCGAGGCCGAGCCCGAGCCCGTCGTGCTCCGCCGGGGCTCGGAGACGGTGCTGCTGGTCGAGGACGACGAGGCGGTCCGCGAGCTCACCCGGGAGGTCCTCGAGATGCAGGGCTACTCGGTGCTGGCCGTGGCCGACGCCGGCGAGGCGCCGCGGGTCGTCGAAGGGTCTTCGGGCCCGATCCACCTGCTCGTGACGGACGTGGTGATGCCGCGACTGAGCGGGCGCGAGCTGACCGAGCGTCTGCGCTCCCTCAGGCCGGGCCTGAGGGTCCTGTACATCTCGGGGTACGCCGACACGGCCATCGTCCATCATGGCGTCCTGGATCCGGGCACCCCCTTCCTCCAGAAGCCATTCACACCCGACGCCCTCCTCCGGAGCGTCCGGAGGGTGCTCGACGACGGCGGCTAGTCGCCGGGGGGAGTAAACGAACCCCGGGACCCCGCGCCCGCGTCTTAAGCGCACAGGCCGCCGAAGGGAGACCGTCGTGATCGAAGAGGGCCGACGCGGGGCGCTGCTGACTCTGGGCCCGGAGGCTACCGCCGGGCCGGCCGGCGCCGGATCCGGGACGGGGTCCGCCGACCCGGCCGAGCGCGAGGCTTTGGACGCGTACTCGCAGGCGGTCGTGTCGGTCGCCGAAGTCGCGGGGCCGGCCGTCGTCGGCGTGGCGGCGGGCCGGCCCGACGGCCACCGCGCGGGGCGAGCCGGCGCGGGGTCGGGCGTGGTCATCGCCCCCGACGGCTACGTGCTCACGAACAGCCATGTCGTCGAGGGCGCCGACCGGCTTGAGCTCACGCTTCCCGACGGCCGGAGCCTCGGCGGGCGACTCCTCGGCAGCGACCCCGCCACCGATCTCGCCGTCGTCCGGGCGGACGCGGCCGATCTCCCCCCGGCGACGCTCGGCGACTCGGCGTCGCTCCGGGTCGGGCAGCTCGTGGTCGCGATCGGCAACCCGCTCGGCTTCCAGTCGACGGTGTCAGCGGGCGTGGTGAGCGCGCTCGGACGCTCACTCCGGAGCCGGACGGGCCGGCTGATCGAGAACATCATCCAGACCGACATCGCGCTCAATCCCGGCAACTCGGGCGGGCCGCTCGTCGACTCCCGGGGACGGGTCGTCGGCATCAACACGGCGATCATCGCGATGGCCCAGGGCATTAGCTTCTCGATCCCGGTGAACACGGCCAAGTGGGTGGTGGCCCAGCTGCTGACGGTCGGGCGGGTGCGCCGGAGCTACCTCGGGTTCGTCGGCCAGCCGCGGCCGATCGACCGCCGGCTGGCGCGCGCTCGCGGCCTCGCGACCGAGGCGGCCGTCGAGATCGTCGCGGTGGAGCCGACGAGCCCCGCCGCCGCGGCCGGGCTCGGGGAGGGAGACATCGTGGTCGCGGTCGAGGGCCGGCCGGTGACGAGCGTCGACGACGTGCACCGGCTCCTGACCGACTGGCCGATCGGCCGCCCCGTCAGGCTGACCGCGCTCCGGCGGACGGAACTCGTGGAGGTGACCGTCACACCGGCCGAGGCCCCGTAGCGGCCGCCCGCGCCCATGAAGGTGATCTCCGGCGGGCAGACCGGCGCCGATCGCGCCGGCCTCGACGCCGCCGCGGCGCTCGGGCTTCCGACCGGCGGTCAGGCGCCCGCCGGGTTCTGGACCGAGTCCGGCGCCGACCCGAGCCTCGAGCGTCTCGGTCTGGCCGCGGGCGGCTCCCCGGAGCTCCGGACGGAGCGGAACGTCCTCGACGCCGATGCCACCGTCATCTTCGCCCTCCGCGCGCCGGCCGCCGGGAGCGAGCTGACGCGGGCGCTCACCCTCCGGCACCGAAAGCCCGCCATCGTCCTCGATCCCTGGGCGCCGGACGCCGCCCGCGCGCTGGTCGAGTTCCTGCGTGCCCAGGCGCCGACGGTCCTCAACGTCGCAGGCGATCGGGAGTCGCAGTCGCCCGGAATCTACCGACGGGTCCGGGAGCTCCTGGCCACGGTGCTCGCGGCGGTGGCGCTTGACGGCCAGCGCCCCCCGCCCTAGTCACAATGGAGTGACCGGCTCCGATCGCGAAGGGTGGATTCCGCTGCGAGCGGAGACCCGTAGGACAGAGCTCTATACGAAAAGGAGCCGGTCGACCTTGATGAGGGTACACGGGTTTTGGGGCTCGATGCCCCGTGCAGCAACGATCACGGTGGCAGTGGCGGAGCTCACCGCCATAATACTCGCGCGCGCTGTCCACATTTCCACCGTTGTCCACACTTCCGGAATCTGACGGCCTGACGCGCCTTGGCGGCCGACACCCGTCAAGACTGACCGTCTGGCCGCCTTCCGCGGTCGCGGAGGCTCAATGCTCCCAATCTGACGGGTAAGGGGGACCTCTCGACGCGCCAGCCCCCATTCGAGGCGGGCAAACGAGGCGTTGACATGTTGCATCACACGGTGCGTACCTTGGACCTCACGTAAGGAAACCCAAGCCTCGCCGCTGCGACCCCTCGTCGCCCGCGGCAATGGCGCGAGAGGAGCGACGGCTTGGAGGCGCGACGCAAGCCACTTGCCAAACTCGAGGGACATCGGCGGATGCTGGTCAGCGGCCTCACGATCGCCTGGCGGGGCACGCCCGGTCTGGACGACTGGGTCGCCTACATCGCGAAGACGAAATCCCGGAAGCTCATCCTGGCCGATCGCGCGTCTGAGCGGAAGGTGAAGTCGCTCCTGACTCGGATGCGAACTATGTCGAAGCGGGAGGTCGAGACGCTCGCGAAGGGGTAGGCGCGGGATCTCACCCATCGGTTTGGCCGGGTCGGTGCGCCCGGTGAGATTCTCCTTGTGCTCCCGCGGAAGGACGCCCTATAGTAACGGCTCCTGCCATGACGCCGAAACGAATCGGGGACCTCCTCGACTTGATCGAGTGCCTGAGCTGTCCGTGCGACCTCGATCTGTTGCTGTTCTTCTATCGGCATCCACGGGCATTCCTCATCAGTGAACGCCTGGCCCAGTACGTCGGGTATGACCTCCCGCAGGTCGCGCAATCGCTCGACACCCTGATCACCGCCGGGCTCCTGCGACGGTCCCCGAACGCGACCCATCCGGCGCAGCTCTACGTTCTCGCGCGGGGCAGCCCGCTCGGCGGGTGGGTCTCGTCGCTCCTGCGAGTCGCCGAAAAACGGGAAGGGCGGCTGGCTGTCCTCCAGGCCCTCAAACAGCGACCGCCGCTCCGGCGTTCGGGTGGTGTCGAGTCTGAACCCGTCGCCGGCGCTCAACCAGTCACGCCCACGCGTGAGGTGCCGAATGCCTGATCCAGACCTCGTCAAGACAGGGCTCAAAGGGCTCGACGAAATTCTCTTCGGCGGCATTCCGCGGGGGAATATCGTCCTCGTCACGGGAACCGCGGGGACAGGGAAGACGACGCTCGGGGTCGAGTTCGTGTATCGCGGTGCCCGCCAGTTCAACGAGCCGGGAGTGATCGTCCTGTTCGAGGTGGCCTCGGACAAGCTCATTCGCGACGCGGCGCTCTTTGGATGGGACTTGGGCGAGCTGGAACGGGACGGGCGATTGAAGCTGATCTTCACCACGCGGCAGCTCTTCCAGCAGGAGCTGCAGCAGGCCGACAGCCCGCTCCTGGCGGAGGCCGCCGAGATCGGCGCGCGGCGACTCTTCGTCGACGGCCTCGTCCGGCTCCCCGAGGCCACCGGCGGGGACTCTCGCGACGCGTTCCATCTCCTCGCCGAGGGGCTGCACCGTGAGAATCTGACGGCGATGCTCGCGCTGGAGTCGACGTTTGCCGACCCCGCGGCCGCCCGCGCGCCTGAGGAGTTCGTCGCTGACACGATCGTCCGGCTCAGCATCGAGCCGGTCCAGCGCGCCGTGCTGCGGTCACTCGAGGTCGTGAAGTCGCGGGGCCACGAGTATGCGCTGGGCCGTCACTCGTTCCGGATCGTCAACGGTCAGGGGCTCGAGGTCTATCGGCGGGTCCAGGCACCCCGCAGCCTTGAACGCGAACGGGGCGCCGCCTTCGACCCAACCTCGCGGGTCGCGACGGGCATCCCGGGCCTCGACGGGCTGGTGAACGGCGGGTATTTCGTGGCGAGCACCACCCTCGTCGTCGGGATCTCGGGCGCGGGCAAGAGCGTCATGGCCCTGCAGTTCATCGCCGAAGGGGCCCGACGGGGCGAGAAGAGCCTCATGGTCACCCTGGACGAGCCGCCGGCCCAGGTTCTCCGCAACGCCCACAGCATCGGGATCGATCTCCAGTCGGCCATCGATAAGGGCCTGGTGCATCTGTGGTACGAGCCGCCACAAGAGTTCGAGATCGACCGGCACTTCGCCCAGATCGAGGCGATCGTCGAGGACTTCAGGCCCCGGCGTGCGGTGATCGACAGCCTGTCGACCTACGGGTCGAGCCTGGGCGCCGCCGAGCGCAGTTTTCGCGACTTCTTCCATGCCATCGTCGCGTTGATGAAAGAGCACCAGGTCACCGCGGTCTATAACCATGAAAACCCCGAAATGCTCGGTATGTCGTCGATGATGGGTGAGTTCAAGGTCAGCTCGCTGGTGGACAACATCATTCTGATGAACTGGGTCGAGCTGGGCGACACCTTCCGCCACGCGCTCACGGTCGCCAAGATGCGGGCGATGCCGACGAGCCGCACGACCCACGAGTGCGAGATCACGAACGGTCAGGGTATGAAGGTGCTCCCGCGGCCGATCCGCGCGGCACTCCCGGTGGTGCCCTTCGCGGGTTACTTCGGCCTCATCTCTCGCGCGCCCGAACGCCGCTCGACGGTTGGGCCCGAGGTCCCCTAGCGTGGCCGCATGCGGCTCCCGCACCGGTCAGTCGGCGTCTTCGCGCTCGTGCTCCTCGCCGGCTGCGCCACCGGGGACCAGGCCGGTCAGGACGAGCGGGACCGAACGCTGGTCCTGGTCGGCCACTCCGACTGGGACGGCAAGATTGCGGACGCGCTGACGAAGCAGGGCCTGAAGGTCGCCGAGCGGGAGGACCCGACGGCCCCGCTGGCGCGGTACGAGCTCACCGTTCACTTCGGGGTGCGGGTGGACTACTGCGTGCTGAACGACTCGGAGAAATATTCGTCGGTGAGCTACGAGGTCCGCGAGCTCGAGACCAAGGCCGTCGTGGCGACCGTGCGCGCCGCGGGCTGGACCGGACCCTGCCTCGTTCACTGGACCGAAGTGTTCGATGAGCTGGCGGAGAAGCTGGCCCGGAAGCTCCTGGGGTCTGCCCTCACGCCCGGACGCTGAACGCGCGGCGGCGGAACGCCGAAGAAACGGGCCGCCCGGGCTGGCCCGGTCCTCCAAAGGAAAACGGGCTCGGGCGTCCAGAGGGCGTCGGGGGGCTCCGGCGCGATCCGGTCGAAGCGGAACTCACCCCGGGCGTGCCGGCGGGTGACCCGCCGCGCCGGTCAGTCCCGGGTCTCCCCGCCGCCGGCCGAGCTCACCTTCCGGCCGCGGCCGGCGGCTCGAACCCGACGCGCTTCAGCACGGCCTGCCCCTCGGGACCGACCGGACGGTCCAGGAGCGACCCGGGGAGGCGTTCTGTCCGAGCCCGAAGAAGTCTGTCGCGTGTCGCCGGGGGCCGATCAGCGTGCGGCCTCCCGTCTGGGGGAGGGCGTTCGGATTGGCCACCGCGCGCGCGTTCGGCACCGGCCGGCCGGCGCCGAACCACGCGCACAGGACGCGGGTCATCGGCGAGACGCCGCGATCCGCGCGGCGATCGCCTGGCCGACCTCGGCGGTCGAGGCCTTGCCCCCGAGGTCGCGCGTGAGAAGCGTGCCCTCCGTGACCTGCTCTTCGATCGCGGTCACGATCGCGCGTGCTGCGTCCGGGTGGCCGAGGTGCTCGAGCATCATCGCGCCCGTCCAGATCTGGGCGATCGGGTTGGCGATGCCCCGGCCGGCGATGTCGGGGGCGGAGCCGTGCACCGGCTCGAACATCGACGGATACTCCCGCTCCGGGTTGATGTTGCCGCCCGGGGCTAGGCCGATCGAGCCGGCGATGGCCGGGCCGAGGTCGGACAGGATGTCGCCGAACAGGTTGCTGGCGACGACGACGTCGAACCAGTCGGGATGCTGCACGAAGTGGGCGGTGAGGATGTCGATGTGGTACTGCGCGGTTTTGACGTCGGGGTACTCCCGGCCCATCGCGGCGAAGCGCTCGTCCCAGAAGGGCATGCTGTGGATGATGCCGTTCGACTTGGTCGCCGAGGTGAGGTGGCGCCGAGGCCGGGTGCGGGCCAGTTCGAACGCGTAGCGCATGACCCGGTCGCACCCGCGGCGCGTGAACACCGACTCCTGGACGGCGACCTCGTCCGGCGTGCCGCGATGCAGGCGACCGCCGATCTCCGAGTACTCGCCCTCGTTGTTCTCGCGGACGATCAGCATGTCGATGTCGGCCGGGCCGCGGCCGGCGAGCGGGGAGTGCGCGCCGGGGAGGAGCCGGACCGGGCGCAGGTTGACGTACTGGCGGAAGGCGCGGCGGATCGGGATCAGGAGGCCCCAGAGCGAGACGTGGTCGGGCACGCCCGGAAATCCGACGGCGCCGAGGTAGATCGCGTCGAAGCGCCGGAGCTGGTCGAGCCCGTCCGCCGGCATCATGCGGCCGGTCTCGGTGTAGGTCTGGCAGCTCCAGTCGAAGGGGGTCCAGTCGAGCTCGAAGTCGAAGCGGCGGGCGGCGGCGGCGAGGACCCGAGTCCCCTCCGGCACGACCTCCCTGCCGATTCCGTCCCCGGGAATGACCGCGATGCGGTGCCTCATCTCGTTCTCCTCGTCAGATCGCGCTGACCCCCTTCCAGGGGTGCGCGCGCAGCGCCTGCTCGTTGATATCGGCGCCCCAGCCCGGCGCCCGCGGGATCGCGAGGTGCCCGCCGCTGATCTCGGGCGGCCGGGTGACCAGCTCGGCCTTCCAGGGGACGTCGTCGATGTCGATCTCCATGATGCGGACGTTCGGGAGCACGGCGCAGAGGTGCGCCGAATGCAGGTCCGCCAGATGGCTGTAATAGTTGTGGGGCGCGATGGCGATCTCGTAGCTCTCGGCCATGCGGCCGATTGTGACCGCCTGGCTCCACCCGTTCCACGGCACGTCGATGATCGCGACGTCCATCGCCTGAAGCTCGAGGAACGGGCGGTACTGACGGGTGGTGACGAGGCTCTCGCAGGAGGCGATGCGGGTCGAGGTCGACTGCTTCAGCTGGAGCAGCGCCCGGGGGTCCCAGTTATCGTACTCGAGCCACTGCAGGTCGAACGGTTCGAGGAGCTTGGCGATGCGCATCGCGCCCTCGGTGCGGAAGTTGTAGTTCAGGTCGAGCGCGACCCCGACGTCGGGCCCCACCGCGGTGCGGAAGGTGCCGATCAGGCGCTCGATCGCGCGCAGGATCTCGGCGCTGGCCACGCCGTCGGTCGTGTTGGGCCCGCGGCCGAAGCCGGGGAAGTACACCGTCGCCGGGTCGCCAGGAATGACGATGTTCGTCTTGAGGGCGGTGAAGCCGCGGCGCGTCACCTCGCGTCCGAGCGCGGCGATGTCGTCGAGCGAGCGGAGGGGCGGCGTGCCGAGCGCCTGGCCGTGAATGGCCCGCGTCGTCCCGCAGTGGGACCAGTAGAGCCGCACCCGGTCGCGCAGGGGCCCGCCGAAGAGCTCGTAGACGGGGACGCCGAGCGCCTTGGCCTTAATGTCCCAGAGCGCGAGCTCGATGCCGGCGATCGCCTTGTGCGAGATGCCGCCCAGGTTCTGGCGCGTTCGCCGCAACATGTCCCAGTAGCGGAGCTCCACCGCGCGCGGATCCTCGCCGACCAGGAGGTCCTCGAAGTCCCGGACGCAGCCGGCGATGCCGTACGGGTTGCGGTTGTCGCTGCACTCGCCCCAGCCGTGGAGCCCGTCGTCGGTCTCGACCTTGACGAAGGTCCAGGGCCGCCAGCCGCCGTCGCAGTGAAACGCTTCGACCTTCGTGATCCGCATGCGTCCTCCCGGGCGCGCTCCGCCTCGGCTTTATATCACAGCCCGCGGCCGCGGGAACCGCGGACGCTGACGGGCGCGGCTCGGCCCCCAGCCGAGGGACGGTAGAGGAGGTGAGCCGACGCCACCAGAGTGCAGTCCCCCGCTCACCGTGAGCGGCTCGGACCTGGATCCTGAGCCGGATCCGCGGCTCGCTCAGACGAGGCGAGCGAGGGGCGGGGCCCGTCGTGTTCGTCGAGATCCCGCAGACGCTCAACCGGATCGGGAGCGAGGAGGTGGTCGATCGCCCGAAGCCGCCCCCGCTGCGCCCCCCCACGGCCGCTCGACGGCCAGCTCCGTCGGGCCGCGCTTCGCGGCGCGCCGTCATCCGGGAGCTGCGTAGCCGAGTCGGGCGCGGCCGGCTACTGGGCCTGCCCGGCCAGGAGCTTTTCTGCGGCGTCGAGCCTGTCGGACGCGCAGGCCCACAGATCGGGGAGCCCCTCGGAGCCGGCGATCAAGCCCACGAACGCCGGGTCGTCGGCCTTGAACTTCCAGTCCGCGGCGTCCCGGTCGATCGAGCGCTGAAGCTGGGGGCATTCGGCGATCGCGGGGTCGCGGCCCACGCCGGCTAAGTCACCCTTCTCGGCGTAGACGCTCCACGCGGACGCGGCGAACGCATAGAGCCGCATCGCCGTCGTGAGGGCCTTCTTCAGGTCGGTGCGAGGGTCGCCGTCGTCTGCGCGGTAGCGGTCGACGACGGGCGTGGCCTGGGCGACGCGTGCCTTGTACTCCTCGGGGCTGCCGCCCGGCACGGCGACGGCGCGCAGGTCAAAGAGGGCCCGCATCGCCTCGCGCAAGGTCGACGGCGACAGCCTGGCCAGGACGATGCTCGAGCCCGACGGCGCCGGAGGCGTGGTCTCGGCCGCCTTCGCCGCTGGGGGGGTGGGGCTGGGCTCGGCGGGCGCCGCCGGTTCGCGCTGGGCCGTCGGGGATTCCGCCGGTGTCGGCGCCGCGTCGGCACGCGTCGGCGGGGCGACGGCCGCAGGCAGAGCGACCGCGGCGGGCTCTAGGGCGGCACCGGCCGGGGGAGTGGCCGGCCGGGCCGGCCCGAAGGCGAGGCTCAGGACGAGCCGCTGTGCGATCGTTCGCTCCCGTCCCTGCACCTCGATCACGAGACCCTTGGGCGTCATGCCCTTGATGACGCCGACGAGCTTCTGTCCGGTCGTCAGCTCGACGACGTCCGCCGCCGACGGCGGCGACCAAGCGGCGCAGACGACGACGGCGACTGCCACGCCGCTGAGGGTTCGTCTCAGGCCCGGACGGCTCGGTCTCACGTCCGAGCTGGCGAACTCGGCCCGAGGGCTCGGTCCCACGGCAGGGCCAGCGGACGGCGCGGCCGGCTCGCGAACGCGCGTCGACCGGACCCGGCCGCTCACGACGGCGGACGCCCCTCGCGACACCCGCCGCCGCCAGTGGGCCTGCCCGAGACCCCGGGACAGATGACGAGTGCCAGGGCTCTTCCGCGCTCGAATCGACTGGTGCACGGTGCCCTCCTCGGGCTATTGTCGCATGGTTGCGGCCGGGGGCCCGCCGGCGCCAGACGGTGCCGGCGCGGTCCTGAGAGTGTAGCCGCCAGGAAGACGATACGATGCACGCGCCGACGGCCACGAGCGGGGCGGGGGCGGCCTGCCGGACGCGTTCTCGGAGCGAGGGCGGTGACGAACCGGTGCGGGCGGTCGCGGCCGCCGTGCTCGGGGGGTCGTCTCCCGCCTCGCTCCCGCGGTTCAGGCCGACGACTCCATGCTGATCGCCCTGGCCTCGCTCGCCGTCGGGCTCTTGGGCCTCCTCGCGACCCGCGCCGCGCTGCTGCGGCTGGCCGACCGAGGGCCGGTTGGTGACCCACACGTGCCCTGGGCCCTCGGCCTCGTCGGACTGGTCCCGGCGTGGTTGATCACCTTCGTCGCCCTGCTCGGCTCTTCGCCCGCGCCGCGGCTCCCGGTCTGGTCGGCGGCGGCGTGGATCGCGTCGTCGTCGGCCGCGCTGATCGGGACGATCGTCACCGAGGCCCTGGTTCGGAGTGCAGGCGAGTCGGGTGGCCGCCCCCTCACCCAGTACTGGACCTACGGCCTGGCGGCTCTCCTGCCGGCGTGGCTCATCTCGATCCTCGGCACCCTCGTGCGCTGAGGTCCGGAACTACTGGAAGCGGACGCTCCCCAAGAGCGCGTCGAAGGCGGAGCGGTACTCGACGTACTGCGAGCGTGTCGCGGAGATGACGATGCCGAGGCCCCGGCTGGCGCCCGCGGTCACGTAGACTTCCTGGAGGGTGCTGAGGGTGGCGCCGTCCGGACGGGACAGGTCCCGGGAGGCGATGATCTTGCGCCAGGGTCGCCGGCCAAGCTCGACCGTCGTCGGCGTGCTCTCTGGGCGTGCCGAGGCGATCCCGATTCGCAGGAGGTCGTCCGTGCGCGTCCCAGGCGGGAAGCGCCGCAGGTCGAAGCGCGTGACGACGATCGTGGGATTCGGGCCCGGCGCCTCTCCGGGCGCGTAGCGCGTGAACCGGACCAGCAACTCGATCGACTCGCCCTCGGACGGCGCGAGCCTCGTGTCGCCGAGTTGTCCGGTCTCAGCCTCTGTCTGCTGCCGGAGCGTCTGGCCCGCCACCATCCACCAGCCCGCCGGCTTCGCGAGCGAGAAGCGGGTGACCGGGTCCGTGAACACGTCCTCTGCCGAGGGCCGGGGCGCGGCGGACTGCGGCACTCCGACGCGATGGGCCAGGACGAGGGCGGCGCCGACGACCACCAGGCCGAGGCCCGCGAGCGTGGCCGGCTTCATGCGAGGGTGACCCGGAGGACTTCCTCGACGGTGGTGGTGCCGTCGATGACCTTGAGGAGGCCGGCCTGGCGGAGGGTCCTCATGCCCTGGCTCTCGGCGACCTCGCGGATCTCCGAGGACGCGGCGTTGCGGAGGATG
>Ga0137362_10000601_pt1 | contig 19585 bp, 27 predicted proteins | sample MadtaG_2_FD_104801 | JGI IMG/M metagenome (GOLD analysis project Ga0137362, IMG submission 104801) | Vadose zone soil microbial communities from Angelo Coast Range Reserve, California, USA - Mad1_100_16 metaG | ecosystem: Environmental > Terrestrial > Soil > Vadose zone | place: USA: California... | reverse complement strand
TCGGCGTCCTGTTGGTTGCTATCGGATTTTTGATCCTGACCGGGCTCGACAGAGAGCTTGAGGCATTTTTGGTCAACATCTCTCCGATGTGGCTCACGCAGCTTACCACACGATTCTGATCCAGGAAAAATACCTCAAGAGGATGACCGACATGACCGATCTCGTGACACTGTTTCCGCGACAACCCGTTCCGCCGCTCGATGTAGGACTGGCTGATGGCGGAACCTTCGACATCGCGGCGGAGAAGCCTGCGAGCTTTACGCTTGTCGTGTTTTATCGCGGCCTTCACTGCTCCATCTGCAAGACGCAACTCCGAGAGCTCGAGTCCAAACTCGACGAATTCGACAAGCGTGGCGTCGCGGTAGTCGCCGTATCCTCCGACTCCAGAGAGCGCGCGGAGCAGACCAGGCAGGCCTGGGGATTGACGTGGTTGCATCTCGGCTATGGTCTCGACCTCGCTTCAGGGCGCCGCTGGGGATTATTTATCTCGACGGGGCGTGGAATGACATCGACGGGCGTCGAAGAGCCCGCGCGTTTCTCGGAGCCCGCGCTCTATCTGATCCGGCCGGATGGCACGCTGTACTTTGGCAGCATGCAAACGATGCCATTTGCGCGCCCGCACTTCTCCGACGTTCTTCCTGCAATCGACTATGTCCTGAAGAATAATTACCCCGCGCGCGGCGAAGTGACAGAATTGTCTGGCTAGCTGGCTGGCGTCGCTGCCCAAGCGAACTGAGCTCGCTTGCAACTGCTTGCCGGTTAGTTCCAGAGCCGTCCCGGCCGCGAAAGAATCTTTGCCCGAACGCGTAACCTTGGCGGCGGTCGAAGCGAAACTAAAGGAGGAACCCTCGGCTTCGCTATCGACTTTGCGCGGTCGACAGAGTCCCGGCGCGGTCGTCGATACAATTTATGCAACGAAGGTCACACTATGAAATCGCACAACATAAGAGCGCTCGGCATTCTTTCGGCAGCCGCAGCGTTGTTTTTCGCTTCAGTCGGCGGAGGGTTCGCCGCGTCACCCCTCAAAATGGATTTCGTCGCGCACGCCACGTTCTTTTCCGCAGAAACCAAGCAGCCGAAAGTGCTCGATCCGCAGGTCTTTATCCGTGACACCGCCGCGCAAGCAGCAACTGGGCCACAGGGAATAAAGCACGTAGACGGCCTGCGGCCACCCCTGATCGACCAGGATGCCAAGTCCTCCATGCTCTACAACGCCGAGGACAAGCCGCTCGGTTTCGATCTGCAGACGTGGCTTTCGGCTTCCGGAGGCCTCACCATCACCGAGCAAGGCGGAAAGACGGTGCTCGAAGCAAGCTTCAAGGGTCTAAGGCCGGACGCGCATTACAGCCTCTTCGAAAACCATTTTGACCACACGCCGGTTTCCTTTACTCCGATCGACGGGACTGGGAATACGAACAGCTTCGTCGCGCAGCCGGACGGCAGCGCAAAAGTGTCGATCACGCTGCCGGACTTTCCCACGCACGCGAACGCCGTCTTGCTTGCTCGTCTACCACAGCGACGGCCAGACGCACGGTCTCGAGCGGGGCCGTATTGGAATTGACGCTCACCATCAACTGATTGCGCGGCCTGAATGACAAGCGACGTGGGCGGCATGGTGGAGCGGAACAAGGTGTGCGGCCGCGGGGTCTGCGTTCGGGCTCGGCTCCGGTTCAAACGGCGTCACATCGACGAGTGCGCAGCCCGTGTGTTTGTTTTGCCGCTATTGGCCGCAAAGCAGGTCATTCAGCTGCGTCCTCGGGTAACCTTTCCCGGCCCTGGTGCGAACTTACAGGAGCGACATCGATGCGACGAGTTCCACGAGGTCGGTACCAAAGTGGTAAGCGTTCGGTTCGTGGCAGAGGAACGAGACGACATGCGACCAACGGCAGCGCGCTCCATCCGCATAACTCATCGATCAAGCGGCGAAGTCATTGCTGAAGGGCCGCTTGGTTTTTGGGGCATCACGCCGTTTGAAGGAAATCTCTACATCAGCCGAAAATGCCTGAAGACAGGCTACCTGCGACCGAATTGGGTGCCTGGACTGTGCATCTATAAATTTCTGCACGTCTGGCTCGATCTGCGACTCCCCAATGGAGCGCGGGAGCCCTTTGTCGGATGGATGTATTGGCTGCCGAACCCGCTGCTGCCGTTCATTGCGTTTCGGCCGGCGGTTCCTCGCTTGTCACCGGCGCTGCAGGTCGAAGAGATCGCCGGGTGAGGCGACCGGAACAGAGGGGCCTTCTAGGGGTTGCCAGCCCTTCAGCCGCAGCTCCGATGCGCCCCATCTTCAATGGACCGTCGCGGCGCGATATTGTCCTCTCGGGCCTGATCGGGACGGTTATGTCCCTTGCGAGCCATGCGGTTGCGGCACCGCAAGCTGGAGATATTCCCACCTTCGAATCCGGCAGACATCAATTTACGATTCTTCGGCCACAGCGAGAGGTGCCATCGATCAAGCTGTTCAGGCTTGACGGAAGTGTGATTGATCTCTCATCCCTTCGAGGCAAGCCAGTTCTTTTGAATTTCTGGGCGTCGTGGTGCGCCGCCTGCCGCACAGAACTGCCGATCCTGGAACGACAATACATAAGCGCCTGGCGGAGAAACCTGCACGTCGCGGCTGTCTCGGAGGATAGGGGCAGTCGCGACACGGTTGAGCGCTTCATCAAGACGCTCGAGCTGCGAACTCTTCCGGTCTATTTAGACCCAAACGGCTATGTCGCGTATACGGACAGCGCCAATGAGAGAAACGCGCCGTTCGCCCTTTACGGGATGCCGATCACCTATCTCATCGCAAGCTCAGGATTGATCGTTGGATACATGCCGGGCGCCGCGGATTGGTCATCGGCTGCCGCAAACGATGTCATCGATTACCTCCGCATCACATAGCGCAACGTGGACAGTCGTCCTCGAGGGTGATGTCGGCGGCTTACGGGCCATCGATGCGACCGTGATGATCCTGATGCGGAATTTGACAGGAACAATGGGTGTTTCGCTATCGCGTCAAACTATCCTTTGGCGGCAGTCATGATCGCGTAGCCTATCTTGCCTGCCCTTATCGCTTCCAGCTCGTGCCGCGTGAAATCCTTCACCATCGCAATATCGACCCCTGACAGCGCCAGCTTATTCAATCCCACCATGACCTCCGTCACGAGAAGTCGTGTGCGGATCTGGTTCACGAAGTCGACCAGCGCGCCGTTGTGCTCTTCTGTTGCCATTACCTTTAGACCGGCGGCGGCGAGCAGGGCCGCGTATTCCACGAGCGGCTGAGCATCGGCTATGCACGCAATCCACGCCACAAGGCTCTCAAGTTCTGGAGGCAAGGTCCCCTGGCGCGTCAGGTCGCTCAGCCCGACTTGGCCACCCACACGAAGCACGCGTGCAAATTCCGCGGCGGCAGACTGCTTATTTGGGAAAGTGCAGAGCGCGCACTCGCAAACGATCGCGTCGAACGAGCCATCGGCAAATGGCAGCCGCTCGGCATCCCCGCAATAAAGGATGACCTTGTTGCCCAAGCCCCGCTCGCCGGCGTGACGTTTCGCGGCCTCGATGTTTCGCGGGCTATAATCGAGACCGATCACTTCGCACCCAAACCGCGTCGCAAGCGTCAACGCGCTTGTTCCCCGGCCGGCGGCAACGTCCAGAACCCGCACTCGCGGCCCCAAGCCTAACATGCGGCCGAGCCGCTCGGTCATTTCGACGCCGCCCGGATGCAGCGAGTTCGCCCAGCAGCAGCTTCACAGCGTCGCTTTCATAGACAGCTGCGCAGCACTGCTTCATCGCTGTGGGCGAAAGCGCGCCTGGTTCGGTTGTGTGCTGGTTTTCCGTCTCGTTCATCGGACGTGCGTGCGGTCGCCGAAATCGAAGACAACCGGCTTGGGTTCGTAGGGGCGTCCTTCCTTTCTGGCCCGCCGCCGTTCCGGCTCCATGGCGTTGAGTTGCTCACGCGCCTGCTCGCGATAGCCGACGGAATTGTAGGCGCAGAACGGGATCTGCTTGCCTCCCGGCAAAAGAAACTCCTTGCAGCACTTCATGAGGTTCTTCTGATTGAACGTCCAGGGGTCCATGAAGTCCTGGAGCATGATCATGATCATGTTTTTGGCGATGTTGTTGATCGCCAGGCCGTCCGGAAGTTCGCAGGCCTGACAGGAGATCGCGATCTGACGGTGCGACGTGTCAGAGCCGGCGACCGAAGACGAGGACCAGAGGCCCTCCAGCGCCGTCCTCACCTCGCGACTGAAATCCGGCACGATGCGGTTCGTGATGTAGTCGAGATAATCGCCGACGTCGACGATGCGCGGCAACGGCGTGACCGTGTCCCCCTCGACGAAGGCGTAGGTCACGGAATTGCAGGTCGGGAAGCAGCACGGCACCGGCACGAAATCGGAAGCTACGAATTTGCCGCCGGTCTGCGCCTCGATCAGCCGGACGATTTCAGGGATCGTCATCCGTTCCATCGGATCGTGAGCGGCGTGCCGGCCGGCGTGAAACCCCGGCTGGAAAGTGATGCCGCGGATCGCCGGATGCTCGATCGCGAATTCGACGATCCGGCCGATCTCATGCTCATTGATGCCGCGTTCGATAGCCGGGACGATGGTCACGTCCAGGCCGATTTGTGCCAGACGGTCCAGGGCACGGAGCTTCTCGTCCAGGATGTCTGGCTCGCCGCGGATTGCCTGGTAGGTTTCGCGCTCGAAGCCGTCGAACTGGAAGTACAGCGAAGGCCGCACTTCATCGAGCTCTTCCAGAAACTGGTCGTCGCGGGCGATGCGCTTGCCATTGGTATTGATCATGACGAAGCGGATGTCGCGGGCGTAGGCGGCCCGGATGAAGTCGATGATCCGCGGGTGCATCGTCGGCTCGCCGCCGGAAAACTGCACGACCTCGGGCCGGCCTTCTGTTCGCACATAGTCGTCGAGCATCTGCTCGACTTCCTCCATAGTCAGGCTGAAGCCGGGTGCCGCGTCCGCAAAGCAGAGCGGGCAATCCATGTCGCAAGCACTGTTGATCTCGATGATGCCGAGGCAGGCGTGTTGTTCGTGGTCCGGACAGAGCCCGCAATCGTGTGGGCAGCCCAGATCGCGCGCCGTACCGTAGGCCAGCGGTATCATGCCAGGCTTGTTATAACGCGCGAACGAGACGTAGGCCTCGGCGTCGCCGTAGACGAGCGACATGAACGGCCCGCACCGAGGGCAACGCTTGCTCATATAGACTTTGTTATAGCGCAGCAGGATTTTGGCGTCGATCACGCTCCTGCAGGAGGGGCAGATGCTACGGGTCAATTCGTGGAATACGTAATCTGAATCGGTACGTTGGCGGTCGGCGATACCGCTCACTCCGGCGTCACGACCAAGACCAATGGCCTGCTTGGCATCCATGCCAGAAATGTCCTGTTTCATTCGGCTATCACCCTAGTTTCCATACCGACCACAGCAGCACCGGCGACAAGAACGCCGTCGTCAGGCAATAAAAGCAGTAACCTCCAAAGATCATCATATCGCGCACACCGAGGACATTGGCGAGCGTCGCTGCGCATGAGAGCACCAGCAACACTATCCAGCCCCAACGGTTGGGCGATGCGAGTAACAAGGCGATGATAACGATGTAAAGGACGGCGCCGATATGGCCGTCAGGGATGCCGAATGGTCTGGCAAATGGAGCGTCGGCGACCCCTTCGCACCCCTCGCCAAAGATCGGACAAATCAGGCGGCCGACGAGCCGGCTCTGATATAGCCCGACATAGAGCATCGCTGCGGCACTCGCTGCTGCCACAGCAAACGCACTATAGCGATACATGCTCATTCGTTTGGCCAAACCCCTCGTGTCACCAAATGCCGCAGCGGCTGAGCTCGGTGATTAATTGTCCGCCACCCGGAACGCCGTGCGCGCGCACTAAACCTGACAGCCCTTGTGAAGGTTCGGTCAGGTTTCAAGAAAGGTTACCAGCATTCTGGAATTTTATTGCCTGAGGCTCTTGCAGATAGCCCTGGATGCGGACCGCGTGACGGGAAGGGCCTCCACGGCGAAAATTCAGCTTTACTTCAAAAAATGAAGTAAATAGTATCATATTTATATTAAGCGATGGATGAGACCATGCGCGTCACGGGCGGCTGTCTTTGCGGAGCGATTCGGTTCGAAGGGGACGCCGAGCCGCAGTTTCAGGTGACGTGCTATTGCACGGACTGCCGGCGAACGAGCGGAGCTGGTCACGCTGCTATGATGGGCTTCACGGGCGGCGCGATCCACGTCACGCCGGGTGCGCGCGAGTTTGCCTCCAAGGCCGACAGCGGCAATGACATCGTCCGCGCCTTCTGTCCGACCTGCGGCTCGGGTATCTATTCCCGGAACGCTGGCATACCGCACCTGATCTTCCTGCGCGCATCCGCGCTCGACGATCCCTCGCTGTTTGCGCCTCAACTTGCAGTTTGGGCTGCCCCCGTGCCCTGGCCTGGGATGCGGTGCCCGCACATTTGCCGGCCTTTGCCGAAGCGCCGGTCGGCAATTAATCGAGGAGAGGATGATGACGATAACTCAAGCGGGTGCCCGGGCGTTCTCCAGAAGCAGCTTCTGGCTGGGGGTTGCAGCCTATCTCGCGCCGACATTCCCGATCGCCTATGTTTGGCACCTGGTTCTTTTTGCGCCAGCCTACGAAGCGCTCGGCATCTACCGTCCTGATCCCATCATTCCCTTCGGCTTCGCCTCCATGGTCATTCAAGGCATCATCTTTTCCTGGGCCTATCCGCGGCTCTTTCCCGGGCGCGGCAACGCCATCTTCGGACCGGGACTAGCATACGGATTGGCGCTTGCCGTGCTGTCGTGGTCGTTCACGACACTCGCCGTCGCCGCCAAGAACATCATGGGCTCCGTGCCGCTCTACGTCGAGCTGGAGACCGGGTTCACGCTGCTGCAATTCGCAATTGTCGGGCCGCTGATCGCGCTCGCCCATCGGAACTGAGACGGAGAGACGAGATGCCGAAATATGTGATTGCCTATCTGGGCGGCAAACAAATGCCGAACGCGCAAGATCGAGCCGCGCACATGGACAGGTGGAAAGCCTGGGTCGATGGACTGGGCAGTGCCATGGTCAATCGCGGGACGCCGCTGGGGCAGGGCAAGCTGGTGAGCTCGGACGGCGTGTCCGAGCGCGGGCCGAACGCGCTGACCGGATTTTCGATCGTACTCGCCGACAACATGGATGTGGCGCTCGAAATCGCGCAGCGCTGTCCGTTTCTCGATATCGGTACGATCGAGGTCGCCGAAGCGATGGAGATGCGCTGAAGACCCGTGGAACGCCGCGATAGGCGGATTGACCAGCCCGAGCGGAGCGGTCATGTCATCTGAATGAGCGGAACCCGCTACAATCAGTTTTGCGCGCTGGCGCGCGCCGCCGAAATCGTCGGCGAGCGCTGGACGCTCTTGATCATCCGCGAGTTGTTGCTCTCGCCAATGCGCTTCGGCGATCTTCGCGAACGCCTCGACGACATCAGCCCGGCGCTCCTGACCGACCGGCTCAATGCGCTGGTCGAGGCGGGAGTGGTGCAGCGCGCGGCGCTGCCGGCCCCTTTCAACGCCCAGGTCTATGAGCTGACCGAGACCGGTCGCGCGATCCAACCCGCGATCCGCGAGCTGATCCGCTGGGGCGGGCGTTTTCTCTTTCCCATGCGCAAGGGCGAAACCTTCGAGCCGGACTGGGTGTTGCTCGCACTCCAAGCCATCGCGCGCCGCACGGCTGTGCCGCAATGCCGGATCGGTTTGCGTATTCCGCACCCGAGTGGAACGGCGGGATTCATCATCGAGGGCGGCCCCGAGGGGACCCGCATTGCCAAAGGCGAAAGTTCGGGGATCGCCGCGATCGAGGCGCGCTTCGACGTCCTGCTACAGATATTGGGAAGACATCTGCCGCTCGACGAGGCCGCCGCCAGCGGGGCGGCCAAGATCGAGGGCAGCACACATATGCTGCGCAAGCTGCCGAGCCTGTTTGAGCTTGCCACAGCAAAACGTTGACGGCTTCGCGCGCGTCAGCGGCCGCTCGCGACGATGGCCCGTCCGATGCCTTGGCTCACCAAATGACGGAACATGTCGTTGATCTGGGAAGGCGCCAATTTCGGCTTTTTCTCGAGGCACCATGGTCAGGGCGGTGAGGAAGGTATCCACAACGAATTGCAGCATGAGTTCGCGCGGGACCGCAACATCGTCTCTGACTTCCGACAGGTCTTCCTTCACCAACTCAGCGAGCACGCGGCGGATTTCTTTGATGGCGATGCTGCTGCCCTGTCCTCCCAACATGGCGCGATAAACGTCCCGGTAGGCACAGGCATGCTCGAACATCGCGAGGCTGAACGTCAGCGGCCGATCCCGCGCGCCTTGTCGCGCTTCTTGTCGTGCGGCTTTCAGCTCGCCGCGAAGCCGCTCGAAGCCGCCGCGGAGCAGATCATCCTTGCTACGGTAGTGGGCGTAAAAAGTCGCGCGGCCAACGTCGGCCTCGTCGATGATCTGTTGCACGGTTAGGGCATCGTACCCCTTGCGCATGATCAGCCGGATCAGCGCCTCATGAAGCGTTCGCCGCGTGCGGGCGACGCGCCGGTCGATCTCTCCATCCATTCCTCACCTTTGTTTCCGGACTTATGCCGTTGATCGTTCGGTAACGAACGGCAGGCCGCCGGCTGTCTGTTGTCCCGAACACGTTGTTCACTATCATATAACGAGTTCGATTGGGGCGCAGCAGATACGCCGGGAGGTCACCATGCTCGATATCGTCGCAGCGATTTTTGCCACCGCCTATTGCGCGGCTCAGGCAGGTCTGTTGATTGGCCCTGCGCCCCTTCGCGCAGGATCTAAGATCGCCCTCTTTGCCGCCACGGCGGCGTGGCTCGCTGCAGTCGTTGCTGTCTATGGGCTTCGCGTCCTCTCGCCAGGGACACTCGGTCCATTTCCGGTCAACCTCGTGCCGTTCACCCTTTTACTTGCGATCCTGTTTGGAGCCTGGGTCCTGATTCCGCAGGCACGCGACGTACTGCTATCGGTTCCAATGCCGGCCCTGGTGGCGGTGCACGCGGGCCGTGTTGCCGGCGTGTTCTTCTTGCTTCTCTATTTCGACGGGCGACTGTCGGCGCCGTTCGCGCCTGTTGCCGCCATCGGCGACATCATTACCGGTGCGATAGCGCTGCTGCTCTTGGCGTTGCTCGCACGTGGGGTCAAAATACCGAAGCTATGGCTCGGCGTCTGGAACGCGTTTGGGCTGCTCGACCTGCTCACCGCGCTTGCGCTTGCGATGCTGTCGGTTCCGGGCACCGCATTCCGCGTGTTCACGGAGGGGCCGGGCACGCTAGTCATGGGGACGCTGCCCTGGATCTTCGTGCCCGCGATGCTGGTTCCGGTCGACCTCCTGGTTCACGTCGTGATCATCGCCAAGCTCAGTTCAGCCCCGCATGCGGTCGAGACGATGGCGATCGAAGGTGGGCAACGGGGACTTCAATGACCGAGACCAGCGGAGCGACCAGCGCGTCTTATGTGCAACCGAGCGGCCAAGTGTTCCGGTGGGCCTTTGCATACGACCTTCTGCTCAGCATCATTTGGCACGGATCTGAACGCATCTATCGCGAGAAGACGCTCGAACATGCCGGAGTACGGACTGGCGAGTCGGTGCTGGATGTCGGCTGCGGAACGGGGACGCTCGCCATCGCTGCCAAACGTCGAGTCGGTCCGGCGGGCAGGGTATTCGGGCTTGACGCGTAGCGCGAGATGATCTCTCGCGCACGCAAGAAGGCGACGGGAGCCCGCGCCGAAATCGATTTCCAGGTGGCTGGCGCGGAGGCGCTGCCGTTCTCCGAGGCGACATTCGACGTCGTGCTGAGTACGACAGTCTTCCACTGCCTTCCAGATCACACGCGCGATCTCTGCATCCGGGAAATGGTGCGTGTCCTCAAGCCGAACGGCCGCTTGCTGTTGATCGATTTCGGGGGCTCGAAGCGAGAAAGGCACAGCCTGATTGGGCATCTGCGCGCTCATCGCAATTTCGATGTCTTCGATCTTATTCCGACAATCAACGAGAGTGGGTTTACGGACCTGAAGAATGGCTCACTAGGTTTTAGTGACTTGCAGTTTCTCATCGCAACGAGGTCTGGCAGCACGTCCCTGCGATCCGGATGAGTGGTTCGCGATAATCGCCTCTCTTGCATCTCCTTGGTTCAAGTCCATCCTGATCGAAGCACGCCTGGCATCGACCGGTCAGCTGGCTAAGGTCAGCTCTCAGAGTAAAACACCACCCGACCGTGCCCCATCACATGGATCCGATCGCTGATGTCGAGCGCGATCGTCATCTTCTGTTCAACCATGAGAACGGCGAGCCCTCGCCGCCGAATTGTCTTTATGACTTCGACCAGCCGAACAACGATTTGCGGCGCAAGGCCTTCCGTTGGCTCGTCGATCAGCATAACCCGCGGATTTCCGAGCAGCGAGCGGCAAATCGTGAGCATTTGCTGTTCGCCGCCGGAGAGCGCGCCAGCATAGGCTTGCCGGCGTTGCTGCAATGCGGGGAAGAAGTCATACATCTCGGCAATGGTCCATCTCGGTGTGCCGGCGCGCGCCGGTTGGACACCGAGTTTCAAGTTTTCTTCCACTGTCAGATTGTGAAAGACGAGCCGCTCCTCGGGTACATAGGCGACGCCGGAGCGCGCAATTTCGAAGATTCGGCGTCCGCGCTGTTCCTTGCCGTCAAGCAGGATCGACCCGCGGTCTGGCTCTACCAGCCCGGCGATGGCTTTCAGGGTCGTTGAGCGGCCGACCCCGTTGCGACCGACCAGGCTGACGATGGCAGCCTCCTCGATCGCGACAGTCCCCGTGCAGGACGCGGCTGCTGCCGTATCCTGCATGAACGTCATAGAGTTCCAGTATCATTGTGCCGGGCTCCCCAGGTAGGCCTCGCGTACGGCACGGTTTTCTCGAATCTCCTCGGGCGTTCCGGAGGCGATCACGCGCCCATAAACCAGAACCGAGGCGCGGTCGCACAGCTTGAATACGACATCCATATCGTGCTCGACCACGAGCAAGGTGCGGTCACGCGTGAGATTGCGCACGAGGTCCACAATATATGCGGCCTCATTGCGAGACATTCCGGATGTTGGCTCGTCGAGAAGGATGACGTCAGGATCCGTTGCAAGGGTGAGGGCAATCTCCAGGGCTCGTTGCTCTGAATACGGCAATTCTCCTGCCGGTGCGTCACGCCGTGCAGACAAGCGGACTGCTTCGAGAAGCTCCTGAGCCCGTTTATTGATAGACCCATAGCTGTCGAGCGGTCGGGCTACACTGAAGCGAACACCGAAACGCGGCATCACGGCAATGCGCAAGTTTTCGAAAGCACTAAGACGCGGAAGGATACTGGTGATCTGGAATGACCGAGCCAGGCCTCGGCGGTTGATGGTTTCGGGCGCTAAGCGATCAATGCGCTTTCCACGCAGGCGAATCTCGCCTGCGGTTGGCGGAAAGCGACCGGAAATGATGTTGAACAAGGTTGATTTGCCGGCTCCATTGGGCCCAATCAGAGCATGCCGCTCGCCTTCGCGAACCAAGAGATCGGCGCCCTGGATGACCTGTACAGGTCCAAACGCCTTGTGGATGCCGCTAAGTTCGAGGATCGGATCGCCGTTCACGGCTGCACCTCGGTAGAACTATCGTCTTTCCCGGCCGCACGTTTTCCGATCGAACGGCGCGCAAGACTGGCAAGGACCACTGCAATAGCCATCGATCCGAGGGGCGGTGCCCAAGTTCCCAGCGCGTTGGCTGGCCAGGAAATTCCCCAAAGGGTTACCGAAACGGCGCCAGCCCGAGTTTGCAACGCGAATGGATCGGCGACCAAGGCTGACAGAAATTCAGCTAGGAAGATGATCGCCGCGGCTGCGAAGAGTGCTGCGGCGAATCCGAAGAGTGCTGGCGGCGCAAGCGTCCGAGATGACGCCAGCGGCCGGCGCTGACCCGCGACAATGACCGCCATCAATACCAGCTTCCTGAATGTCTCAGGCGCAATTTTATCGCGCAGACCTTGTCCGAGGTACATGCCGAGCCCGACGGGCGCCATCGCAGCCGTCGAGACCAAAGCGTCAAGCCAATTGAACTGGCGACTGGCCGTCAGAAGAATTGCCAGCAAGCCGGACGAAACGACCAGATACAGCGACGCTTCCTTCGTGAACGCCTTTCCGCTCAGCCCCTTTGCAATCAGAAATATGAAAACAAGTGGTCCCGCCATCGCTGCGATGCCTCCCAGAATCCCGCCGAAAAATCCGAATGTGATGCCGGCTGGTAAAACCAGGCGAGACTGAAGCTGCAGCTTCGGCGCGAGCAGCGTGACGCCGCCGACGCCCATAAGCACTAGGCCTGCGATAATCTTTGCAACGTTCGCATTGAGCGCCAACAGGAGTCGAACTCCAAGGAAGAGGCCGGGAATCATGCCGAGAAATACCGGCATCAATTGCGTGAGGCTCGTACAGTCTTTCCGCCTTCCAGTGCCTGCGGCACGTTGCTGAAGACCAAAGGCAAGCTCAGCAGCATGGCCGCTGATTTGATATCGATGAACAGCGACAGCTGCGGCAGCGCGACGACTGGCATGCCGACCCCGATTGTCCCCTTCAGAAGGCCGGCGACGATCAGGCTGCAAACCACGGCAGCAATGATACTTGCTTGCCCGTAAAGGGCGTGAATCAACATGACGTTCAACTCCTGGAGGATGATATCCCCTGCCCAGGCCTCCGCGCCGGGCTCCGGATTCTTGCTCCGAGGGTCGCAATCGTCTCGTGCGAACAGTTTGGCCCATGCCGAACTGTCTGCGATTGATGTGCTGCCGGTATCAGCGATAGGGTTAGGGATGGTCGCGGCGGCAAATCTGGTGGAAGTGGCCGCTCTCGTGGGTGACACCGCGCGAGCGACGATGCTTAACGCCCTTATGGGCGGCCAGTCGCTGACGGCCACTGAGCTTGCTTACTGCGCCAATGTCTCTCGCTCGACGGCGAGCGGCCACCTGAGCAAGCTGGTTGCCGCGCGGCTTTTGACGGTCACTCACAAGCGCCGCTTCAGCTATTATCGGATCGCGTCCCCTCTAGTCGCGACAATGCTGGAGAGCATGAAGGTCGTCGCCGCCATAGAGGCACCATCCCGCCGTCAGCCGCGGTCGGCAAACGACGATGCACTCCGTTTTGCCCGAAGTTGCTACGATCACCTGGCTGGCCAGGTCGGAGTCGCTGTTACCGATGCACTTGTGGCCATGGGACACATCGTGCTCACCGATGAAGGCGGTGAGGTCACGTCTTCGGGCGAGCGTTTCCTGTCCGCGTTCGGCGCCGATCTGACGCCGAGGACTCGGCGGATGTTCTGCCAGCCTTGTCTCGACTGGAGCGAGCGTCGTTATCACCTCAAGGGACTCGTGGGAGCGCGGATTCTGGATCGTCTATTGGAGCTCGGATGGCTGAAACATGTGTCGGGCAGCCGTGCACTCGAACTCACGTCGTCTGGCAGGGCGGGCTTGTCCGAAGTCTTCCAGATTGAGATCAATAACGAGGGTGTGCGAGCCGGCTCGGCCCTCGGGTGGCCATTCGATCGGGCACGGACCGCCGACGCATCATAGTTGGTTGCGCTAGAGCGGCGAGGAATACATCGGACGGGATAAGAGTGGCGGGTCATGCAGGGTTTCGTCGGTCGATCCGCGAAAGGCGCCAAGAATAATGATTGGCAGCATCGGGATCAGCAGCACGGAAATTGCCCACCAACCGGAAATATCAGGAGGATGCGTGATGGTCGCCTACTGGGTCGCGCGCTCGAAGGTCAACGACCCCGAGCAATACAAGAAGTATGCCGATCTGGCGCCAGCGATCATCGGGAAATTCGGCGGCAAGTTCCTGGCGCGCGGCGGCAAGTTTAAGATCCTCGAGGGGCCGGAGAAGTTCCACCGCTTCATCGTGATCGAGTTCCCCAGCCTCGAGCGCGCGGTCGCCTGCCACGACTCGCCCGAGTACCGGGACGCCGCGGCGCATCGCAAGAAGGACGGCGCCAGCGAGCTTGAGCTCGTCATCGTCGAGAGCGTGTAGGCGTCACGGGTCAGGGCTGGCGCGAGACCACGACCGCATCAAACGCGAGCGCGCCCTGGCCCGCCGCGCGCACCAGGACGGGGATTGAGATCGATCGACTCGCGAGTTGACCCGCCGCGAGCTGAAGCGCGATGAGGTCTAAAGCCAGTAGTGGCCTGGGCACGCCGGGCCGAAGATGCTGCTGGAGAGCTGCCTCAAACTGCCCGGCAAAGCTTTTGAGCACCACGGCTGCACATCAACTGTGAGGAGGATCCGGGCGCGCCTTCGGTTCTCCCTGATATGTTCCAGCGCCCGCCGGGCCTCATCTAGGCGGCGTGGACGAATTCCGCGCCTAGGTTCGACGCTGAACGAAAAAAGTGCCAGAGTTTAGGAATGGTGCGCGCCGGAGTGAGCCATTGACTGTTGATTGGGATCAGATTGGCACCCTCAGGAATACAATCGGCGGCTACGATATCCGAACTGATCCTCTGTGGGTTTTGGTTATCGCGGCCAAGCAAGGGTATGAGGGTTCGCTCGACGCAATGCACATTCGAATGTCAGACGGCATCACTTACGGGCCGGAAGAGATACAAGCGCTCGCGATCAGAACGGATCGCAAAAGAGGTTGATCGCCGTGCAAGCTACGTCGTCGCATTGACGGCGGCCTTGGGGTCGGACCTGGAATGGCCGGTCTTCCACGGGGACTCATCGACGAGCTTGGCCGCTCGCGGGGTAGGTTCACCAGTAAGCTTCATCGCGGCGTTCTACGTGACCGTGGCAAACGGGCTCGCTGTCAGAACTGGGGATGGCGCGACGCGCGCGGACGGAGCCATGGCCCGCCTGGGCCGAGATGGCTAAGCTGCAACGATCTTCTGGCCAGAAGCGCCGCAAGAGCCGCACCCGTGCGAGCACATAATCTCCCCATTGCTTGCTTCGTAATGCCGGCGCGTCGCTGAGAGCGGGAAGTGCATCGACCCGAAGCGCTAAGCATCCCGCACCGGGTGCTCAGGGGAATATCCGCTGGCCGCAGACGGTCTCGTTGTATGTTGGAAAGGATCGAAACGGTGGCATGATCGCTCCAACGGACACGCCTGGAGAGGAATACCAATGCTGCTTTTGCCTCTCCTGACGATCCTCTGGCTTCTGGCGGTGGCCGCCTGGTTTCGGAAGTCGCGGGTGGTGCTTCTAGGCGGCCTCCTCGCGGTCGCAGGTCTCGCCTTCGGCCTCGTGGCACGGCGCGACATCGCAGCTGCAGACATGGGACTGACGGCCCCCCGTCGTGGCCTATTGCGCTCGTAGTTGGCACACCCGGCACGAAAAGGTAAGCTACGTTCATGGCAGTCGAGACATTCGAACGCTTTCTGAACCCGGCAGATCGGGCAAATGCCGTCGCCGAACTCTCAGAGAAGGGAGGTGAAGCTGTTTCCTTGTTGCTGTCGTTGTTCGAGGGCACTGCGAAGAACGATTTTGGCTCGCCATACAAGGACATCGGCGCGAGCGAATGCGGCTTTGAGGTCGCGCTTCGGTTAGGGCCGAAAGCAAAGCCACTCGAGCGCCATCTTAGGGATGGATCCCGTGCAAGGTACCCAACGGCCGTCGCCGCACTCGGGAATTTGGAGCGCCTGGACCAGCCTTCCGTCGATACATTGGTCGAGGCGGTGAGATCTGGCCGTGCCGCTGTCCAAGCAGAAGCGGCGGCTGCCCTGCTGAAGCAGGGGCTGGGCGAGCATCCTTGCCTTGCCGAGCTGGAGCGCAGCTCTGATGCTTGGCTGTCATTCCTCACTCGTCTTCGCGCTCAGTACGCCCCCCACCCCGGCCTTAGGCCAAACGTCCGCTGAGGGTCGCGAACTGTCTTCGACTTCGTGTCCGGGCATGTAGGCTACGCACAGGGCTACTCGCGCGAGGTAGCGCTCCGGGCGCTGGAACTCGCCTACTCGGCGGTATAGCTGCTGCACAACCGACCGATCTTTGTCCCAACGCCCAAGCCCCCTAGGCGAACGCCGCCGCGCTGTCCGTCGCCCATTCGCCAAAGGAGCGTGCTGGCCGCTCCAGGAGGTCTGCGTCCGCGGAAGTTGGCGGAAAGACCTTTCCATGGCGCACGCCGGCGAAGTAGTCAGCAGCCTGACGGCGATTTCGCGATATCACGCGGGTCAATGAACGAGTCCCTGTCTCAAACCTTCGCATCGTCAGGACGCGGCCAAGCCAACATCACCTGATCAACGATCCGCCTCAAGCTGGCGCGAGACGCTCCATCGCGCGCCAGTATCGCCAGGCCCGAGAGGGTGGCCGTCACCAATCCCGCAAGGGCGTCGATGTCAGCGCCGGGCGCGAACTCGCCCGCCGCCCTCCCCATGGCAATCCGCTGGCGCAGCACCCCTTGCGCGGCGCGGCGACGACTAGCCAGGGCTTCGATGACGTCATCGGATTCGGGCGCGCAGTTGGTCGCGGCCAGGATCACCATGCAGCCCCTGGGGTTGCGGGGATCGGTGAAGGATTTGACGGCGTCCATCATGAGCCGCAGCATGGCGTGTTCCGCAGTCGGTTCTTCGGTTAGCGCTTTATACGCAAAACAGCCGGGACCGGCCTGGTAGCGATCCAACGCCTCCAGGAACAAGTGCTTTTTGTCGCCGAAAGCGCCGTAAAGGCTGGGCGGGGTGATCCCCATCGCGGCGACCAGATCGCTGATCGAGGTCGCCTCATAGCCGCGGCTCCAGAACAGGCGCATGGCCGCTTCAAGCGCCGCCTCCCGATCGAAGCCGCGCGGACGCCCCCGCGGCTTGGGCTGAGTCAGGGTGTTATTCATAGCGTTCGATAAATAATTGACTTGACCTGAGCGCGCAAGCGCGGCTATTTCCATAGCGTTCAATACGTAAATACTGGCCCAAGACGCAGCCAGCGTTGCCGGCCCTGGCGTGCGGCCCCAGAGCCAAACCGTGGAAGGACAACTCCATGTCGACGATCGCATCAGGCCAGGGCGTCTTGACGTTCATCAACGTCTTCACTGTCGAGCCAGATCGGCAGCAGGAGCTGGTCGATCTGCTGACGGCGGCCGCGGACGAGACCTTTCGCCATCTTCCCGGTTTCGTTTCGGCCAATATCCACCGCAGCCTCGACGGTCGTAAGGTCGTCAACTATGCCCAATGGCGATCGAAGGCCGACTTCGAAGCCGTGCGGGCCAACCCGGACGCGAGGCGGCATGTCCAGGCCGCGGCGGGCTTCGCACCGTTCGAGCCCGTTTTCTGCGAGGTTTCCAGCGTCGTCGAGCCGGCGTGATGGCAAAACCGGTTTGCTTGATCACTGGCCCGACCGAAGGGGTTGGCAAGGCCACGGCCCAGGCGTTGGCAAGGAAGGGCTTCACCGTCGTCCTGGCGGCTCGAAGCCCGGCGAAGGCCGAAGACACCAGACGCGAGATTGGAGCGACGGCCGGCGCCAAAGATATCGACATCATTGTCGGCGATCTCGGTTCGCTCACGCAGGTGCGCCAGATGGCCGAGACCGTGCAGCAGCGTCACCCCAGGCTCGACCTGCTAATCAACAATGCCGGCATTATGGCGCCTGAACGGACGCTTACCGGGGACGGTTTCGAGTCCAGCTATCAGGTCAACTATCTGTCCCACTTCCTCTTGACGCAGCTGTTGCTGGACGCGCTCAAGAATAGCCAACAAGGCCGGATCATCAATCTGAGCTCGAGCGTCTATTCGATCGGAAAGTTCGACCCCGGCAACCTCCAAAGCGAACAACGCTTCTCCGCCATCAGCGCCTATGCGGCGTCCAAGCTCTTCGTGCTGATGTCCACGATCGAACTCGCCGAGCGCCTTCGCGGCACGCGGATCACGGTCAACGCGGTCCATCCTGGCGTCGTCAACACGCACATGCTCAAGAGCGCCACTGGCATCTTCAAGCTGATCGCCCTTCTGGCGACCCCGGTTGCCGTCTCACCCGAGAAGGGCGCGGCCACTTCAGTGTATCTGGCGACGTCGCCCGATGTTGCCGGCGTTTCAGGTCGCTACTTCGTCAACAGCAAGCCAAAGCCAGTCAAGTCGAAGTTCGACACCGAGAAAAATCGCGCACTGCTCTGGGATATCAGCATGGACACTCTGAAGGTGCACGAGCCGGCGCGCGTCTGAAGTCGTCCACCGCGAAGGCCGAAAGCAATGACCGCCGATAATGGGAGAACATCTCTTGCCAGAGTCTGAAACAGCCCTGATCGTTGGCGCCGGAGCTGGCCTGAGCGCCGCTCTGGCCCGGTTATTCGTGCGCGAAAGCATCCAGGTGGCGCTGGCCGCGCGAGATACGGACAAGCTCGTCTCTCTCCGCGATGAGATCGGCGCGCAGACCTTCAAATGCGATGCGAGCGAATCCGCTCAGGTCAGCGCCATGTTTGAAGCGGTCGAAGCCGCTCTGGGATCGCCGGACATCGTCGTCTACAACGCCAGCGGCAGAGCGCGCGGCCCCTTTATCGATCTGGTTCCGTCCGACGTCGAGCGCACTGGCTGTCGGCGCCTATGGCGGCTTTCTGGTCGCGCAGCAGGCCGCTCGACGCATGCTGACCAAGGGGCACGGCGCGATCCTGTTCACTGGGGCGTCGGCCAGCCTCAAGGGCTATCCCCAGTCGGCGGCGTTCGCCATGGCCAAGTTCGCGCTTCGCGGCCTGGCACAAAGCCTTGCGCGTGAACTCGCGCCAAAGGGCGTCCACGTGGCGCACTTCGTGATCGACGGGGCCATTCGGCAGGCAGGTTCGGGGGAGCAGACGGACACCCCCCATTTAAGGCTCGACCCGGACGCCATCGCCGCCAGCTACTGGCAAGTATTGCGTCAGCCGCGCAGCGCCTGGACCTGGGAAGTCGAGCTCCGGCCCTGGGTGGAAACATTTTGAGTATGTCCACACCCAGCAATAGGAGCTCCCGCCGTGATTAAGCCCCTCGGAATATTCATGGGGAGCGCCTTCCTGTTCGGCGGCCTGCTCGGCTTTGTTCCTGGAGTCGTCAAGGACGGCATGTATTTCGGCATCTTCATGGTGAACACGCCGCACAACATTCTCCATATCGTTTCCGGAGCCATCTTCCTCATCGCTTCCATGATCGGAGCCGGTGCCGCCCGCCTGTGGTTCCAGGTCTTTGGGCTAGTTTACGCAGGCATGGCCGTGTGGGGCTTTCAGGTTGGCGAGGGGATCATTTGCGGCATGATCTCAAACAATCAATACGACAGCTGGGGGCATGCCGCGCTTGCCCTCGCGATGTTGGTGATCGGCTTCGCTCTTCCGAAACAGATGTATGCGTCCGGGAGGGCGCGCCATGCCGGCAGCGATCGATAAGAAACGTTTTGGCCCGTGGACAGCGCTGCAGCCTAAGACTCAATCGGGGCCACAGCCCACTCACCCAGCGAAGCCGAGGCTATTCCGATGCGCCGAGCGATCGCAGGCACTCAACCATCTGTGCCTGCGCCTTTCCACCGCCATGAAGTGCCCAACCGAGGGGCGTGCTCCCCCAAATAGTGTCCGGGATATCCAGCCGCGCGCCGCACTCGACCAGGAGCCG
>Ga0137362_10000595_pt1 | contig 19637 bp, 12 predicted proteins | sample MadtaG_2_FD_104801 | JGI IMG/M metagenome (GOLD analysis project Ga0137362, IMG submission 104801) | Vadose zone soil microbial communities from Angelo Coast Range Reserve, California, USA - Mad1_100_16 metaG | ecosystem: Environmental > Terrestrial > Soil > Vadose zone | place: USA: California... | reverse complement strand
GCGAGGAAGTAGTCATATAAGGTTAGCTGTAACGGATTGGTTGATGGACGATTTCCTTGAGCCAACTCTCCCCCAGGGGAACCACCCAAAAGAGAAAACCGTCGCTTGAGAGTCCGAAATCAGGCCCTCGGCGCTTGTTCCGCATGCGTCGCCTGGCGAGCCCCGAAGGCCTTCATTACCGTTGTTTGGCAGCAATAGGTTTCCCGTCCTTACCGAAATAGGTCACCGTCTTGTTGCCCTGCTCGTCGTACTTGGCCTCCCAGCCATAGGAACCATTCTTTTTGGATTTGACGGCTTCGCCGTTAGCGGCGTGGTACGTGAGCCGGGTCACATGGCCGCGTGAATCGTACGCCAATTTCACTGTCGCAAAGCCATCATCGCCCTGCATTGGTTTGCCGTCTTTACCGAGATAGGTCGAAACGGTCTTGTTGCCCTGCTCGTCGTAATCTGCCTCCCAGCCGTAATAACCATTCTCCTTGGACAAAGCAGGCTCTCCATTGATGTCGTAGAACGTCACCCGGATCGGCTTGCCGCGTTCGTCATAAGTCGATTTCATTGTCGCGTAGCCGTCGGGGAGCAATGTCGGCTTGCCGTCCAAGCCGAGATAGGTGATAACGGTCTGGTTGCCCTGCTCATCGTACTCTGCCTCCCAGCCGTGGTAAGCCTCCTTCTTAAATAAGACTGGCTCGTCGTTGGGGCCATAGTACGTTTCGCGGGTCTTATTGCCGCGTTGATCGTAGCTCGTTTTAAATATCGCGTAGCCGTCAGCGCCAGCCATTGGTTTTTCGTCCTGATCGAGATAAGTCATAACCGTCGGGTTGTTATGCGCGTCGTAATTTGCCTTCCAGCTGTAGGATCCATCCTTTTTAGATTGGACCGGCTCGCGGTTGACCCCGTAAAAGGTCTGTCCCGTCACATTGCCGCGTTGATCATAAATGGCCAGTCTCATCGCATAGCCGTCGGCAATGACTGTCGGACCAATAAAAGTTGTGAGGGTGAAGATCTTTCTGCCGTTTGCGTCGTACTTAGCTTCTTTTTCCCAGCCATGATTACCCGTCTCCTTGGATAAGACTGGCACGCCGTTGGGGCCGTGGAAGGTCTCACGAATTTCAGTGCCGCGCGTATCGTAGCTCGATTTGAATGTCGCATAGCCGTCAGCGATGGTGGTCGGTTTGCCATCTAAACCGAGATAAGTCACAACGGTCTTTCTGCCTTGCTCGTCGTATTCTGCGTCGCGCCCGTAGTAACCGTCCTTGTGCTGAACTGGTTCTCCGTTAACGCCGTAAAACATCTGACGTATCGCATTGCCGCGCGCATCGTACGCTGACTTCATTGTCGCATAGCCATCATCGAGAAACGCCGGTTTGCCGTCCTTACCGAGATAGGTGAAAACGGTCTGGTTACCATGCTCGTCGTACTCTGCCTTAAAGCCGTGGTAACCATTCTTCTTGGATAAGACTGGTTCGCCGTTGACACCGTCATACTGCGCTTGAGTCATCTTACCGTGTCCGTCGTAGGTCATTCTCACGGTGGCATAGCCATCAACAATGGACATCGGTTTTCCGTCCTTACCGAGATATGTGATAACAGTCTGGTTACCGTGCTCGTCGTACTCTGCATTAAAGCCATGGTAACCTTTGTTCTTAAGTAAGACCGGTTCACCGCTGGCGCCGTAATACCTCGCTAGAGTCGCCTTACCATGTTCTTCGTAGGCGACTTTCAGCGTTGCATAGCCATCATCGAGAAACATCGGTTTGCCGTCCTTACTGAGATAGGTGATAACAGTCTGGTTGCCGTGCTCATCGTACTCTGCCTTAAAGCCGTGGTAACCATTCTTCTTGGATAAGGCTGGTGCTCCGGTGACACCGTAATACTGCGCTTGAGTCATCTTACCGTGCCCGTCGTAGGTCATTCTCACGGTTGCATAGCCATCATCAATGGACATCGGTTTGTCGTCCGTACCGAGATAGGTCTCAACAGTCTGGTTGCCATGCTGATCGTACTCTAGCTCGCGTCCGTGGTAACCATCGTTGGATACGACCGGCTCGCCATTGATGCCGTGGAAAGTTATCCGACGAAGTCTGCCAGATCCATCGTACTGGTTTTTGCGAATGACGTACCCAGCCTTCAAGGGCGTCGGTTTCAAATCGGGCCCGACGGAATTCTCCTCAACATCCCGCCCGTTCTTGTCATATTTAACCTGCATCCCGCAATTCCCAGAATTGTCCTTCATTCTACGTCCCTCTGCGTCCAGCGACAGGACACAGGTGGGTTGGCCACTTGATTTATCATGCTGTATGCTCTGTCCGAAAGCGCCGTCAGGTCCGGCTGCTGGTAGGCCCTTACCATCACGATACGTGACGCGATCTTCCCAGCCAGTTCCATCGTAATGGATCTCCACATATTCAGCTGCAGAGGTGCGCTGTAACTGTGGAAATCCATCGGGTCCGACAAATCGCGCTAACCGGGTTGAGAGGGAACCCGATCCCGGCGGCGAGTAAATAAGCCCATACACCATGCGTCCGGTGTGATCGAGCGCTCGCTCATAGATGATTTCGCCCTCCCTTGTCGAAACAAATTCCCACTGACAAACAGTCTTTAATCCCAATTTCTCGGCCTTCTCACCAGGGTTGCTTTCCTCTGGGCCCTTTGATTCAAGCTCCCCCTTCCATAAGTAGGGAAAGACCGAATGATCGGTGGTCAGTTCGAAAAGACCGTTGATCGCCTCCACTCGAAACGCGGGTTTCCATCGGGGCCTAAATCCGTGCCACATAATCCCCTTGTGGATGAATCGAAAAGAAACAGGAAGCTTAGTTGCCTGAGATTCGGAAATCCGCATGATTCCGACCGGGAAGCCATTACGTTTCGCGAGGTCGCGATAGTAAGCCTTATGTTCCTGGAAAAAGGCGTAGTAACCACCCGCGACCGTAGCGATCAACAGAAGTGCAAGGGCGCAGGCCACGGCCGCGGTGATTCGCTGCTTGCGTCTTTGCGCCGCTTCTCTGGCGCGCAAGCGATCAGCTTCGGCGCGCGCTTCACTTGTTAGGCGAACATCCCGACTCGCCTTGATGACAGGGAGCAACACATCATGTGTGATCTCCACTCTCCTCGTGTTATGGCGGTCCTCGTAAGCGAGAAGCCGGCGATCGACGAGCTTATTAAGAATTGGCTGCGTCACATCCGGCCGGGTAAGCGCATCGTCGAGAGCGCAACTATTGCGATGGCCGCTCGCGGTGAGGAGTTTGTCCTCCACAAAGGTTCGCACGCCGACTGGGAAGTCTTTGAGGGTTTGCAGATAGAAATCCTCCAGAATTTTTTCCTGTTCAAGGTCAAGAAGATCGGGTGTGATTTTCGCGTTCGTCCCGCGTTTCAGGCGTCGTTCGTTGAGCTCCCTCAATACCAAGCTGAGGAGGGCAGGGGCCACAGTAATTTCAGAGCCCTCGCCGTTTGCACTCGCACCTGCGACATATTTTATGATGCGATCTTCGGCGCCATTTGCGAGCAACGACGAACCAAGCGCGATGACTTCGCGCGCTTGTCGTTCGCCCATGGGCCGCAGGCGCAGACGGTTCTGCGCCAGGGCGCGAAACTTCGAACGGATATAATCAAGATCTCCAAGGTAATCCTCCCGCATTGAGAGGAGAACCTTGAGCGGCGCAGGTTTGAAATTGAACTCCCTGGCCCGCGCGGGATCGTCGCGCAGCGCAGCGGGCGGGCGGTTCTCCACTAGATCAGCCAGTTCACTTATGAACTCCGAGCCGCGCCGGTTGCGATCAGCAGTCTCGCGGCCAAGGGTAAAGAATTCCTCAAACTGGTCGAAGGCGAGCAAAGGAGTGACAAGTTCGTTATGCGAGCTCCAAAAATGGCTGTCCACTCGGTGAAAATATTCCCACAGCGTCTCCCCTGGCTGCAGTTGAGGCATATCCACACGCGCCTCGGCAGCGGCTAGGCCAATGGCATCGAACACTTGCTTCGCGAGAGGGGCGGCGCTCTCGAGGAAATCGAGCCGAATAGGGACAGGCAGATAGTTTTCGTTTCGCAGCGCGGGGAACAATCCGGCTTGAAGCAGTGAAGTTTTGCCAAGGCCCGAAACACCATAAAGCAACGTGAGCGTATCGCGTCGCACCAGTCGGAGTAACTGCTCGATCTCATCACCACGGCCGGCAAAGAATTCGCGGTCGCTTTCGGTAAAGGACGCAAGCCCAACCCAGGGATGTTGCAAATCGGCAGACTGCGTCGGGGACCCGTTCATTGGGCAGCAGCCCGCAAGCGACGTTCGCGAACTATGGTCGTCAAGGTTTTGATAAAGTCTTGCTGAGGCTCGCCACCGGTCGCGCGAGTGTAATGAAACCCGCTGAAGCCGCTAAAGGTCACGGCCCCCTCCGCTGTGTCGTCTACAATCACTGGATGAATCAGGCGGGCGCTGGCTTTGTCCATGTCTTCGAGCCGCTCCAGAGCCCGGTTCCATTCGCGGATGAAGATGCCTTCATCGCGCTTGTTGCTGTTTGCGGAGATCACAGCCAGAAAGACGTCGCAGCCAACGATATTCCGTTCGATCACCGGCCACCAAGGGTCGCCTGACTTAAGGCGCGCCTTGTCGTACCACACATCCAATCCTGCGCCGGAGAGGGTGGCTTGAAGCCGTTCGACTGCATCATGGTCTTGGCTGGCATAGCTAACAAAAACCGCTGGAGGCTTCGTGGCCGCCGTGGGGTCGAAAGACTCAGGGGCGGCGGAGGGCTTGTCTGGGAACGCTTCCCACTTCTCTACGAGCTGGTTTACAAAATCCACAGGATCGGCGACGCCAAAAGACTTGGTTTGCGGGCTGAAATTCTCCAGAAAATCGCGCAGATGTGCATCCGTGACGACTGCTCCGTCAGCCACAAATTCCCGAGCTTCGTTTCCGCTGTAGAGCCGGTCGCGGCGGGCGAGACGAACGAAGAATCGCGCGAGCCAGTCAGGATGGGCGTTGCCGATGAGCAACAGGCGCTTGCTGCGCAACTCGTCGAACAGGTTTGCAAGTCGCGTCGACATGGACTCCTCGTGGAGTTTCCAAATGAACTCGAGGATTTCTTCGTCAATTAGCGCGCTGTCGGGAATCCCTGAGATCCTTCCGAATAGATGGAACACCACGCGCTGTCGCGAGCGGGCATAGTCGCGTGGAATATCCGCAGGGGTGGAATTGGGCGAGTAGCCGAAAACATGGTCGGGAGGTGAGCCGAGCGCCGTTGCCAGAAGTGAATCCACCGTCGTGCTGACGAACAGCCGTAGCGGCTCGATCGTTGCAAGTTTGCGGAGCGGTTCGGCAACCGGAGTCCGACCCTGTGGATCACGAAGGTGGCTGAGAATCTCGAACGTTTTCAGGTTGACGTCATCCCGCGAGTTCTGACGCCCGGCATTAAGGTAGGCGGCGACTACCTGGTCGATGTTCGCAGAAGGATCGCACTCTACTTGTAACTGTCTCGCGAGTTCTGCAGCGAGATATTTGTAGAGCAGTTGCTCGCGGCCATCGATCTGAATACGTAGGAGATCGCGCCCGACAATTGGAATGACGACCCCCCTTGCGATAGCCTGCAAGAGCTTACTCCACTGCTTCGAGTCGTCAGGCATTGAGAAACTCGATATTAGTGTGGAAATTCTCTCATGAGAAGAACGAAATTGCAACCTCTGCGTAAAAAGCCGGACGGGTGAGCGAAAGTAGGGCGACAGGGCGACGAGCCGGCGGGACTAACTAGGACTTGAGGTTACCAGGCAAACTCGAGCGATGTTAAGCCACAGTGAAATCCGTTTGTCTGAGTGAAACTTCACGCACGAACAAATGCTACCAAAGAACCAGGCGGTCCCCGCCCAATCGAAAAACTAAACGAGAGAACTAAGAGCAATGAACTTTAGGGCCCCTCTGTTTTGTGGACATGCCGTTCGGTCAGAAGTCGGATCTCAAAAGCGGCGTGGTCGTCGATTTTGATCAAATCTACAACGAGGCGATCAAGCCAACGATTGAGTCGCTGGGGATTTCGCCTCTGAAAAAACCTGATTCTACTCGAAACCCACTTGGCATCTGCCACGCAACTGCAGCTAAAGAGCGAGCAACAGCAGCGGGACGATCTTCGTCGCGGCGAGCTCTGCCGTTTTGATCGTCAGCTCTTCCGCGCGTTTTTGCGCGGCGAGAGCCTGACTGGCCACGAAGCTTTTCGCAAGAATCGTTTGCGCACTGACCAGGTTATCGAACTCATCTTGGGTCATTTTCCCGGCACCAACGTCGATGGTCCATTGTTCGAGCTGCTCCGCGCTGGATTTTATGAAGGCTTCGGAAGCGGCCTTGCCTTCGTTGATCAGTTGTGCGAACTGAATTTTTGCGTCGGCAACGGTGGGATCTTTGATTTGGTCTAATGCATCTTGAAGTTTCGACATACAATTAAACTCAGTTCGGTGTTTGCTTTAGCAGAAGATCGTAATTCTGTTGGAGCTGTTTCTTTTTGTTGGCGGCGAAGCTTGGGCTTAGACAATGCTGCTTCTGGACGAGTGCAGCATCACGCCGAAAGAGGTTGGCTGAATTTCTGATGAATTCCTTGCGCGCAGGCACGGTCTTCGACACAGCAGCTTCCGCATCCGTGAATTGCCGCGTAATGTCCGCCACTTCTTTGTCGAAGCTGGCTTGATCCCATGTCGGACGCGTGCCTTCAGCGCACGTATAGTGATCGATAAACGCCAAGTGGGCATTTTTGAGCTGTTGCACCGTAACTTGGCTCGAGGGTTCAGTGAACGTAGCGCAGGAACAGAGGAAAAGAGCGACTGTACAGATTGCAACGATAGGCGATGTCAGAAAGAGCCGAGAATATTTAAGCATAACTGTTTTACGTGGAGTCTTATGACATTGAAGGCGAACCGTAAAGAAAAAAGCTTAACACGCTCGCCGAAATATCTAGTCTGACGATAACGAACGGAGTCCCAGCCACGCAGCGTAACGAGTCGCGTCTGGCGGGAGGGGAAGCAACTCTTGTGCGATCTTGTTCGAGCGCGGCGACGGATTTGCAATTCTGATCGTAGCGCGCCGTGTGAGGTCAAAATGGCATTGGAAGAATTATTTCTTGTTTTCACAAAGAAAACCGTTGTAAAACGAGCATTATGGGGCCCGACAGAGTGCCTGGGCTAAACTCCTTCATGGAGGCCGGCACTTGATCCACGGCTTCTGGAGGAGATTAACTTTATGAGTACTTTATTTTCGCCTGATTCTAAATTTCTCCAGCGATTTCTAAGCTCTGGGGGCTATTATAACGACGATATTGACGGAGACGTCGGACCAAAGACGCTTGAAGCGGTGGGCAAGTTTGAAACCGACACCGAACACGTCGCAAACGAGCTCGGATCCTTCGATAAACGGACGGAATCGAAGATTGGCACCATGCTCATTCCTTCACAGCGCAAAGCACGCGAGTTCATGAAAAACATCTCTCAGGCTAACGTAAGTCAGGGCCTCAATGTGCGTATAATATCAGGCACACGCACGTATGATGAACAGGACGAACTTTTCGCGCAAGGCCGAACGAAACGGGGGAAGGTAGTGACCAATGCCCGTGGCGGCTTTTCCAATCACAATTTCGGGATCGCCTGGGATGTTGGAATTTTCAATGAGAAGGGCGAGTATATCGACGATCTTATCGATCAGGGAAAGATGACCTCGAAGGCCGTCGATGCCGAATACAAAAAGGTGGGGGCTTACGGAAAGTCTCTAGGTCTGTTTTGGGGCGGCGATTGGACCAAGCCGGACTATCCGCACTTCCAAATGCGAGATAACAATGAACTTGCATCCATTCGCAACGCTTTTACCGACGGGCAGGCGATCGTTTGAAATGCAACTTGCCTTTGGCGGTGCGCTCCGCAATCACACGTAAAGCTAGCGCAGCGTCCATGGGCCGTTCGGGACGACCCGCGGTGTTGATCGGGTCGAATGTTTCCTTGTCCCTTAGCGGTCGACCGCCAGATAGCATGCTGCTGAGCCATGCTGAAGATGAGTAACGCGGGACTTGCAGCGAAGAGAACTTAGCCGTGCTACAACTAGGTGGTTTTTACAGGACGCGGTATCGATCTCGGCGAAAGCGCGTCGCAAGGTTTGGGACTATTCACAGGATTTTGTTGCATTCTGTATTTGCGATGTCTGTCAATCACGGTTCGCAGTGTGGTAGTTTCGGATAGAGTTGTTGGTGGCGTGTCACTACGGCCCCAGGTTTAACTGCCACGTAATATCACCGCCAAGAGCTTAGCGCGATGACAGGGGCGGGCGGGAGTGTTCGGCTCGCATATGCCAATTTCTACCTCCAGAAGCCAATGGCTGCATGCTTTCGCCGGTTCTACACGGCACATTTGTTTTGCCATTTTCGCGATGACCTGATTCACTCTTGCCGAGGCTTCCATGAGACCGACCCGACGCGCGCATGCCTGACGAAAAAATACAACCGCAGCAAATTGTTTTTCCAAATAACAATGGCGCAAAACTCGTTTCGGTGTCGCGTGGCACGCCGATGGCCGGCCTTATTGAGCCACTGGGGATTTCACCGCCGAAAAACCTGATCTTACTCATTGGAGGAGCAGATAAGCTGGACGAAAAGCTGACCGCTCGCCTGACTCAATTGTTAAGCCGCGGTATTGCTCGCGCGGCTGCGGATGCCGAAGCGCTCATCATCGACGGCGGGACCGAGGCAGGCGTCATGCAGATCATGGGGCAGAGCATTGCAGATCGCGGACGCAAGAGCAGTCTGCTGGGCGTCGCTCCGGCCGGGAAAGTGACTTACCCGGGCGGTCCCCCGGTCACTGGCAATGACAGCGCGCCGCTGGACCCGAATCATTCGCATTTCGTGCTCGTAGACGGCAAGGAATGGGGCAGCGAGACGGAAACGCTTTTCGAGCTCGCCGCTGCCTTCAAGGTCCCGGTGCTCGCGATTTTGGTTAATGGCGGTGACATTGCCGAAGACGAGCTGCTGCAAAGTGTCCGGCGGAGCTGGCCGGTGATAGTGATTGAAGGCAGCGGCCGGCTCGCTGATAAAGTCGCGGCTTTGAAAAAGGAGCCGTCGCAGATTGAAGATCCGGTGCTGGCCGAGATCGTCGAGGAAGGCGACTTGCGCATTTTTCCGATCACCGGCGCACTGGAGGATTTTGAGCCGATGATCTTTTCGCAGTCCCCGAATATCAAATTGCTGCGAGATGCCTGGCAGCGGTTTGCGACTTACGATGCAAACGCAGGCCGGCTCCAAACGGCGTTCAAGAAGATTCAGTTCTGGATTCTCGTGATTGGATTGATCGCCGTTTTCCTTGCTTTATTTCAGAAACAAGCACTCGATCTTGTCCCGCATCAGCAGGTGAAAGCGCGCATAGCACTGGCGTGGCTGCAATACCCGATCATAGTTATTCCGATCGTTACTGCGATACTGCTCGCCTATTACAACAAATTCCGCCCGGCCAATAAGTGGATCCTTTTGCGGGGTAGCGCTGAGGCCATTAAGCGCGAGATTTACCGTTACCGCTCCCGCACCGGTGATTACAGCAAAGGCCGTCTCACGACCAAATCGCGAGATGATGTGTTTCACGAGCGGCTTGAACCCGTGAGCCGGCGTTTGATGCAGACGGAGGTCAACCATGGCGCGCTCAAACCATACAAAGGGCAGCTACCACCGGCAATGCAAGGCGCACAAAAGAGCTCATGGTACCGTTTCTTTATCTTTCGTCGGCCGCCACCGCCGAAGAAGGAAGTCGCGCAACAGAACGACGACGGCTTCAGCTTCCTTGCGCCCGAGAGGTACATCGAGCTGCGCCTCGAAGATCAACTCAATTATTACTCAAACAGAACGCCGAAGCTTGAAAGACAGATCAAGCACATGCAAATCGCCATTCTCGTCGCTGGCGGGGTGGGCACGCTGCTAGCGGCTGTCGGCGCGCAGCTTTGGGTTGCCTTAACGACCGCGCTGGCGACTGCACTGACGACCTCGCTCGCCTTGCGCCAGCTAGACGAAACGCTGGTCCGTTACAACCAGTCCGCCACTGACCTGGCCAACGTGCGCGACTGGTGGACAAAACTTTCGCCTGCCGCCAAACGAAACTCGAAGAACATAGACCAGCTCGTGGAAGTGACCGAGAAAGTCCTTGAGACGGAGCTAAGCGGCTGGGTCCAGCGAATGGAAGACGCGCTCGCACAGCTAAAGGCTGAAGAAGAGAAGAGCGAAGACTCAGGTAGCGATAAATCGCAGGCGAAAAACGAAGGCACACCACAACCACAAGCTGATCCTGTCGCGCCGAAAGCTGAACCAACTGATTCTACTGGACATGAAGATACCTAGTCAACCGTACGTCCCTCATTCCAGTACTCCAGTAACAAGGCGAGTCACCAAATCACGGTTGCAAGTCGCAAACAAATTTACTGCGACGTTTGCACAATGAGTTGAACCTGGGTGAGGTGTTGGTTCTTCTCGAGAAGATTTTTTTCAATCTTGGCTGCCAACTTCGGTGTAACCGGGATTTCGAAGTCCTGGCTCGTCGTTTCGGCGCCCTGTGCGAAGGCATTGGCGACCGTCTTAGGGTAGCCGCGCAGCGGCTTTTCATCCGCCCTCAGGATGTTGACCTCAAGTGTCCCAGCGCCCTTCCCGCCCAGGTTGATCAGAAAGCTATACGGCAGGTGCGCGACCTTGCCTTTGATCACCCGCACGTGCTCTTCGTTCGAGGGAGCACTAGATGGTGGCAATTGCTCAGTCTCATAAGCAGGAGCGGAATACTGTTTCCCGCCTGGCTTTACGCCTTCCAGGCGCTCGCGGAAATGATAGCGGATCACGCCTGTAAGCGAGGGCGTCAGCTCGTTCTCTGCTTTCGCCGGAAGACTTGCAAATCCGCACAGAGCGAGGCAGAAGATCGCCCGCGTCGAGGGCCGAGCGACAAGCGCCGGCAGCAAGCTCGAGTTGCTCACGACTAACTGTGCTGCAGCGGATAGGTCACACCGTTGACCACCGCCGCGACACCGGGAAAGAGTTGATACTGAATGATGTGCGAGCTGGCGTCGATCCCGCCGCTATTGGCAGGATACTTCGCGCCCTCACCCGCGGGAACTCCGATCGCCTTGGCGCAAGCAAGGCTGATCTCGCCAAGCTTGTTAGAGGGACCGCCATCGGCAACCACCGCTTCGACGCTCTGGTTGTTTTTCGTGTTCGTCACCACGGCGCGGCACCCCATCACAACGCCCGCGACTCCCTTGATGATCATCGGCGGCACGACCACAAAGGGAACCGTGGCGGAATCAACATATTTGAACGGGGACGAACTCGGCAGCGGGTTTCCATCTGTACCAGGCAAATGGAGCGAGGTCGCTGAGACGTAAGCCCCCGGGCACGGATCATTCGGTCCTTGGACAATGGGCCTCCCGTCTTCCTCCCCAGTGTCCGTCACGACGCCATACCAGTTGCCCGGACCGCCAGCATTTGCCAGGACATCAAGTGTCTTGCCCTTGTAGCTTGCAGGCGCATAACAGGGAGGTTCGCCGAATTGACCGTTCGCGCCATCTCCATCAAGCTGTGCGCCTGCGGTGAAGGTCACGCTTTCATCGTCCTGTTCCACAATAACGCTGCCTTTGATTTTTCCAATGACTCTGCTCATGTGCTTGTTATAGTCTTCCGTTCGTTTTTTTCAATCGTATTTTGACATGAAAGTGCTTGGTCGCCTGCTGCCTATGCCATCATTCGCTAGCCGGCTTTAAGGGCGCGTGACGTCGTTAATTGACTTTCGCTAATCGCTGCCACTTGGTGTTTTTCTTATGTAGGTGTAACGACACGCACGGAACAGGGTTCAATGCACAGTGAAAGAGAGTGGCGCAATCTAGAACAGTGGCTAATATTTCGAACGAGACGAAGAATACCGATAACCATCTTCGGAACTTCCCGTGACAGCCAGTGACCCTGTAGTCCCATTAGCGGTAAAACCGTCTGTGCAGCCTGGGATGGGCACGATTCTCTATCCTGGCGGAGTAACATTTCGAGTCTGGGCGCCCTTTGCTTCGAGTGTGTTTGCTGCCGGAACCTTTAACAAGTGGAGCGACACGGGCAATCCGTTTGCAAGCGAGGGCAACGGCTATTGGTCGGTGGACGTACCGGGAGCGAACATTGGCGATGAATATCAGTTTGTAATCCGCAATGGCAATCAGCCGCCGCTCTGGCATAAGAACCCATATGCGAGCGAGGTGGTGAATTCGTCCGGCAACGCCATTATTCACGATCCCGTTTTCGACTGGACAGGTGAGGATTTCGTGGTGCCGCCGCGCAATGGATTGGTGATTTACGAGATGCATGTCGGCAGCTTCAACGATTCAGCCGGCGAAGGCCCGGGTACGTTTGACGAAATTGTGCCGAAGCTGCCGTACCTGCATGATCTAGGTATTAATGCGATCGAGATTATGCCGGTGCTGGAATTTCCGATGAGCTTCTCGTGGGGTTACAATCCTTCGGACCCATTCGCAGTGGAATCTGCGCTAGGCGGTCCACAGGGCCTTCAGCGGTTTGTGAAAGCGGCGCATGCCCTGGGTATCGCCGTGATCATGGACGTAGTTTACAACCACTTCGGTCCCGGCGATCTCGATCTTTGGCGCTTCGACGGCTGGAGCGACTGGAATCACAACGGTGGCATCTATTTCTATGACAACGACCGCTCGCACACTGATTGGGGGGATACCCGTCCGGATTACGGTCGGCCGGAAGTGCGGCAGTACCTTCGCGACAATGCTCTCTTTTGGCTGAACAAATACCATCTAGACGGTTTGCGTTTCGACTCAGTGAGCAACATTCGCAGCGTCAATGGCCGCGACCTGCCTGATGGGTGGAGCCTCCTGCAATGGATCCACGATGAAATCCGCTCCACGCAGCCGTGGAAGATCACGATCGCCGAAGATTTGCAGAATAACGAATGGATTACCAAGGGGACTGGGGCTGGCGGAGCAGGTTTCAGTTCCCAATGGGACGCCGCTTTTGTGCATCCCATCCGGGATGCAGTCATCGCACAAGACGATTCGGATCGGAATCTCTATGCCGTCCGCGACGCGCTCTATCATCGCTACAATGGCGACGCAGAGCAGCGGGTGATTTACACGGAATCGCATGACGAAGTGGCAAACGGTCACGCCCGGGTGCCGGAAGAAATTTGGCCCGGCAATGCCGGAAGTTGGTTTTCACGGAAGCGTTCTACACTGGGCGCCGCGCTCGTCTTTACCGGCCCCGGCATCCCAATGATCTTCCAAGGCCAGGAATTTCTTGAGGACGAATACTTCCGCGATTCGGCCCCCTTGGATTGGGCGAAGCTTGACAAATACCCGGGTATCAATGCTCTCTATCGCGACCTGATTCGCCTGCGCCGCAACTGGTTCAATCAAACGCGCGGTCTCCGCGGCCAACAAATCAACGTCCACCACGTCAACAACACCGATAAGGTGATTGCATTTCATCGTTGGGAAAACGGCGGACCTGGCGACGATGTGGTAATCGTTGCAAACTTTGGTAACCGCAGCTACGACAGCTACGCGTTAGGCTTTCCACGAGCTGGCGTTTGGCGGGTCCGTTTCAATAGCGACTGGCAGGGTTATAGCTCTGATTTTGGAAACCAGCTGGGCTACGACACCTTCGCCGGCGACGAATCGCGTGACGGAATGCCATTTGAGGCTAACGTAGGCCTCGGGCCTTACTCCGTTCTCATCTTGTCGCAGGATAGTCCATGAAGTATTTTCACGGCCTCGATCACCTGGGAAACAGTCAAATGCACCGTTAGCTCAATTGGCAGAGCAAGTGACTCTTAATCACTGGGTTGCAGGTTCGATTCCTGCACGGTGCACTTTCTACTGCTGTTGGACTTTCTAAGACCGAGAAAATTTCGCTTCTTTGACCGGCTTCGGCAGAACGCCTCCGGCCGATTTCTTCCGGGCTTATCCGCGATCGGCTATGAATAAGTCGATGTCCGAGCGTGGCGGCAAGACGCTATGGCCTTCATGCTCTGGTAGTAGACACATGACGTCTTCGACGCGCGGTGCGACGGACGTAAAACTGCCGATAAGAGTGGTCAAAGTCTGCCTCGAAGTCCGCACGAGACTTCTTCGAGAGCACTGACAGCAGGATACCGATGACGCCAAGCCACAGACCAGCACTCAACGCGCCATTTCCCTCGAACCACGCTACGGTTGAAGGCCAAAAGAATCCGAGGAGGAACACGATCACAGCCAATGGGACAATCCAAACAAGCGGAACGAACAGGAGACGCCGATATACCGCCGCATGCATCTCTCCACTTGCGACCAGGCGAATCGCGCGAGGCAAACCCAGCAGTATCGGGAACGCAATCCGTCCAGTCAGGGAATAGCCCGACAAGGAAACCAAGCGACACCCAAGGCACCCCGGACCAACCTTGCGCCTTCACCATGAAACCCAGCAGTAGGCAGAATAGAAGCGCGATGATCGTTTGCACGTGTTCAGGCCTGATTAACTACAGAGCCTAACCCAGCTAACCCCGACCTGAGAGGTCAGCCCTCAGTATCCTTCTCCGGGAAATCCGGGAAGAAGTTCGCAAAAAATTTTACTGCTCAATCCAAAAATCATCAGCGTATTTTCCGTAAGAAACACCGCCAGGACGGCACCAACCGACCAACGATGCTCGGTGGTCAGGATCACGATTTGCCGCACCAAGCCCATCCGGTTCAAAGAACGGCTCACAGCCAATCCAACGCTTCAAGTCTTTGCAGGCGCGATAAAGTCTCCTTCGGGAGTTAGAGCGGGAATCCATCGGCATGAATGCCGATATCGTTGTCAGTCGACGTATTTTTGCGCGATCGGCATCTTGCGACCAATGCCGAATGCGCGGCTGGTGACTTTCAATCCGGGCGCGGCTTGCTCGCGCTTGTATTCGTTGAGATCGACGCGGCGCTGCACCCAGCGCACAGTTTTTTCGTCAAATCCGCGGGCAATGATGTCGCGCGCGCTCAAGTTTTCTTCGACGTAAAGCTGCAGAATCTGATCCAGAATTTCATACGGCGGAAGGGTGTCCTGGTCTTTCTGGTCCGGCTTTAACTCCGCGCTGGGCGCTTTTTCAATTGTCGATTTTGGAATGATTTCCACCGCATGCGGTTCGGGTGAACCGCCCCTACCTGTCGAATCAGAATGGGAGGGGCGATTGACCTCAATCGCCCGTCGTGCATAGTCGGAATTGATCCAGCGCGCCAGCTCGTAAATCATCGTCTTCGGCACATCGCTGATCACCGCAAGGCCGCCGGCCATGTCGCCGTAAAGTGTGCAGTAACCGACAGAGAGTTCGCTTTTGTTCCCGGTGCTTAGAACTAAATGACCGAACTTGTTTGAGAGCGCCATCAACATCATGGCGCGCAGCCGCGGCTGCATGTTTTCCTCCGTCTCGTTTTCGGGCAGGCCCTTGAAGATTTCCTTGAACTGGGCTCTGAAAACCTGGAACGCGTCGGTGATTGGAATCTCAAAAAGCTTGATCCCGAGGTTGCGCGCCAGTGTGCGCGTGTCCTCGACGCTGCCGCGGGAACTGTAGGGACTCGGCATGGAGACACCAGTGACATTGACCGCGCCCAACGCATCCGCTGCGATAACCGCAGTAACAGCGGAATCGATCCCGCCGCTCAGACCCATCACGGCGGAATGGAAATTGCATTTGCGGCAGTAATCGCGGAGCCCGAGAGAGAGCGCGGCAAAAATTTGCTCCGGTATTTTGCCCTCGTGGAATTCGATTGCCGAACTGGAATCTGTATCGATCACTCGTTCGTCTTCACGAAACGCCGCGAGTTGCGCGATCACATTCCCCGCTGAATTCACCGCAAAGGAATTACCGTCAAAGACGAGCTGGTCGTTGCCTCCTATAAGATTGCAGTAGCTGATCGGGCGTTGGTGAGCGCGTGCGAGACTTGCCACCATCTCGTAACGAATCGCAGGTTTGTGCAAGCTGAATGGCGACGAGCTTAGATTCACGATTATCTCCGCGCCTTGCTCCACCAGACCACGCACCGGTTCGCAATCATAGAGCGGCCGCGGCAGGTAATGTTCCGTCCAAATGTCCTCGCAAATCGTTACGCCGATTTTTTTTCCGTGAACAAGAAAGGGTTCGACGCGCTCGGCCGGCTGGAAATAGCGCTCTTCGTCAAAAACGTCATACGTCGGCAAAAGCGATTTGTATGTTTTGCGGATCGGTTTGCCCCGCTCGAGCAAAGCCGCGGCGTTACGAAATGGTTTGCCGCGCCCCTCGTTGCGATCAACGAATCCGACAAGCAAGGCAGTCTCGCCGACATGCGCATGCAACTTTTCTAGCAGCGCGAGATTCTCTGGAACGAAGCGCGACTTAAAAACCAAATCCTGTGGCGGATATCCCGTGATCGCCAGCTCGGGCGTCAGCGCTAATTCCGCACCCGCGGCAGCGAGACGCTCATACGCGCGGACGATCAGTTCGTAGTTGCCTCTCAAATCTCCGATAGTGGCGTTAATTTGAACAAAACCAATCTTCATGTCGCGCTACGTCAGACTATGCGCAACATCGCGAGCAGCAACGCCTTTTACTGATCCGATCGTTTGCGGGCGGAGGGCCGCTCGGCTCCATTGGCATCTGCGATGCCGCCGTTGGAGACAGCCCGCCCTCAGGCTGTTTACCTCGCGTAAGTCCCCCGGCCAAATCGTGCCATTGCCGCCTTCGCTGATGAGGGGTCGCAAGCAGCAATGCTCTTTTGCGCCTGGTTTATGCTACGGCGAAATAATCGGTTCCCCGGAAGCTAAAAGCCCAGCTGTCATCTCTTTCCAGAACGCTGTGGCATTATTGAGCTCTAGAGGATTTTGAAGCTCGCTCTCTGTCTTCTCGGGTCGCCAGTATTTTGCGTCCGCATTCTCGTATTTCAGGACCGTGAACATGCCGGTCGCAAGATGGTAGAGAATGTGACAGTGATAGGCCCACACGCCTGGGTTGTCGGCATCGAACACAACTTTGATTGTCGATTTCGGCGGAACCAGGATCGTGTCTCGCTTTGCGCCGGCGATTTTTTGCCCATCGATTTCGGTAACTTCGAAGACATGGCCATGCAGATGCATGGGATGTGACATCCCGGTTGTGTTCGAGATCACAAGTTCGATCCGCTCACCCTCTTTAACGTTAAGGCTGTTTCTGTTTGGATAGGGCGCGCCATTAATTGTCCAGGTGTAGGTCATCATGTTACCGCCAAGGACGGATGGCAGTGAACGCTGCACCGGCTTATCAGGCAGCGGCTCCTTCGCGATAAGACGGATCTCCTGTGTGTTGTCTAATCCGCCCATCGTTCTTTGCGCTCGAGTGGCTAACGGCTGCTTGGGAATCTTGGCTCCCGGCGTAGCGAGTAACACGCCTGCTTGCAGGGATGTTCCCTCAGCTAACGCAAGGATCGGAAACACGCCGCCCCCCTCAGGAATCGTAACCAGCAGGTCGAGCCGCTGCGCGGTGGAAAGCTGGAAGAAATTGCCCTTCAGAGGTTGAACGGCTTCTCCGTCAGTACCAATGATGGTTGCATCCAGGCTGCCGGTGTCGATGAAGAAATTGGTTGCCGACGCAGCTCCCATCACGCGCAACAGTTCACGCTGTCCGGGCTTGACCTCGAATACCTGTGGATTGTCAATCGTTCGCCGATTGGCCAGGAGCGCGTCGTACTTCACATCGACGTCGGGTAGCACGGCCTGAACCTCGCGCCAGACTAGCCGTTTCGAAGATTCATCCCATTGCTGTACGACAAGAGATCGCTTCTGCTCCGACATACTCATCGGCTTCGAGTCAGACATGTTTTTCTTCTCCGTTTTCTCCTTCATCGGCTGAGTCTTTCCCATCAGACCTTTCAGGATGTCCTGGGGGCTCGTGAACGAGAAGTCGCTGAGCATCACCGTAAATTCGGCATCGGCCATCTTGGATTGGGTGGGGGAGCGAATAACCATCGGCGCTGACAGGAGCTGCTGCTCTTGCAGGCCGTAATGAGAGTGCATCCAGTAACTCCCGCTTTGCTTCAACGGAAAATCGTATCGGCGCGAATTTCCTGGCGGAATCGGATCCTGAGTCACAAAAGGCACCCCATCCATCAAGTTGGGTAGAACCAAGCCATGCCAATGGATTGAGGTAGGGACACGGAGCTGATTAACAACCTCAACATGGAAGCCGTCCGTTTTTTCCGGGCTGTAACCCTGATCTCCACTAGATCGAGTAAGAGCCGCGACCTTTACTTTTCTACCCAACACGGTGATGGATGACTCGCGTGCAAATAGTTTGACGGTTTCGGATTCGCTTCTCGGTTTCGTCGGGGCAGCGTGCAATACGCCCATCGCTGCGATTGCGACAAGCAGACTTGCTTTCCAGGCGCAGTTAGAATTCATGACGAATTAAGAGAGCAAAGCAGCGGGTCGGTCGAAGATATAGTTACGCGAATGGGAAGAGCGCACATTGGCGCAATCTTAGAAATCAGCCGGCGCTCGTTCAATACAGAATCGACAATTTCCTGAGCAATCGGTTACTGATGTTGGCGTGCTGAACTCTTTGCATAGAGGAGCGGCGCGCGAAGGGCCAATCAACTTCGTGACGATCAGCGTGCTGATGGTAGTTCTTGTTTTAAGTGCGGCGTCGTCATTTGCGTCAACGCAAGGTTTGAATCAAATCGCCACGCCAGATATGCCGCCGGAGGGCGACCTTTCGCTCAGCTTTCAGGCCCAAGGCCAGAAACTCGGCAATCCCTACCAAGTACAAGCGGAAATGGGGCTATCGAGGTGGTTCGAAATCGCGATCTTCAAGGGTTTCGAGCCTAACGAATTAATTTTCGGAACAGAAATTGGCTTGCTCACGAAGGATCCATATCTGCTCTCTATCGGTTTCTCAAACTGGTCGCCGCATAGTCACGTCGATCCCCAGCCTTACATCGAGGCCGGTTATTGGGGAGAGCACCACAAGTTCACCGCCGGCTTGGCCCATGTCGATTTTCGTAACGAAGCCATCCTCGGGTATGCCTATGATTTTAATGACACATGGCGTGTGCAAGTGGATTTTCAAAGCGGCTCTGGAAATTCATCCACGATTGGATTTGTATGGAGCATTAACGACGATTGTCAGCTCAATCCGGCGATCTACGTTACCAACGACAGTCCGCACGAAGTACTTGGCTTTGTGTCCTTCACTTACACGTTTCACGTCTGGGGCGGCAAAAAATAAAGGTCGCTCCGGCGATTCGTATGTTATTGAAACGAGTTGCCTCAACTGCCGTGACTAACACGCCAGATGGTGCCGTTGCCGTCTTCGCTGATTAACAGACTGCCGTCTTTGGCAAGGGTGATTCCGACAGGGCGACCCCAGACTTTGCCATCGGGTGTGACGAAGCCAGTCACAAAATCTTCGTATTCACCGAGCGCTCTTCCCGTCACATGATCGAAGGGAACACGCACGATTTTGTAGCCGGTGCGTTTCATTCGGTTCCATGAACCGTGGAACGCAGCAAAGATGTCGCCCTTGTATTCGGACGGGAATTGGTCGCCAGTGTAAAAGCACAAGTTTAACGAGGCGGAGTGCGCCTGCAGCAGCACTTCGGGAACGATGACTTTATTGGCGAGCTCAGGATGTTTTCCTTTGTG
>Ga0137362_10000589_pt1 | contig 19656 bp, 21 predicted proteins | sample MadtaG_2_FD_104801 | JGI IMG/M metagenome (GOLD analysis project Ga0137362, IMG submission 104801) | Vadose zone soil microbial communities from Angelo Coast Range Reserve, California, USA - Mad1_100_16 metaG | ecosystem: Environmental > Terrestrial > Soil > Vadose zone | place: USA: California... | reverse complement strand
TTTTTTAGCCAGATGTTCTGCTAACTCCCGCCTCGTCCTCTCGTGATCCACTCCCGGATGTATGCTGGGCAATTCTTTAGCTGGATGTTGCCGGCTTCGCAGCGCTCTAGAAAACTGATAGCGTCTTGATCCACCAGGGTTAGATCTTTTAGGTCCAAGGTTATGCGGCACCCGTTCGTTTCTGAGCCAAACAGCATCTCCAGCTCGGCCAGATTTTCTGCGTCCATTCGACCGCTCACCGTAAAGATCACCTCCCCGTTCGCTGACCTTGTGATCTTGAGCATCTTGCCTCGTCGATATTTCGCTCTTCGGGATGGGTGGGTCGGACTACTCGGTCATGGCAATCACAATTCCAACCGCAAAGTGATCAATCTAGGCGCTTTAGCTGCTGACAAATGTCGAAACTTCGTCAATTGCTGAAATTCTCTACAGCAGGTTCAGGAGCGATTGTTTTTATGCGGATGGGTAGAGATGCGGCTAGCTGGCTTTCGAGGAGTTGGCAGTTTTGAAGCGATACTTGTTGATCTTTAGTGACAGGATCTTCGATTCTAAGGTTGATCGATGAAGCCCCAGCTTTGCGGCCGCCCCAGAGGGTCCGGACACTCGCCCCCCACTTTCGCGCAGGGCAGCCTCAATCATCTTTTTCTCCTGGGCAGCAAGCTTTTGGGACAGTTCTAACTGGCTTTTCGGCTCGTCTGTAAGAGGCTTCCGCGACAGCCAACTCTCATCCACGGAGAAATTCTCGGTTTCGCCCACAATCACGGAACGCTCGACGACGTTCTGCAACTCGCGGATATTACCGGGCCAGGGATACGATACAAGAAGGTCCAGCGTCTTCTTGTTTATCCCGCGGATGCTCTTTCCTGCTTTTCTCGCGAAACGATCGATGAAGTACTCGACCAGCAGGGGAATGTCTTCTTTTCTTTCCCGCAGAGGAGGAATTTCAATCGGGAAAACGTTGAGACGGTAAAACAGATCGCTGCGAAATGTCCCCTCGGCGATGGCAGCCTCTAAGTCGCGATTCGTGGCGGCGATCACCCGCGCATTAGATCGGATAGACTGATTGCCGCCCACACGCTGAAACTCCCGCTCCTGCAGAACATGCAACAGCGTAATTTGAGTTTCCGCGGGCAGCTCACCGACCTCGTCGAGGAAAATGGTGCCTTCTTCCGCAAGCTCGAACCGACCCAGCCGCCGCTGCGTTGCCCCCGTGAAAGCGCCTCTCTCATGACCGAACAACTCCGATGCAATCAAGGAAGCAGGAATTGCAGCACAATTGACGCTGACAAAAGCACGGGAGGACCGCCGCGATCTCTTGTGAATTGCGCGCGCGATCAACTCTTTGCCCGTTCCTGTTTCACCTGTGAGTAGAACGGTGGAATCCGTGGGAGCGACCTTGGATACGAGAGAAAGCACTGCTCGCAGGGCGGGAGAGATCCCTACAATCTCCTCAAACATGAGGGCCTGATCGATTTGCTCCCGGAGCGCCACGTTCTCGTCTTGAAGGCGGTCCTTAAGGCGCTTAATTTCTTCGAACGCTTTCTCCAGTTCGGCTCTAGCATCTTCGATTTGGCGATACGCAGAGGCGTTCTCTACCGCGATGGCCACCTGGCTCGCCACCTGCGTAAGAAAGCCGGTATCGACTTGACTGAAGGGGTTATCCTCGCGCCGGCCTAGCGTCAATACACCGAGGACGCCGTTCCGGCTAACAAGTGGCAGAACACAGCCGGTCTTGAGACCCTCGGCCATGGCCGGGTCATTCCTTATTCCTAAGCGAAGCAGGTCTGAGGCATTGCCCGCCCACGGTTTGCCGGTGCGGAAAACAAAACCGCCAAGCGACCCCTCTATCGGAATAAGATCCTCTCGAATGAATCCTTTGCTGTCTGGAAAATCGATCACAAACGTTTGCAATCCTTGCATCTCTGAGTCGGGGAAGCAGACACTCACCACATCGCATTGCATGACGCGCCGGACGCTAGACGAGATTGCACGCAGGAGATCGCGGAGCTGCAAATTTGAGACAACCTGATTGGTGACATCGAGGAGCAACTGCAATCGGTCTTCCGCTCGTTTGCGGTCATCAATATCGGTTGCCGATGCATACCAGCGAAGAACGTTTCCCTGTGCACCGCGCAGCGGGTTGTAACGGACGAGAAACCAACGATACTGCCCGTCATTCCGGCGTGACCGTAGTTCTAGTTCAAACGGAACACCGTGGGCAAGACCCTTTTGGCGCTCATCCCGCAATCTTTCGAAATCATCCGGATGGAAAATCATCGCAGGAAAATCGTTTGCTTTCAGTTCTTCTAAATTCCAACCGATGTATTCGAGCAGCAGCTGGTTCGCATAGAGAACTCTTCCTTCCGGATCAATGACGGTGATGAACTGAGGTATGGCATCGACGATCAGGCTTAAATTGAGTTCGCTCGCACGCAGGGCTTCCTCGACACGCTTCCTATCGTCAATATCCGTTCGCAGGGTATACCAGCGGATGATATGCCCCTCCGTGTCCCTCCAGGGGAGAGAGCGTACATGGAACCAGCGGTATACGCCATCGGCGCGACGGATGCGGTACTCAGACTCGTAGGGATGCCCGGTTTCGACCGAGCGCCCCCAGGTGTCCAGCATGCGAGGAAAGTCATCGGGATGAACAATGTTGGAGGTGGTCCAACCTTTCAATTCGTGACCCTTCAATTCTTCAAGAGTGGTGCCAAAATAATCGAGGCATTGCTGACTGACAAATTCGAACTCGCCTTCCGCCGTCGTAGTATTAACGAGCCCGGGGATGCTGTCGACGATCAGGCGAAAACCCTGTTCGCTCGCGCGCAGGGCCTCCTCGGCATGTTGTAACGCGTCGAAGTTCAATGCGTCATCCACCGCCAGCGCCACTTGGTTGGCAACGAACGAGAGAAAGTTGACTTCCTCCCTGCTATAGGCATCGGCCTCTATGCTGCCCACAGCGAGGCCCCCGAGGCGCCGATGTACTGTCGTCAAAGGAAGCACGCATACGGAACGGACCCCGCGGTTCTTCAGCATCTCGGCTACCGCTGGGAATCGAGTCTCCGCGTCTAAGGAGGGAATTATTAAGGGCTGTTGATGCTGGTAAACCCACCACGTGAAGGTTTCTTCTGGCGCGAATTGTGGAACCTGGAGGGGGACACCGGGCTCGCCGTACGACGTGAGACGTATCTGGTGCGCATTCTCGTCATAGATGCCGACGCCCATGACATAGAAGTTCACCACCGCGCGCAACTCGTGTGCGAGAAGCCTAAAGAGTTCCTCCGAAGAACGGATTGAGATCAGGGTTTGCGAAACGCGGAAGAGAGCTTCATATCGCTCAGCTGCCGCCGTCCCGGCCGCGCTTTGGTCCGTGTCGCTCATCACTATCCGGCGGCTTCGATTTGACAACATTTCACACCTATCTCAGCCCCTGGGAGTGCAAAACAACGCTCGTCAGAATTCGGGCTGTCAACAAAATACACCCGGGCGGACGCCGACGTCACTCAGCAGCAAGAAGCAGTCCACCCCCGAACCCTTCCGCAATCCGATTCAAGTCTGGGGGACCGTCTAATCAATGATGCATCGTGGCCAGATCATCCACGATTGTCAGGGCGCCGAGAAACGGCGCCTGCGGCCCGATGACTTGCTGGCGCGCTTCGAAGAGGTGCGGCGCGCCGAACAACTGGACGAAAGCGCAGCTGAGATGCTGATGGAACAGTACATCTAGGCGTTATCGCTCCAACTACAGGGGCGACTGCATCGCGCAGCTTTTCGCAGACGCTACCTGCCCAACCAGTTGGTTAGCGTTTGATGAGTTTTAGTCGAATGCAATCCTCTTCCGTCACCCTTCCAGTACGGGGGTCAGAGTTCGGTCTCACTCGAATCGAGGAACCCGAGATTCGCATCGTGGCCCCCTCTTTGTCAGCCTTTTTCACCATCACAATGACGGCGCCGAACATGAGCGAAATGACAACAACAGCGTACATAACTCTCTCCTAGCCTGCCGAACTATTTGGTGACGCAACTGTGATGACTAGCGCAGGTACCGGAATCTCTGGCCGGCACGCTGGATAGCCCGGATTCGTTACGCCCTTTGTGCCTGTACACACTTGCCATCGGTCACTCATGTCTCGTCAGAATCGAAACACAATACCTGTTGAGTAGCGGAAGCTGTTCTGCCAATTACCGAGGCTGCTGGAAAGTCCGGTGGTTAACGCATCGGTCGCACTGAACTGCGTGCGGAGGTAGTCCACCTGGACGGCCCGGATTGCGAGATGTCGAGTAAGGCCTATATCAATGCCGCCGCCGAACGCCATGGCGAACGCGTTAGCGCTGGTGAGTCCGGCGGAGATACCGCCGATAATCGGGATGTCCACACCTGCACCTAAGCTTGACCGTGCTTCGCCAAATAGTGCGTGGGCGAAGACGGCGCTCCTGCCAAGGTTAGTGGTTACGGTCGGGCCGAACAGATAACTGTTCAAGTGCTGATACGTACCGGCCGAAAAGCCCAAACCCGAAAAAGAGAATGGGGTAAGGCTGGCACCACTTACGTCTGCGGTGACACCAAGGTAGCGGTTGAAATTGAATGTACCCTGTCCTTCCCATCCGTTAAAACCGTTGCTGTCGTTACGAAGATACGAATATCCTCCAAAGATTGTCGCTCGGGTTCCGTTCTCACTGCCGGCCAGCCTGGCTCCGCCGCTTTGGGCTAGGAGCATTGATGGCAAAAACAGAATGGTGAACGTCAAGATCCCACATTTGCGCATTCGATCTCTCCTCGACGAAGGGCGATAACAGGTGTGATGCGCGCTCGGAACAAGGAGCGAATCCAAATGCGCCGATTTTCCAAGGCGGACACGACGCTACATTAAGCGAACCTTAAAAACGGAAGAATTTAAAAAGTAGAATGCGCCCGATCGTTGCGGAATCAGCGTTCCTCTACAATTGTTGTGTCATGCGCAGCTCGTAGGCCTGAAGGCACGCAAGAAGATGAACACGGTGTTGGTCGCAGAGCGATACACGAGGTAACCCTCAGGCGCGTGCCCCCCGCACCCAAGTGGCAAAAGCAGGAACTTGCCACTCTTGCCGCCCATCAGGCCCGAAAAACCCAACGTCGCCAAAGAAAGATCTCCCGCCGGTCTTCGGTCCGGAGATTGGGCGCTGCCAGAAATCGAGCAGGATGCCCTGCAAGCCCGACCATGCGTCGAGCACCAATAGGCCATCCTGCCCAGATCGACCTAGCTCATGGCGTAGATGACGTCGGAGTTGGGAGCCGTTACCAGAGCCCTGGCGTCGAGACGTTTCTTCCAGATGGGCAGCACGTTGTACCCGGCACCGAATACCTTGTCCGAATCGCTCTTCATGCCCAGCGTGTTGATCAATGGCAACGCCAGAGATAGGTCTGCGCCGCACGCTGGAAGAGCAGCTCCTCACGCAGCGTCCGCGCGGTTTCCTTGGCGGGACGGTTTTCTGGAACGGTTGATAGGCCAGCTCGTCGTAACTTGAAGACTCTCCAACAACAGCAGAACTCACGGGCAGAACACTCGACAGGCATAAGAAAAACCTCTTCCATCAGGTTTGTGTGTTCTCTATACTTGCCGTCTGCCGACGAAGGCAGCCGGTGTCAGGTCGTTTTCGGAGCAGGTTTCAGAAGTCCCCGTCCCGTGACCGCACACCAGTGCGCCGTTACTCGTTGCATTTCACTTGTTGGCTGAGGCATTCCGGTGAGAGTGCTCGTTGAGCGTCGAGAGCAGCAGCCAGGCCGAGTCGGGCATTGGGACGGCGCCTTTCACCACGATGTGCTCGGCATCGACTTTCTTCCCGTACAGGTTCTCGTTGCCGCCGCCATCAGGCTGGAGAGTTGCGCCTTCCGGCGAGACTCCGCCGAAGACCCCACGCGAGCGAGAATCGGAAAGCATTTCTGCCTGCATGGAAGCGTTGGTCGCGGCGGATGCGTCTCGACCTTTGGGTCCAGCGGCCACGCTCGCGTCGGCACCCAATTTCACCTTGCTCTTCATCAGCGAGCGTGCTCCTCGATCGTTCATCACCAGGATGACGAAGTCGGTCGCTTGTCCGCCGAGCTGAAGACCGAAGCTCCCGCCGGTAGATTCCGCATCATGGTCGGAGCGCTCCACGGGCCATCGAGTCTCGCCGCTGCGGCAGGTCATCACGCCTCGACCGTAGCTGCCGCCGATTCCAACCGCAACTTTTTTCACAGAAGGAAGAACGATGACGCATTCCTCCGCCTTGTTTAACATATCCCGGGGGATGTCCTCGGGCGTGTTCAGGATCTCCTGCATGACTTGGCCCGACTCTTTCATCCGGTCGCGCTCGTGATCTCCGGTCTCAGCAACTACGGGTGGACAAAGAGATAGCACCAAGAACGTCACCGGCAGAGCTGCACCGAGGAATGTGAACAGCCTTGCTTTTGGCGTTAGCGTGTTACGCATGACGTGCCGCCTTACTAGATCGATTTGCGAATTGCAGTGGCATGGTGTGAATATGTCTCCGCTGTCGGGAGGGCAGGGATCGTTGCATCAAGCCAGCAAATGCCACCGCGCGGAAACGTAACAGCTCCCCTTCGAGCCTTCGGGCAGAGGTTTTCTTTGACACAAACTTTATTCAGTGCGGTAGGTCTCGCCAACTGTCAGAAGTACCAGACATTTGCCTGTCACTTTTAACCTTCATGGAGTGAAGAGAGTCATGCTGGTTTCTCGACAATAAGAGGCAAACCGCAGTCCGTTGACCTCACCCGTCGAGATAGTCAGGCTTAAGCGCCGTGACTCGGTTGAGAGGCGATCTATGAGCGGTCGCAAGAACCAAGGCCGGAAAACCGACATGGCCTTCCTCGCCGACCGGCTGTTTCCAACGTCACAATGCGTCGAGCCCGGGTCCTCTAAAAGGGAAAGCGTCGACCTCAGAAAACCGGAAGACGCATGACTCACACAGCGCAGTGCAAAAAACTCCAGCCCTCCCGCGTGCGGACCTGTGCCAGCAGATTGTCATGGGTGAAGACGATGACGGTAGTGCCTTAACACTGTGTTGCTGAGTTGGGGCTTTGGCCATTTCAGTTTCCGTGATCTGCGTGATACGACCGCCGCGCCGAATTAGGGTTTGGAAGCCCCCCTTGACCTGTCGTAAATGTGAAACATCGCCGCGTGCATCGACGGCTGCAGCACGACGTGATTGGTCATATCTACATGAGCAGAGTCTATCCACAGCGCAATGCATCCAATGCAATGTACTTCTTCACAAATTAGAGCTTGGAGTGCATTGCGATGAAACAGAGACGACTCGGGCACGACGGACCGCAGGTATCAGCCATTGGGCTGGGCTGCATGAGCATCGGTATCGCCGATGTGTACACGAGCAGTGTGCAAGACGATATCAACGCGATTGAATTGATTCATCGCGCGCTCGACCTGGGACTCAACTTTCTCGATACTGCAAATATCTACGGCGACTCTGAAATCAAGGTAGGCAAGGCGCTACTCGGCCGGCGTGACGGTGTTGTTCTCGCCACGAAGTTCGGTATCGTTACGGACTCGCCGGTGCAGGACCGCGGGGTCGATGGCAGCTCGGAGAACGCGCGCCGCGCCTGCGACAAATCGCTGCAAAGGCTTGGCGTGGAGCAGATCGATCTTTACTACCTGCATCGCGTCGATCCAAAGGTGCCGATCGAAGAGACAGTCGGCGCGATGGCGGACTTGGTGCGCGCCGGAAAGGTGCGCCACCTCGGACTCTCCGAGGCATCTACGAAGACGGTGCGCCGGGCCCACAAGGTTCATCCCATCGCCGCGGTCCAAACGGAATACTCGTTGTTCAGTCGTGAGCCCGAAGACGACCTATTGCCGGTGTTGCGTGAACTCGGTATCGCATTGGTGGCCTACAGTCCGCTGGGTCGCGGATTTCTCGGCGGCCGGTTTCGCAGCGTCTCTGAACTTGCGCCCAACGACTGGCGCCGCGGCAATCCGCGTTTCCAAGGAGAACAGTTCACGAAAAACCTTTCCATCGCCGATCGATTGATGGAGGTTGCGGAAGAAAAGCACTGTACGCCAGCTCAGCTTGCCCTGGCATGGCTCCTCCGCCGCCATCAGGACGTGATCCCCATCCCCGGCACAAGCAACATTGCTCGCCTCGAAGAGAACATCCGCGCTGCCGACGTCTCCTTGAGCGAGCAAGATCTCAATCGGATCGAACACGCGTTGCCCAAAGGCTCGGTAGCAGGCGAGCGCTACGCACCAGCGATGATGAAGACTATCAATGGATAGAGGATGGTGCCGCACTGGCATGCTCCGGACGGGAGATGACGCTTGCAAGTTTCAGAACAATGTCGGGGCAGTACTGACGATTGGATTTTGGCTTATCCTCAAAACTTGGGCTGATTGCGCAGGATTGGCTCCGGACGAGGGGCATTATCCTTGCAAAAGTTTTGCTCCCTGAGCACTTCGTCCTGCCACGAACGCGAAAGCTCGGTCAATCGAATCAGTGCCCGCAGCATTGTATGTCGCAGCCTTTCGGAGCGAGGGTTATAGTGGGGCGGCTTCTGGTTTCCACGGACGTATTCATATCCTACTTCGTCTTGAGGGACCGGCTGCGTCCAAGCATCTGTGAGGCTATTTAGATATCTTTGGAGGGCACACATTGTGATTCTGTATCTCGCAAAGACGTGTGAAGCAAAATCGAAATGCTTGACTATGACCTGACCCGCAATTCTGCCTCTGTCACTCAAGTCAGTAATCGTCTTGCTGGGCATGTTGAGATTCAAACCGCCTTCAGCCGGGCACACCTTGACGTGAACAATGCGATCTCGATAGCCGGCTGCGGTAGCCTGTATTGTGTCTCTCCAGTTTTGCATGGTGTTCACGATGGCGATCACGAATCCGACCAGGCGTTCCCAACTTGAGCCCTGATCAAAATTGTCGAGAGGCAACTGTGAACCCGATCCGGGCAAGGGGGAAACCATACCATATCCTCATTCGATTTAGGTTTCTCGCACCGGTCGGGCTCCAGATCGATACCGAATGTAGGCCACCTCGGCAGAGGGGAATCGAAGAAATGCATTGGGAAGTTGCTGCAAATGCCACCATCGGAGAACCAACAGCGATCCGCCCCCACAGAGATCGCGGTCTCAGCCTCTACTGTTTCCGTCAACTCCGGCTCCTCAGAAAAGGCCCTGTGAGCGTAATCAGGCAGATAAAGAGGTACCGCGCTCAGCAGAACTGGAAAACTCAGGCTCATTCGGGCGGCGACGACAATCGGAAGGTCCGCACCTTCGGGTAATCGGTGAAGAGGGATTCCGTCGCGAGATGTAATCGTCTCATTCCGCTTCCTCTTCGGCGAATGGTCGATCATGTATTGGACCACCGTTAGCGGAAATAGCTTTCTAAATTCGCTCTCATTGAAATAGAAGGAATACGATTCGAATGGAAGAGTGAACGGCCTTCCGACAGTGAGATTCGTTGTTACGACTTGCAGCTTGATCGCTGGACCAGGTGGCTCGCCTGGCATCGCGGGCGCTTTCCAAAGATCACCAAATGTCAGAGGAATGGCTGGATCTTTGCGGGCCGCAGTTTGAATCTGCTCATGCAGCCAGTTTGTGAGCGGCGTCCCCGTCTTGCTATCCGGATCAAAGCCGGAGCAAAACCCAAAGCCATTCTCTGTTGTCGCTTTGATTGCATCAGTACCGGCTGCGATCATTACAACGACCGCGCTGGTCACGAGTATCCAGAAGAGTCCAAGCACGACATAGACCGACACTGGGCCTCCATATACAAGAAACAGCAAAAGGGGCACAAAGCCGCCCAACAATGCGCCGACCACAGTCGAGCCCCAAAACTGATAGACGAGGGCACCGATTGCCCTGATAGTTCGCAAGAGGATCGATTGAGACTTCAACGCAGCCAGTGCCACTCGAAAAATCCTTGCCGCAGCAGTTGACGGTTGAAATAGCCTAATCAGAAGGTTGTTCGTTCCTAGTTTCCTTGGCAGGCCGGCGAGCAGATCATAGGCTAAGGGGTCGCCGTTACGTCTGGCGAACTCAGCCGCAGCCGCGATAACTGCCGCTACAGCTCCGGCAGAGCTACCCCCGATATTCTTGAAAAAATACTTACGTGACAGTTCAGCAATAGCGAGCGGATAGACCACCCCGCTCGTGATGCCACCCTTCATGACCAAATCGCAGTATTCGACGGGACCATCTGGTGCGACAGCTTGCGAGGCCATATATGTCCTCCAAGAAACAACGAACCTAACAGCCACGAAAAACGTGTCAAGCACAATGTTAGATGTGACCCAGCTGTTCACGCTCGCAGTGCGCCTAGGCGCGAACAACTGCGGCAAGCGGGTCTACAGAAGCGAACCCTTGAGTCCATTTGGGCAGGAAAGGCACACAGTAGCCCGAGTTGTTGACCTACGAAACGATTGGTAGGAGGATGCCGTTTGTTTGTCTATTAATATTAGGCGTTATGTATAAGGGGGACAACCAAAGTGACATGGGGAATTGGCGACCGGAAGCCACAAACACCGCAGCAGGTAACCACGGGCAGGTTCGAGATTGAGCGCGACGGACAAGTAGCCTACCTGGAATACAGTATGACCAAAAATGTGCTCGGGCTGATCCATACGGAGGTTCCACCCACACTGCGTGGTCTAGGTCTGGCGTCTTCTTTGGCGGAGATCGCGCTCCAATACGCGCGCAAAAACAACCTCAAGGTGGACGTGATTTGCCCTACGGTCCTGGATTACATCACGAAACATCGGGAACACTCGGACCTTGTTCTGCGCTGACGAGGGACATATCGATCCAGAACCTCAGCGCTTTCTTCGTTGACGACATCGAAAAAGGGAATGCGGACACCGAAAACTGGACGACGTGCTGTCCAAGGTCAGAGGCGCGCCTACTTGGCGTGGAGCGCACTAAGGCTGGCTGGTCTTGAATGAGTTTGGGATTGCAGCATTTCTAGGCATTCTGGGCATTCTGCGATCTACGCAAATTCAATAACTTGCCTGTTTTCAGAGCGTGGGACGCTGCAATGCCGACTAGCTCTACCAATTAATCAGGCAAAGGGAGCAGTAATGCTGAATACGGTTGAGATCTTTGTCCCCGCACAGTCCTGGCGGAAATTTCGTTCCCACATGAAATAATCTGACTGTGCCCAGCCTTTCGAAGCTACTGTCCCCAGATTCTTTTGAGCTTGCGATTTGCTACGGGCTCATACTGTTGGTGATCTGGACGTCCACGCCCACGCAGCACTTTTTATTCTGGATTGCGTTCGCGTGGATTTTGACAACCACTTTTGTCCACCGCCCGGATGCGAAGACGTTAGGCTTGCGGACTTCCGGCCTACGAAGCGCGCTTTGGATTGTGGCCGGGGGCCTCCTTTTCGCCGGTGTACAGGTTGGGATCGCATTCGAGTTGCATACCTTGCATCCGCTACACGGCGCAGGGCCTCCTGGATTGCACATGGCCGGCTATTTACTCTGGGCTTTCGAGCAACAGTTCATCCTGCAGGATTATTTGTTGCTCCGGCTGCTGCGCATCTTGCCCAACGAATCCACCGCAGTTCTTACCGCCGCAGTGCTGTTTTCGACCGCACATCTTCCCAGCCCTCTGCTCACGGTAGCAACTCTGGGTTGGGGAATCGTCGCGTGTACTCTCTTCTTACGCTATCGCAACCTGTACGCGCTCGGATTCGTCCATGGCACTTTGGGCCTCTGCCTGGCGATTTCAGTGCCGGATGCGATCAGTCACCACATGAGGGTGGGTCTGGGCTACCTGCGCTACCATCATTGACCGACGGTCACTCGGGCAGTTTATCGCTGGATTAATCACTGCGGCCCCATTGCGATGAACGACTGTGGACGGCGAGTGCGTGCCACTATGGGCGAGGGCTAACCCTACTTACCGGAACCACAAGGACCAGATTACATCCACCAGCGTGTGGGTAGTTGCTGAAGACAAGAGGCGACGGCGATCGTGCCACGCGCGACCGTAGAAGACCCCTGCGATAGTTCCCAGCAACACATAGCGCCAATTGAACGGCATCGGTTTGTTGAAATGGGAGAGCCCAAAGATCACGGCAGTTACGAACAGCGAGCCAGGGTAACCAATACGTGGCTCGAGCAGATTCTGGAGCAGACCGCGAAAGAACAATTCTTCTGGAATGGCAACGAAGAAGAACGTGACCAGCAGCGCCGCCGACGCCGATGCCGCGGAAGGCATACCGCCGTGGGGCGCGATAAACCCAACCCCTATGCCTAGTACGATAGCGATAGGAGCGAAGAAACCACACTCGCGCAGTCCAATAACCACGTCGCGGGCACGAGCGCGAAAATCGTAACCAACTCCTTCTAGCCGGCGCACTACCAGGAACGCATAGAGGGCTGAATCCATTAGCAGGATCTTCGGTAGCGCGCCAAGTCCGGGATGCGGGAAACTTCCTCGGATCCAGCCGAACTCTACTGGCAGGCCAAGCACGGCGAGAGCAATGACGTCTTGCCAGCACAATTTCCTTATTGTCGGCTGCGCTCCGCCCGGAGGCAGAAATTCGAACAGTGCTGCGATCGCAATGGGAATACTGGACAACACCAGCGCATCAATCCATCGGAACTCGCCACGGGGTACGGAAAAGATGAGATAGGGTACTAGGAGAAGCCCGGCCACCAGCACCCGGATGGAGCGGTTGGTGAGAAATCGTTGGAGCATTTCCGCTGCGCCGAACCCGAAAAACCAGTATGGGCCGAGCAATAACGCGAAGGCCGTGAAACTGCTAGCCATGTGGCCGTGAATGCGGAGCCCCAGGGCGAAGTGTCGAGCTACAAACCAGAACACGACCAGCAACAGGGCATACCCGGCACAGGCCGCAAACTTTGTACGATCGATTGATTTCGCAGGGAATTGGACCGGTGCGGCAAGATTTCCCATAACTTGGCCAACTATATTGTCCCTCGTTCCAGCCGATGGAGAACCAAAAAGCCGCAAGTTCGTGCTTCACGCCCCGCCGGTGCCTCCGGGGTTATTGGCTTTTAGCTTGGTATCGTTCACGGCAAAAGAGGGAATGGATGAGCTTTCCAACCAAAAACCGTATGCAATGAGGTACATTTCCAAAACCGAACCCATCTCCATACCGGGTCATCATGCGGCGAATTGGCGTGCAGCATTGTCCGTACCGCGGCGGCTCCGAGGTTTAGGTCTCCACTCCGAAGGCATTCTGGGAAAAAGCTACGGTGGCACTCGTGCTTCGGCTTTTGAGCTCGGACGAGTGTCGACGTTGGCATTCCGGCCACTATGCCTGGCAGCCCCCAGGCGGCCTGCAAGAAATGGAATCAGTCTCCAACGAGGGGGCGGAAGCAACATCCGGCTTGCACGGGAGGCGAACCGATAGCGGGTTGTGCCCTGGTCCTCCCCGGTAACTGACCGGGACGTTGCAGGCAAGAGGTTGCAAGCAACGTCTTCACGGCTGGAGGTTCCAGGGCAATCGCTAATTTCTCAATCGTATCGTCATGGGAGCAGGATGCCTACGATTGAAGCTGACATCAGGTTGGCCATGGTGCCAGCGATCATGGCGCGGAAACCGAGCTTGGCCAGTTCGCCGCGCTTGTTCGGAGCCAGCGCGCTGATGCCGCCAATCTGGATGCCAATGGAGCTGAAGTTGGCGAAGCCGCACAGAGCGAAGGTGGCGATGGCGAAGGAACGGGGATCGAGCGCGGCTTTCTGTGCGCCCAGCATGGAGTAGGCGACCAGTTCGTTGATCACCATGCGCGTTCCCAGAAGATTTCCCACCAGTCCGCAGTCTCTCCACGGAATACCGATCACCCACGCGATGGGGGCGAAGATCACGCCGAACACTTGCTCCAGGCTGGACGGAAACCGACTGAACACATGGTTGTGGATACCGCCGAAAATACCATTCACCAGGGCGATCAGCGCGAGGAAGGAAATCAGCATGGCTGCGATGTTGAGCGCCAGGTGCAGGCCGTCGATGGTACCGCGGGTAATGGCTCCGAGTACGTTTTCGTCTTTCGGCATGGCCTCGATGTCCATCTCCGCGGTTGACTTGGCGGTTTGGGTGGCATCTGTCTTTGTATCTGTCGTGCGGTGCGGACTAGTAAGCGGCTCTTCCGTTTCGGGCACGAACATTTTTGCCATCAGTACGGTGCCGGGGGCGGTCATGATGACGGCGCTGAGCAAGTGCTCAGCCTTGACGCCGTAGAGAATGTAGGCGCCCATAATGCCGCCGGAGACGTGAGCCATGCCCGCGGTCATAACGGTCATCAGCTCGGAACGCGTCAACGACGGCAGGTAGGGCCGAATGGTGAGCGGGGCTTCGGTCTGGCCCATGAAGATGCTGGCGGCCACGTCGAGCGATTCCGCTCCGCTGGCACCCATGCGGATCATGACCTTGGCGGCCTGGCGGATGATGAACTGCATCACGCCGTAGTGATAGAGCACGGCGAAGAATGCGGAAATGAAAATTACTGTGGGCAGAACCTGGAAGGCGAAGATCATGCCAAACTGGCCTCCCTTCCTGCCCAATTCGCCGAACACAAGTTGCGAGCCGGCGAACGAATACTCCAGGAACTTGTCGACGCCTCGGCCGGCCCAGGCCAGCAGATTGCGGCCGAAGCTGAAGCGCAGCACGAAGATGGCGAATACGAACTGCAGGACGAGTCCCATGACTACGGTCTTGACCCGGATCGCTCGGCGATTGCTGGAAAACACATAGGCGAAGCCGAGCATGGTGATCAAGCCTAGAAGCCCTGTCAGACGGCTCATTGGAGACTCCTGGTCGTGCAGTTTAAGAATTGAGCTTCGGTCCAGATTCGGACCGTGGCGGCGAAGGGCCTCGGAACAGAGCGAGCGTGGATCGTCATGCCTGCGTTCCTTTGCCAGAAATAACGCGATGGATCAAGGGCCGCTTCGATGCTGGCGGTTTCTCCGAGATGAGGTACGCCTGTTGCAGCAAGGCTCGCGCGTCGGCGAGCTGTGCGTCGGAGTTGTAGTGAATGGTGCACAGCGGCTCGCCCTCGCGAACCGGATCACCAACCTTTTTGTGCAGGACCAGGCCCACGGCGGGATCGATGACATCTTCCTTTTTTTCGCGCCCCCCACCGAGCACCAGGCTGGCGGTACCGATTTGCTCACATTGGATGCTGGTCACGAATCCACTCGATCGGCTCAGGAATGGCGACTGGTGCTGCGCCTGGGGCAGGCGTTGGGGATCGTCAATCACGCCCGGGTCGCCTCCTTGCTGAGTGATGATCTCGCGGAATTTCTGGAGCGCGGACTGATTTCCGATGAGTTCGGACGCCAACTGGCGGCCCTGATCAACGCTGGGAGTGCGATCGGCGAGGTAGAACATCCAGGCGGCGAGCTCAACCGAGACCTCGCGTAAATCAACGGGGCCTCGGCCTTTCATCACTTCAATACATTCGTCGACTTCGAGCGCGTTCCCTACTTTCAGACCCAGGGGTTGGTCCATGTCGGTAATCAAGGCGACCATCTTTTTGCCCATGCGCTCGCCGGTTTCGACCATCAGGTCGGCAAGATGAACGGAGTCCTTTTCTGTCTTCATGAAGGCGCCACAGCCGGTTTTGACGTCCAGCACCAGGCCGTCGATGCCCTCGGCCAGTTTCTTGCTCATGATGGAGGCGCAGATCAGGTTGGGGCTTTCGACGGTCGCGGTCACGTCGCGGAGGGCGTAGAGCTTTTTGTCGGCGGGAGCGATCTCCGCGGTCTGGCCGATCAAGCCGCAGCCGCAGGCCTTAAGAACGCGGCGGAATTCGCTCAACGATAGATTGATGTTGAAACCCGGGATGGATTGCAGCTTGTCCAGTGTGCCGCCGGTGTGGCCGAGGCCGCGGCCGCTGATCATGGGAACCGTAACGCCGGCCGCGGCGACCACCGGGGCGACGATGAGCGATGTTTTGTCGCCCACGCCGCCGGTGGAATGCTTGTCAATCTTGGCACCGGGAAGGTCAGAGAGATCCAAGACCTCGCCGGAGCGCAGCATGGCGGTGGTGAGCGCGCTCAGCTCGGGATGGCTCATGCCGCGGATAACGACGGCCATCAGCCAGGCAGCCATTTGGTAGTCGGGAATTTCGTCGCGGGTATAGGCCCTGACGAGGAACTGGATTTCGTCGGAGGAGAGTTCGCCGCCATCGCGCTTCTTGCGGATGAGGTCGAGGGGGCGCATGGTTATTTTGGTAGGGGGCGAGGTCACTGAGGTTGGGCTATTCGACCGTCTCCGGCATTGGGAACAGGGAAGCTTACCTTGTGGGGTGGGGCGGGGGAAAGTATTTCTCGGCGGGCGGGGGGAAGTTTCGCTGCCGTAACCTTAGCGGCTGTTCTCCAATTGATGCCATGCTGGGGACTAAGGTGGACAGGAATGCTGTCGCCGCCAAACAAGCGTCGCTCGCTGTTGATGGCATCAAGGCTTACGTATGCGCAATGCAAAGAGCTGACCAGTTGCCTAGCGACGGTCGTCTTTCCTGAAAGCGCCGTGCCGCACATGATGAATAGTATTTTCATTTTGGCAAGCTGCCGGGGAGGGTGAACTCTCAGGTTGGCACACCTTTTCGCGCTAGGCTCATAATGCGACCTCCTGCCGTGTTATATTCCTTCGCCAAGTGACTGAACGCAAACTCTATCCCTGGACGGCGCTCATCATCCTGACGGCGCTGAACTTCCTTAACTATATTGACCGGTCGGTACTGTTTGCGGTGCAGCCGCTGGTGCAGAGCGAATTTCATCTCACCAATGCCCAGGTTGGGTATCTCACCAGCGCTTTTCTCCTGTTTTACATGGTGGCCGCGCCGTTTGTCGGTCCCCTGGCCGATCGGTACTCGCGTAAGCTGATCATTGTGTTGGGTGCGGTGTTCTGGAGCGGGCTGACTTTACTCACTGCGGTCACCCACACGTACGGACAATTGCTGCTCCGTCATACGCTGGTGGGTGTCGGTGAGGCGACGTTTGTCACCATCGCGCCCACCTTTGTCGCGGACCTTTTCCCGGAAAACAAACGCGGCCGCATTTTCGGTATCTTTTACCTGGCGATCCCCGTCGGTACGGCGGCGGGCTATTTGCTGGGAGGCAAGCTTGGACCTTCGATGGGATGGCGTTTTCCGTTTTATATCGCCGCGTTTCCCGGCTTCCTGCTGGCGCTAGCGGTGTGGTTTCTTCCGGAACCGCCACGTGGCCAGTTCGACTCCCAGAAGGAAACTCCGGAGCGGGGAACACTCCTGGGGCTGGCGCGCAACCCTGCATACTGGACAGTCACGCTGGGTATGGCCGCCGGGACGTTTTCACTGGGAGGAATACAAGTATGGATGCCGACCTTCCTGTCTGCCGTGCGGGGTTACACGCTGGAATCGGCGAACCTGATGTTTGGCAAAATCGTGGTGGTCGATGGCATCCTGGCATCTCTAGCTGGGGGCTGGCTTGGCGACCGCCTGCTGCCCCGGATGAAGGGTTCGTACTATTTTGTTTCCGCGGTCAGCATGGGCTTGGGCGTGCCGGTGATGATCGTCGGTTTGTTCAGCAAGGGGCCATGGATGGTGCCCGCCATCGCCGTGGCGGCGTTTCTGCTTTTGCTGAACACTTCGCCCCTCAATACGGCCCTGGTGAATTCGGTCGGTTCCCACATTCGTGCCACCGCTATCGCGGTGAACATTTTCATGTTTCATCTTCTAGGCGACGTTCCTTCACCAACCCTCATGGGATATGTTGCCGACCGCCATTCGCTCCAAGCCGCCTTCATCCTTCCGGTCATCGCCATGGCGCTTTCGTCTGCCATACTGTTTTACGGCATGCGCTTTGCTCCCGTAGTACGAACGCGGGATGAGCCCGGCGCCGCCGGAGTCTCCGCGGAATGAGCTATTTCCACTGGATTGCAGGTTGCACGCTGGGGCTGGCGTGGCTTTGGCGTCTCGTGGACGCCGCGTTTGGTGTGCCGAAAATTGCCGATATCTCCCGTCCTGAGTGGGATCGCAAGCCGCCCTTTCGTGGGGGCGATGTTCATGGTGGCACCCCGCGGGTCAGCATCATCGTTCCAGCCTGCAACGAAGCAGCGGACATCGAGGCGACGCTGACTCGATTGCTCTCTCTCGACTACGACAACTATGAGGTCATCGCCGTAGATGATCGATCCACTGATCGAACTGGCGAGATCATAGAAACAATTGCTGATGGTGCGCCGGTCGGTCGTCTTCGGGTAATACGTATCGCCGAGCTGCCGGCCGGCTGGATGGGCAAACCCCACGCCATGTGGAGCGCGGGCAATCAGGCCACTGGGGACTGGCTGCTTTTTACCGATGCCGACGTGCTGTTCAAGCCCGATGTTCTCCGGCGAGCGGTTGCCTACGCCGAAGCTGAACCCGCCGACCACTTGGTCCTGTTTCCACGCATGATTATGAAGCGGCTGGGCGAAAAAATGATGATCGCTTTTTTCCAGACGCTATTCGTTTTTGGACACCGTCCCTGGAAAGTTGCTGATCCCAAGACTAGAGATCACATCGGCGTGGGAGCCTTCAACATGATTCGCCGCCCGGTGTACGAAGCGGTTGGGACCTATCAGGCGTTGTGCTTCGAGGTGCTCGACGACATGAAGCTGGGCAAAGTGGTAAAGAATGCAGGTTACGCGCAACGCAACGTCTTTGGAGAGGACCTGATCTCGATTCGCTGGGCTAGAGGAGCGATGGGGGTGGTGGACAATCTCACCAAGAATTTCTTTGCCATCATGTCATTCCAATGGCCGCGAGCGCTAGCGTCCTCCTTCGTGCTTGCGTTTCTGAACCTCATGCCGTTTGCCGGAATTGTACTGGCGCACGGGTGGGCTCGGCTCGGATACGCCGCCGCTCTGTTCTCGATGTTTTCCATCTATGTGGGGATGTCGCGGAAGTCAGCTATTCCGTCTTACTACTTCGTTCTGCATCCGGTCAGCACAGCATTGTTCGTCTACACTATGCTGCGGTCGACATTCTTGACTCTGGGGCGCGGGGGAGTCGCCTGGAGAGGAACGTTCTATCCGTTGGAGGAGTTGCGAAGGGGGATGGTGTAGTTCGAGTGAACGACGGTATTGACGAGCGTGACCGGTTTCGGCTTTCCGTTCGATCACCTTACTGCCGTCACATAGGGTCGGCATCATATCGCTGGTGGTGCTCGCGGTCGCGATCCCGGCGCGCTATGTGTTTCACCTGTTGGGTGCCTGGCGTTGGATCTATGTCGTCGGCGCAGCGATGGCCCCGTATCTGAATGTCTTCGTCTTGCTCGTGCAGGCCTTCCTGAAGGTACCGGCCCTGACAGCTCAGGCTCCGACGCAGAAAGAGCCGCCCTTTTTGGTCGCCCAGCGTGTGGTTATGGTGGTTTTTGTCGGACTGACCATTCTGGCGGTGAAGCGGTTCCACCTCGAGCCGGCGCGAGCAGCTTGATCAGCCAAGTCTCCTTATCCATCCATGCAGTTCGCAGCAGAGAAAAACCAAGGAGAGATTTTATGAGCATAATCACGACAAAGGACGGCACGCAGATTTACTACAACCTGAACTATGCACAGATTCATGGTTCACGCAGATCCCGCCTGCCGAATCGGGCTGCTGTGGGTCACCCGAATGGTGATGCGCTGAAGGCGCGAAGGTCATAGAGAGCGCGTCGAATAAGGC
>Ga0137362_10000585_pt1 | contig 19691 bp, 11 predicted proteins | sample MadtaG_2_FD_104801 | JGI IMG/M metagenome (GOLD analysis project Ga0137362, IMG submission 104801) | Vadose zone soil microbial communities from Angelo Coast Range Reserve, California, USA - Mad1_100_16 metaG | ecosystem: Environmental > Terrestrial > Soil > Vadose zone | place: USA: California... | reverse complement strand
GGAGCGGCCAACGCACTTCTCATTGTAAGCTCCGGACTGATCGATGCCCTGGGCTTGTTCCTGCTGGCGCGATGGCTGTTCGGCGGAAGCGTTCGCCCGTTCTTCGGACTGTTCCTGCTGATGGCCCTGCGCCAGGTGATGCAAGCCATCTGCGCGCTGCCACCGCCGCCCGGCATGATTTGGCACTACCCAGGGTTCCCCTCGCTGCTGGTGACATATCACGTAGCCAACGACTTTTTCTTCTCCGGGCATACGGCGATAGCGGTTTTCGGCGCGATTGAGTTATCTCGCTTGGACCGAAAATGGCTTACGATTCTCGCCGCATTCCTCGTAGTTTTCGAAATCGCAACAGTGCTGATCTTGCGCGCACATTACACTATGGATGTATTCACCGGAATCGTGGCCGCCCTTTGGGTAGCCCATTTCAGTGAACAAATTGCTCCGCGCCTTGACCGGCTAATCCTTGACCGGCTAATCAGCGGCGGCACCTAAGGCGTTGGATTCTTCGGTTGCAGAAGCCTGCAGAAGAACTCTCCCTGCAGTTAGTCAGGTTTGTTTCGCGGTAAAATGGCAAGCCTAAACAATAATGCTTTGTATGCGCTCTATAGCATTGTCGTTGTGCCGCTAGCGCGGCGGTGCTACGGTTCCTCCAATGGAGGTCATCCGATGTTAACTCTCTCGCGGAGAGGTCTGCAGCCCGTCATTCTCGCTGCCGCCCTGCTTTTCAGCACCCCGAACTCGCAGGCGAAAGAAAAACAAGCTTCACCCGGAACTCTTAAGATCGGCTTCCTCATGGATTCTTTGAAAGTGGAACGCTGGCAGACGGATCTCGACAAGTTCCAGAAACGCGCCGCGGAATTAGGCGCGGAGGTGCTCGTGGAAACGGCAGAGGGGGACGATGAGTTGCAGTTGCAGCAGGCCCAGAAGCTGCTGGCTGCTGGCGCCAAGGCTCTGGTTCTCGTGCCCCACGATGCGGACAAAGCGGTGCGCATCGTCCGCGCCGCGAAGGCCAAGCAAGTGCCACTGCTCTGTTACGAACGGCTGGTTCGCGATCCGGACGTCTCATTCTTCATTGGAGTAGACGCTTTGGCAGTCGGCAACCTGCAAGCAATTTCCCTCTCCCAGCTAGCTCCGAAGGGAAACTACGTCTTGATCGGCGGTTCACCTGCGGATAGCAACGCAAGAATTCTGCACGATGCGCATGTGAGAGTGCTGAAGCCAATGGTGGATCGCGGCGACATCAAGATCGTTTCGGACACGTGGACGAAGGACTGGGATCCGGCGGAAGCTTATGCACACATGTCCGCGGCCATTGAATCCACAAGGGGGGACATCGCCGCGGTGGTTGCTTCGAACGACGGAACAGCGGGAGGCGCGATCCAGGCGCTTGAGGAGCACAAGCTCGCGGGGAAAGTTCTCGTTTCGGGCCAGGACGCCGATCTAGCCGCCATCATCCGCATTCTTGATGGCACTCAGACCATGACGGTTTACAAACCGCTTGGTTCACAAGCAACGCTCGCCGCCGAGGCCGCCGTGGCATGGGCAAAGGGAGAGTCTGTCAAGACCACGGCTACTGTATCGGTTGGGAACAAGACCATTCCTGCAACTCTCCTCACGCCTGTCACGGTGACCAGGGACAACGTCAAACAGACCGTCATTAAGGACGGGTTTCAGAATCTGGAAACAATTCAGAAGAGCTTGCCGAAGGAGAAATGGCCTCAGTAGATTCGAATTGGCGCGGAACGCAGACGACGACTACTTTAGACCCCAGAACGTGGCATCCGGCTTCACCAGTTCGAAACCTGCATCCCAGGCTTCGTGGCTGCGCCATACAACCTCGGCTTCTGCTTTGCGGCCCGTTTCTGGATGAATCAGCCTGACGCGCTTGTGTAGCGGCACGTCCGCTCCCACCACTGCCAGGCAACCGGAGTGACTCACATCCACGGTGACGGCGTTGGCGTGTTCTTTTGCTCCGCCTTGCTCCCACTCCACCTGGAGCTTCACTCGAGAAATAATGCGTTTGTGGCTTCGAAGCCGTTCCCACCGCTCTTGTAAGGCGCTCGCTGCGGGGTTGCTGGCGATGGTAGTAGTCATAGGGGACCTCACTGTGGGTAATTTACCGGGCCCGGGGGGTCGAAGCTTTACCTTAGTCCTGGGAATTGCGGAGGTCAATAGTACTTTTTCGATTGCACCCTCCTGGTCATTTGGGCCTAAGGTGTACAGTTCTTGGGCTGAAATGAGCTTAGGAGGTCAATGTAGGCCCGCCCGTGGGGAGCGGTCTGCTCGAGCGTGCCAATGGATGGGTCTGCCGCCCTAGAGGTGTGGGTCTTGACTCCCCAGGAGGCCCCTCATCCCACACGGCTACACGTGTGGCTTACGCCGAAAAATTGGCGGCACGAATTCCAGTGCCGTTGCTTCGCTGGCAGCGATTTGAATTTGAAAGTCCATGACTTCAGGGGAAATGGGGTTCTGGTATTCCGCCAGATTCTCACCGAGGACCTCATCTAAAGTTGAAGAGCCAGTGTTTCGCACAGAGCATGCGTATGAGATCGAAACCTTCACGCGGGGTGGTTGTGGGGAACAAGGGGATCTTTACGTCAACTCGGCCCGGGCGTTTGAGGTCGACCTCGATTGCCTCGTCTCCTGTGCCTCTGCTATCGTAATCAAATCTTAACTCGAGTCTTCAGGGGAGCATCACGCACCATGCCAGGACTTTTGCAGCGGTTTTTGCCGCGCGAAGAGGGTTTCTTTGACCTTTTTGCCAAGCAGGCCGCGAATATCCATGTAGGGGCTGAAGCCCTGCTCAAATTGCTCTCGCACTACACCGGCGTCCCGGAACAAGTGCAGATCGTCAAAGCCATCGAGCACGAAGGCGACGAAATCACCCACGCTCTCTTCACCAAGCTGAACCAGACCTTCATCACCCCCTTTGACCGTGAAGACATTTACGAGCTCTGCAGCCGCCTGGACGACGTGATTGACCTGATCGACGCAGCCGCCAGCCGTTTTGTCCTCTACCGCGTGGACGCCGTCCGCATCGGAACCATCGACCTCGTCAAGGTCTTGGTTTCGGCGACGGCGGAGGTCGAGCTGGCCGTGAGTGCGCTCGCCAAGCCTCAGGAAGCCCTCAAGCACTGTATCGAAATCAACCGCTACGAAAACGATAGCGACCGCCTGTGCCGTACTCTGATCGCCCAGCTCTTCGACGAGGAAAAAGACCCCGTCCAAATCATCAAGTGGAAAGAAATCTTCGAAGTCATCGAGACTGCTGTTGACAAGTGCGAAGACGTTGCGAACGTCATCGAAGGCGTCATCCTCAAGAGCGCCTGACCTGTGAACAGCTTCACTCTTCTTCTCGTCGTCATCTTTCTCACCCTGACCTTCGAATTCTCGAATGGCTGGCATGACGCCGCCAATTCCATCGCCACGGTTGTCTCCACGCGCGTGCTCACGCCTTTCCGCGCCGTCGCCTGGGCTGCCTTCTGGAACTTTATCGCTGCATTCGTTTTCGGCACTGCAGTCGCCAAGACCATCGGCAAGGGCATGGTGCATATCGAAATGGTGGATGAAAAAGTGCTTCTAGCAGGCCTTCTCGGCGCGATCACCTGGAACATCATTACTCTGATCCTCGGCCTGCCGACGAGTTCGTCTCACGCCCTTATGGGCGGCTACGGAGGCGCTGCCGTCGCTCATGCCGGGTTCAAAGCCCTCATCCTCGGCGGATGGACCAAGCCTGTGCTCTTCATTTTTCTCTCCCCGGTCATCGGCTTCTTCGTCGCCATGGCCGTTACGGTCATCACCAGTTGGATCGTCCGTAGCTACCGCCCGCTCAAAGTCGACCGCTGGTTCCGCCGCCTCCAGCTTATTTCCGCCGCGGCATACAGCCTCGGCCACGGCACCAACGACGCACAGAAAGGCATGGGCATCATCACCACGGCTCTCGTCGCAGGCGGCTTGATGAAGACCTACGACGTCCCCTACTGGGGCATCCTTTGCTACCACTTAGCCATGGGCGGCGGCACGATGGCGGGTGGCTGGCGCATCATCAAGACCATGGGCCAGCGCATCACCAAGCTCACTCCGTTCGGCGGCTTTTCCGCAGAAGCCGCCGGGGCGCTCACGTTAATGGGAACGGCGCATTTCGGCATTCCCGTTAGCACCACACACACCATCACCGGCGCGATCGTCGGCGTCGGTGCTTCCCGCCGCCTTTCCGCGGTCCGTTGGGGCGTGACGCGGCGCATCATCTTCGCTTGGGTGCTTACCATTCCCGGTGCCGCTCTATTTGGAGCCGTTCTTTTTCAAGTAGGCCGATCCTGGGTAAAATGATTTCACTGGGGCATATTGACCGCAGAGCACTAACTGTTCTCTGTTCCTGCATGCTTTCGCAGAATCCGGGTTACCGTAACCACCCGCGACCACACACGCTGCAATTGTGAACGTCTGGTGAATGAAAGCCGGGAGGACTCGAAAGTCCAAATCGTTCGCGCCGGAGGGCTTGGCAAATCTTCAGCTGGGCGATAAGTGCAGTCCGAATTCGCGGTGCGTCGTATTCAGGGCTGTTTTCACAGACTTCTCATCGATTACAAAGGAAATGTTGGATTCCGAAGAACCTTGGGCAATGGCGATCAGGTTGACGTTCTCACGCCCCAGCGCATTGAAAGTTCTGCCGGCGATCCCGGGAGTCCCGCGCATGTTCTCTCCCACCACGGCCACGATGGCGATATTGGAATCCACGGTGATGTGCTCCACCTTGTGATGTGCGAGATCCTGCGCAAATTCTTTGCGCAATGCTTCGACCGTGCGTTGCGCATCGGTGGTCGAAACGATAAAGCAGATGTCGTTTTGGGAAGACGACTGCGAAATCAGCAGCACGTTGGCGCGCACCTCTGCGGTGGTTGAGAATGTGCGGCCTACTACATCGGGCAAGCCCACTATTCCCGGACCGCCCACACTAATTAATGTTACGTCGCGGATGGCCGTCAGCGCTTTTACGCCGCCACCGATGCTGCGGCCCTCCGGCGTGATTTTTGTGCCGAGCTTTTCGGGAGCAAAACTGTTTCGAATCCAAACGGGAATCGCGGCTTGCACGACGGGATTCAGCGTTTTCGGATGCAGCACTTTTGCCCCGAAGTACGCCAGCTCCGCTGCTTCACGATAGGAAATCACAGGAATGGTGCGGGCCTCCGCTACCAGCCGTGGGTCAGCGGTGAGGACGCCGTCGACGTCAGTCCAGATAATCACTTCATCCGCATCCATCGCCGCCCCCAGGATCGTCGCCGAATAGTCGGAGCCGCCCCGCCCGAGCGTGGTCAGTTGCCCCTCTGGTGTTGCGCCGATGAAGCCCGTCACGACTGGCGCGATTCCTTTCTCTAATAGCGGCCGCAATCGCGCCTGGGATTTCGCGCGCGTCAATTCCATCTGCGGTTCCGCGCCGCTGTGAAACGCATCAGTAATAATTAGCTCCGTCGCTTCGATCGCTTCGCTTGGCAATCCCAGCTCTCGGACTGTTGCTGCCACCAAAGGCGCAGAAAGCCTTTCCCCCAGGCTCGAAATGGCGTCGAGGGTGCGCGGAGTAAGTTCCCTCAACAAAGCTGTTCCTTCGCAGAGCCGCCGCCCTTCCGCGAGGACCTCTTCCAGCCGGTGCCGTATGCGCCCGCGTTCCTCCTCGCGTTTGATCAAGTTCATCAGCGCGTTTTCATGTTGCCGCTGTAGCGCATCGAGGATAGCTTCCGCCTCATCCGCATTCCCTGCCTGTGCTCTCTTTGCAGCTTCGATCAAGCGATTGGTCACTCCACTCATCGCGGAAACCACCGTGACGCAGCCGTTCTCCTTGGCCGCCTTTGCGATAATCTGCGCGGTCCTGGCGATGCAATCCGAATCGCCCACCGACGTCCCGCCGAATTTCATCACCTGTAGCCGTGTTTTCATTTCACCTCATCCGTGTTGAGTTAGCTCTAAGCCACTGTAGCAGGACATGTCACGCAAGGGACACGGCTGCAGTCGCCCAAATCGGCCGAGGCGCGTAGAAGTTTTTCAGCATCCTGTTAGAGTGTCCCGAGCGATCATGATGCACTCAGCGAAGCTCGACGTCGTCGGAGTTGGCCTCAACGCCACCGACACATTCATTCCCGTCGACCACTATCCCGCGCGCGGTTCCAAAGTCGAGTTTCGTTCTGCGAAGGTGTTGGCGGGCGGCCAGGTCGCCACCGCCATGATTGCTTGCCAGCAATGGGGATTGCGCACGCGTTACGTCGGCAAAGTTGGCGACGACAGCGCCGCAGAACTGCACCGCGCGGAATTTGCGCGATCCGGCGTCGAAGCTCATCTCCTCGTGGCTTCTGGCCGTCCCAGCCAGCAAGCCTTCATCCTGGTCGACGACTCCGGCGAACGCACTGTCCTTTGGAAACGGGACGACCGCTTGACCCTGCGTCCCGAAGAACTCCAGCAGGAATGGGTCGTTAACGCGCGCGCCCTTCACGTCGATGGACACGATACGGCTGCGGCAACTACAGCGGCGGGCTGGGCCCGCGCCGCCGGCATTCCCGTAATTGCTGATTTGGACGAACTCTATACCGGTGTGGAAGCGCTCTTGAAGAGCGTCGATTTCCTCATCACTAGCAGGGACATTCCCGAACGCCTCACGGCAGAACACAATTTGAAAAAATCCCTGCCCTTGCTCCGCGAACAGTTTGGTTGCCGTCTTGCCGCTGCAACACTCGGCGAGGAAGGCGTATTGGCTTGGGATGGCAAGCACTTCTACTACGCCACTGCCTTCCGCGTCCAGCCCGTCGACACCACCGGCGCCGGAGACATTTTTCACGCTGGCTTCATCCACGGTCTCTTGCAAGGCTGGCCCTTGCAGCGGCAGCTCGATTTCGGCTGCGCCGCCGCCGCGCTCAACTGCACCGCCATCGGCGCCCGCGGCGGCATCCAGTCCATCGACACCATCGAGCGCCTCATCGCCACCGGCGCTCGGCATGCTCGAGCCTACGACATAGCGGAATTGTAAGGTGAGCATAACTCTTTGGACCGTTACTGCTGGTGACATCCGGAATCGAACGCATAATTGGAGTGAAAGGAAGTGTCCTTGTGCGGCGATGCATGTTTGTTTTCCTTGTTTTCTTTTCGGCCAATCTGAACTGTGCTCTAGCCCAACTGAAGTCAGCACCATCACGAGCCCCTACTGAGCTCTTTGCTTCTTGCTTGCAAAGTTCTCCCAGTGCATCAGAAAAGGTGAAGCGCCCCAACGGTCTGCTTTTGGGAACTCACTGGCCCGTCGATTCAGGCGAGGAACAATCCGGAGATCGCACCTGGTGGATTGCGCAGATAGGCGCCGAAATCCAAATTCGCGAGATCCCGAACCTACTGATACCGCGCAAGGACGGTTTCTGGATCGCGGGGACGAAAGAGATCAAGAAACAGTGCTATTTTGAAAGCTATATCTGGACCGCGCCCCTTGGAACCTCTCCAAAAAGCTATACTCCTGACATTTCCGACTGTCATGATGAGGAGATTAAACGCGATATTCTGTTTGTCGGAAATAACCAACTCGCTGTAGAGGAATTCCAAAGTTCGACTGGCGCATCCTATGGGGAAAGCACGCAGTACTACGTATCTACCCTCGAACACCTGAATTGGAATTCGTCGGAGAACAAAACTGTCCAGATATCTGATGTGCTTGGGCCTGAGGGAACCCTGGCCTTCGACAACGCTCTAAACGCGATGGGGGAGGCGAAGGATGAGAATATCGACTGCGGAAAGATTGATGCTAGCCCGAGCGATTGGGCGATCCGCCGCGAAAAGGGGCGATGGCTTTTGAAGGGAAGCGGTTCGCGGGGAGGCCACGTTTGTGATGGCTATTTTGGAACTGAATTCGACATTAAAATGAAACCTCCCAAAAACTTAGTCGGTTACGACGAGCTGCCAACAGGCTGGCCCAAGATTGAGAAGGCTTTCCCCGATGCAAGAGACGCCTTTGAATCCCCAAACCAGGATTTCGCAATTGTAATCGTAGGACGAGAGCTAGTCGTATGTCGCCTGGCGAACGGGGAGATAGGCACCGTGGCAATTCGTCGCCCACTTCACGAAAACGAGTATGCGGTAATGGCGCAATGGGCGCTCGGCGACAATGTCGCCCGGTGGGACAAGCAAGTGCGTGAGTCCCAGAAATTAAGAGCTAAGTAAGGAGGCCCTCGGGGCTGGATTATTTAGTGCAGTGTTAAAGTCTTCGCTCGTAACTCCGGCGTTTTAGACAGCCCCCATCCACGCTCGCACGCGGTTGAGCCTCCGCCAACCCAGGTGTTATCCTGCCTTCTATGGCGGAACCCGTCATTTCCGCGCCCGAAGTCGCCTTCGCCTCGCCTCTCGAACATTCCCGGCGTCAGCTCGAAGCCTTGCTCGAAGTCAGCGAGGCCATCGCCCAGCAGCGCGATCTTCCCGCGCTTTTCCACGACCTCGCCGAGCGTCTCCACTCCGTTGTCGATTTCGATTTCCTCTCTCTCGTCCTTCACGAGCCTTCCCGAAGCGTCATGCGTCTCCACGTTCTGGAAACTCGCGTCCCAGGTGAAAAGGTCGCTGGCACTGAGTCTCCCGTCGAAGGCAACCCCTCAGGTTGGGTCTGGCAAACCCAGCAGCCCTTTGTCGTCAGCGACACTCACGAAGAGACTCGCTTCCCCGAATTCCTCCATCGCTTCCGCGAACACAATGTCCGTTCGCTCGCGATTCTTCCGCTCACCACTGCCCAGCGACGCCTCGGCGCCATGGGCTTCGGCCGCTTGGTCCCGCAGCGTATCACCGAAACCGAGTTGCAATTCATGGAGCGCGTCGCCAGCCAAGTAGCCGTCGCCGTTGACAACGCCCTGAATTTCGCGACCTCCCAGGCCTATCAAACGCAACTCGCACGCGAGCGCGACCGCCTCCAGGTTCTTCTCGAAATCAACAATGTCCTCATCACCAGCCGCGAGGTTCCCGAACTTTTCCGCGGCATCGTCACCACTATCGAGCGCGTCATCCACCACGATTACACCAGCCTCGCACTCCTCGATTCACAAAGCGGCTTGCTCAAAATCCACGCCCTCGATTTTCCGGGCGACCAGAGCCTCATCAAGCAAGAAATCACTGTTCCACGTGACACATCTCCGTCCGGCCAGGCGATTGCCAGCGGCCAGCCGTTCCTCGCGCGCGGAGCCGACATCGACCGCTACCAGAACGAAATCATCCGCTCCCTGCGCACCTCGGGCGTGCAAACCATGTGTTGCGTTCCACTTATCACCCACGGGCAAGCCTTTGGCACCCTCAACGTCGCCAGCCGCCGGAACGATGCTTTTTCCCCGCAGGATGTCGAACTCCTACAGCAGGTCGCAGCCCAAATCGCCATCGCCGTAGAAAACGCCCTGGCCTTCAAGGAAATCGAAGCCCTCAAAAACAAGCTCGCCGAAGAAAAACTCTACCTCGAGGAAGAAATCCGCAGTGAATTCAATTTCGAGGAAATCATCGGCGAAAGTCCCGCGCTCAAACGCGCCCTCGCCCAGGTGGAACTCGCCGCTCCCGCCGGAACGACCGTGCTACTACTCGGTGAAACCGGCACAGGCAAGGAGCTCTTCGCCCGCGCCATCCACAATCTTAGCCCGCGCCGCGATCGCACTTTCGTCAAAGTGAATTGTGCCGCCATTCCCAGCGGTCTTCTCGAATCCGAACTCTTCGGCCACGAGCGCGGCGCATTCACCGGTGCCATCAACCAGAAAATCGGCCGCTTCGAACTCGCCGACCGCGGCACTCTTTTCCTGGACGAAGTCGGCGACCTCCCCCTCGAACTTCAGCCCAAGCTTCTTCGCGTACTTCAAGAGCAGGAATTCGAACGCCTCGGCGGCAACCGCACCCAGCGCGTGGATGTCCGTGTCGTCGCCGCGACTAATCAGGACCTCGCGAAACTCGTTTCCGAGCGCGCCTTCCGCAGCGACCTCTACTACCGTCTTAACGTTTTCCCCATTCAAATCCCCGCGCTTCGCGAGCGCGCCGAAGATCTCCCTCTCCTCGTCCGCTACTTCGTGCAACGATTCAGCCGCCAACTCAACAAAGACGTCGAGTACATTCCCGCGGACGCCATGGACGCCCTGACTCAGTATTCTTGGCCCGGCAATGTGCGCGAACTCGAAAATCTTATTGAACGTGCGGTCCTTCTCTCTCCGGGCAAAGAATTGCGCATCCCCTTCGCCGAATTGAAATCCACTCCCGTCTCCAGCGCATCCGCAGCCACAGATCCCTCTTCCTCTCATGTCTCCTTGACCTCCTCTGCCTCCTTAACCTCCCCAATTTCCACTCTCGAAGAAGCCGAACGCCAGCACATTCTCCGCGCCCTCAAGCAAACACAGTGGCGCATCGCCGGCCCCAAAGGTGCTGCCGTCCTCCTCGACATCAAGCGCACCACTCTCCAGGCTCGTATGCGCAAACTGGGCATCCGCCGCCCGGTTTAGCTCTCTTGAGTGCCCCGGCGTCGCTCCCCCAGCCCGACTTGTTGTAGCAGAATGATTCGCCCGAGATGAAAGCACCCAGCGGGCAAAGTGAAATGTCAGTTCGCCGGACACCCCGTCTTGTCCAGCTCTGCCAATCTCCTGATGGCTGTCGCGTTCCGCTTTTCAGAAGCCACCAGCAATAGCACTCTCGCCTGGTTGCAATTCTGGGGAACTCCTTCGCCCTTTATGTAGAGCTCTGCCAGCGCCACGGCCGCCGAGCTGTTCCCGGCCTGCACGGAAGCCCACAACTCCTGCGGAGTCGCGGAAGCTTTCTTTTGGCTTGCCTTGGCGCTCAAGCTTGTTGCAACGGGTGGTCGCCCCGGCGGATTTGACGCTGAGAATTCCCATTTGTTCGGACTGGGATGCCCGCCCGTTTCCACCGCTAGAACCTTCGCCTTGTTGGCTCCTGATACTCCTGCTTTACGGCTGCTGCTGCCGAAGATATCTGCGGAGCTGCCGCTTACGGCAGATGGGCTGACAGGAATCGGTGGCAAGGTTTCTCCTCCGCTTTTTTGTGCTGTTGAAGCGTTAGAAACGGCTGCCGCGCTTGTCTTTTCATGGCGGCGATTCGAATACGCGATCGCTGCTATGGCTACTGTCGCGGAAATGGTGATGCCAAGTGATAAGCCCAAAATAAGCTGCCGTCGCTTGACGGAGCGGAACCGTTCCAGGGGAACCAGCTCCCCTCTCGCGGCCACTTCTCCAGAAGAAGGAACCGCAGCGTTAGAATCCTCGGAATCCTCGCTGCCGGATAGAATGCCGCTGGAAAGAATCGGAGTGCGCTGCGAGCGAGGCTTCGGCACAAATCTTGCCGTCTCTATTTCCCCAAGAGGGTTGAACGGCGTGTTGGAAACTCTGGAATCTTCGCCGCGGGATACAATCGGAGCGCGTCGCGAACGAGCCTTCGACACGAATCTTGCGGCCGCATCCGGTTCTCGTGGGGCAACTCTGGAGGGACGGCCGCCGACGGCTTGAGGCGCGTGCCTCTCTTCGGGAGCCTGCCGCGCAATCGGCCTGGAAATCCATTCGCGAATTTGGCGCTCCGCTCTCTCGGGAAGGCGGATAAACCTCAAACCTCCCAACTTCTTAGTTTCGTCCGTCCACGCGACTTCACCCCACGCGTCGATCCGCTCATTAAGATTGAGCGAGAACCAAAAGTGAATCGGGCCGTTTTGAAGCACGGGTGCAAACGTGTTAAAACTCAAGCCTCCTTCGGAGACATTCAGCACTGCCCCGCCGTCGTCCCGCTCCAATTGGATGAAAGCAAACTTTTCAGGGACTTTCCTGAAGGTCTGGCGGCGGTCAAGATTGGTATTCGTGCGGAAATTAGGGTTCATGTTTGTCGCGAGGGGTTCCTTATTTTCGGCGCAACCTTCGAGGGTCGGGGATAAGGAGATGCCGAATCGGCAGGCCCAGGGTGGGAGTGGGGCTCAGCCTGCAAGCCTCACGCGTTTCAGTATACTTCGACGAGCGCGGAACGCAAAGAATTTTCATTGGTGCGAGCCACACCCAAGTCGGCGCTACATCACTTCAGACCGTCACGCGCTGACTCGTCATTCATCTCCCTTGTTCAGCCGCTCCCGCGCCAACTTCTTGCCGCTTGCAGTGTTCTATTGACAGGTGATCGAGGAACGCTGGTATCCTGAATATCTCACCAGCCGCGCCCAGCCTCCCCACCCCGGGGGAATAGAGGCAGCGAGTCATGAATCCGGAAAAACTCCGCGTCGCGCGGGAAAAGCTCACTCGTGTCTTCCGCTACCTGGAAGCTCTCAACCAGCATCGCAATCCGGCCAAGCGCCAGATTCGCGAACAGCTCTGGAGTCTCTGGCTGCACGACCTCCCTGACCACTCCTCCATCAAACGAGGCGCCTCCAAATCCGCCTCCGCGAAAAGCAAAACCGCGGACTCTCAGAATGACGAAGCCAGCGGATTCGTGCTGAAGGTTCAGCGCCCGTCGCTCACTTCTCCTCCTGAGCCTCCCGCTGCCATAGCCACGTGGCTCGAATCCGGATGGGATGACCCATCCAACGAGGCTTTCGTCAGTGTTTCCCGGAATGAGTCGGACCATGGCGGCGAAACGCGCACTGTCGATTTCGCCGATGAGCCATCGAGGCTGGCCGCTTTGCAGCGTTGGAAGGTTGCGCGCGAGGAATGGGCCAAGAGCGAAAAGCCTGCTCGTGCCGCGATGAAAATCTTCGAAACCCTGTACTCGCTCTACGGCCGCATCGACCGTGAAGCCGAGCGCGTCGAGCTGGTCCTCGGCGACGGCATTCTCAGTTGGAGCCGCCCCGAAGGCAGCATCTACCATCCCATTCTCTTGCAACGGCTGCAGCTTCAGTTCAACGCTGCGGTACCGGAATTTACCCTTTCCGAAGCCGACCACCCGGTCGAACTTTATTCCGCTCTCTTCCAATCCATGACTGACGTGGACGGACGCGCCGTCGGCCGCTGCCGCGAAGAACTCGAGCAGGAAGGCTTTCATCCGCTCATCAATGGCGCAACCTCCGGATTTCTCAAGCGCCTGGTCGTCCAGCTCTCCCCGCGCGGCGAACTGCTCGAAGACCGCGCTCCCGCCCGTGAAGAAAACGATCCTCAAATCGGCCGCGATCCGATTCTATTCCTGCGCGCCCGCACCTTGGGTTTCGCCGCCGCCATCGAAGGCATTCTGGCGGACCTTCGAACCCGCGAAGATTTGCCCTGGTCTCTCTTGAATATCGTTGGCGAGGAGTCTCCTGTTCCCGACACAGCAGAAACCGATCCTTCCGCGAATCGGTATAGCGAAGCCGATGCCGCGGTTCTTCTCAGCAAACCCGCGAACCCCGAACAAATTCGCATTGCCAGGCAACTCGAGGAATACGGCGGCGTGCTGGTCCAAGGCCCTCCCGGCACGGGAAAAACGCACACCATCGGAAACCTGATCGGTCACCTGCTGGCTCAGGGCAAAAGCGTCCTCGTCACCAGCCACACCACAAAAGCCCTGCGCATGGTGCGCCATCACATCGTTCCTGAACTGCGTCCGCTTTGCGTCAGCCTTCTTGAAAGCGACTTGGACAGCCGCAAGCAATTGGAAAGTGCGGTCGGCTCCATTGCGGAAAGGTTGTCGCGTGCCGACGCCGGCTCGCTCGAATTCGAATCGAAAAAATTGGAAGCCGAGCGCGCTGACCTGCTGAAAAAGCTCGACGAGGTCCGGAGCCAGTTCGCCGACGCCCGTGCCGATGAATACCGCGACATTATCATCGCCGGCAAGTCCTTGGCCCCGGCCGACGCTGCTCGCAAAGTCGCCCAGGAAAAAGACACTCTCGGTTGGATCCCTGGCCCAGTCGCTGCTGTGGCTCCTTTGCCATTAGCCCCCGGTGAATTGGCCGACCTTTACCGCACCAACGTTTCCGTTTCTCGCGAAGACGAAGCCGAACTTTCCGGCCATCTCCCCGAGCTTCACGATCTCCCCCGGCCCGAGGACTTCGAGGCCTCCGTCAGCGAACGCAATCGTCTCGGCATGGAAGATCTCGATCTGCGTTCCGATCTCTGGCAATCTGGCGCGTCCCAAGGCTCGCCCGATGAGTTGGAATCTCTCGCTGCCAGCGCAACCCAGGCTGTCGATCCTCTTTCCGGAAGAGAAAAGTGGAAGCTCGCTGCCGTTTACGCCGGCAAGTACGGTGACGCGCACCGTCAGCCGTGGGATCAGTTGGTTGGCTTCATCCGCCGCGTTCACCGCGAAGCCGCCAGCGCGCAGGAATCTTTCCTCAAATTCGGTCCACAGCTTTCTCGTGAACAGGCACTCGAGGATCAGGAGCGCATTTCGGGCGAAATCCTCGAACATCTCGAAGGTGGCGGCAAGCTTGGCTCCTTCGCGCTTCTTACACACAAGGCTTGGAGCCACTTCATCGAAGCAACAAAGATCAAGAACGTCCGCCCGCGGCTCCCGGAACACTTTCAAGCCCTGCGCCAGCTTTCCCGCCTTATGAACTTGCGCCAGGACCTCGCCGGCCGCTGGGACCGTCAAATGGCCGCCCTCGGCTCTCCGCCTTCCGGCGAAATGGGCGAAGAAGTCGAGAAAACGCTCATGCAGTTTTGTGATGCCATCGAAAACTGCCTCGGCTGGCACCAGCACACCTGGCTCCCGCTGCAACAGCAACTCGAAGACCTCGGCTTCCGCTGGGAAAAGTTTCTTGCCGAACAGCCCCCGGTCGTTGGCGCTGACGGCGAATTGTTGCGCATCGGCAAAGCCGTGAATCAATCCCTGCTTCCCATCCTCGACTCGCGTCACAAAAAACTGAAGCTGCTCCAGCTCGAAGAAGAACTCCGCGAATTCAAAAATCGCCTCAAACTCGCGGCGCGTACCGCCAAATCCTCTAAAGTCATCTCCAAGCTCCTCTCGGCCGTCAAGGACGAGGATTCCAACGACTACCGCGACGCCTACGAACGCCTGCTCGAACTCAAAAGCCGCCAGGCCGATCTCGACCTCCGCCGCGCCCTGCTCGCCAAGCTCGAAAGCGCGGCACCTTCGTGGGCTGCGGCCATTCGCAATCGTACCAGCGCCCACGGTCGTGGTGAGTCCCCGCGCGATCCCGCTGGTGCCTGGACTTGGCGCCAGCTCAACGATGAACTCGACCGCCGCGCCGGTGTTTCCCTCGAAGCACTTCAGACCAAGAGTGAAAAATTTCGTGAACAGCTTCGCCGCGCCACCGTGGGCCTCATTGACAGGCGCGCCTGGTCCGCTCAGGCCCATCGAACTTCCGCCCGCCAGCGGCAGGCGTTGGTCGGTTGGCTGGACACCATTCGCCGCATCGGCAAAGGCCACGGCGTCCGCGTTGCTCTCCTCCGCGCCGAAGCCGCCAGGAAAATGTCCGAATGCCGCAGCGCTGTCCCCGTCTGGGTCATGCCGCTGTCCCGCGTCGTCGAAAACTTCGACCCGCGCACCGCTCGTTTCGATGTGGTCATCATTGACGAAGCCAGCCAGAGCGACGTCATGGCTCTGGTCGCTCTCTATCTCGGAAAAACCGTCCTCGTTGTCGGCGACCACGAGCAAGTGAGCCCTTCTGCTGTCGGCCAGGATCTCGGCATCATCCAGAACCTCATCTTCCAGTACTTGCCGGGAATCCCCAATTCCGATCTCTACGATGGCCAAATTTCCATCTACGACCTCGCGCGCCAGTCCTTCGGCGGCACTACTTGCCTGGTCGAACATTTCCGCTGCGTCCCGGAAATCATCCAGTTCAGCAACTTGATTTCCTACGATTTCCGCATTAAGCCTCTGCGCGACGCCAGCCGCGTTCGGCTGCGCCCTCACACCATCGCCTATCGCGTTTCCGGCTCTAGCCGCGACGGCAAAATCAATCGTCAGGAGGCGCTCGCCACCGCCTCGCTCCTCGCCGCCGCCATCGAGCAGCCCGAATACAAGAAGAACGATGCCGGACAGCCCACCAGCTTCGGTGTGGTTTCTCTTGTCGGCGATGACCAAGCCATCGAGATTGACAATCTTCTCCGTGGGCATCTTTCGCCGGACCGCTACGAACTCCATCGACTCCTTTGCGGTAACGCTGCTCAATTCCAGGGCGACGAACGCGACGTCATCTTCATCTCTCTGGTTGATACCGCCCAGCGCGGCCCGCTCTCTCTTCGCGACCAGGAACTCTTCAAGCAGCGCTTCAACGTCGCCGCCAGCCGCGCCCGCGACCAGATGTGGATTGTCCACTCACTCAGTCCCAACAACGATCTCAAGGCCGACGACCTTCGCCGTCAATTGATCGAGCATGCCCAGGATCCCAGCCGCCTCATGCGCGCTCTTGATGAGAAGGAAAAGCGCTCGCAGTCCGCTTTCGAACGCGAGGTTATGAAGCGCCTCAGCGCCGCCGGTTACCGCGTTGCTCCGCAATGGCGCGTCGGCGCGTTTCGAATCGATTTGGTCGTGGAAGGCGACGGCCGCCGCCTGGCCATCGAGTGCGATGGCGACCGCTATCATCCCCTCGAAAAACTTCCTGAGGACATGGACCGCCAGTCCGTTCTCGAGCGCATGGGCTGGATTTTCACGCGCATTCGTAGCACGGAATTTCTCCGCAATCCGGATCGCGCCATGAAACCTGTTTTCGAAAAGCTCCAGTTGCTTGAGATTGCTCCCAACGGCGGTGCTTCCGATGCTCCCGCGAAGAAACAGCCTTCTGCCGATCTCGTCGAACGCGTCATCCGTCGCGCGGAAGAACTTCGCGCCAAGTGGTCAGCCTCCACGGAAGCTGTCTCCCGTCGCCAGCGGGAAACTCGTGAGGTGCCGCAGCTCGATCCTGCTGTTTGAATTAAGAACGACAGGATCAGCTTCAGGTACTTCCCCACCCACGGCGTCCTCCAGGTGTGGCTTCACGATCGGTGCCCGCAGCCCAGCCTGGTTCGGCTATACTCCTCTCCTCAAATAATCCCGCATCCCAGCCAGGAGAAGTTGTGACCAAACTCGCGCTGAATCTTGTCCTCGTTTTTCTCCTCTTTCTCCTCGCGGTCTTTTTCGCCGGCTCGCTGCAGGCTTTGCCGCAATCTCTTCCGACACCGGCTGCGTTTCAGCAACCCAGCGCCATCTCCTCAACTCAATCGCCCGCCCCAGCCACCGCACAATCTCAGCCCAAGACGAAAATCACGGCCTATACTCTCCCTCCCGATCTCTACCGCAAAGCCCGCAACCGCGGCCGCATCGGTTTTGCCTCACGCATCATTGGTTTTTTCTACGGCCTCTTCGTCCTTTGGTTCATCCTGCGCCGCAAACTTTCCGCGAAATTTCGCGATTGGGCGGAAAATTTTTCGCGTAGCCGCTTCCTCCAAGCCTATGTTTTCACTGCGCTACTCGTACTGACTATCGGCGTTCTCCAGCTTCCCCTCGACATCTTTCATGAGTCGGTCTCGAAACTCTACAAAATCTCCGTCCAATCCTGGCCATCCTGGATAGCGGATTGGGCCAAGGCCCAGCTCCTCACCATCATTATCGGCGGTTTGCTCGTTTGGATTCTTTACGCCATCATCCGCAAGAGCCCCCGCCGCTGGTGGCTCTATTTCTGGATCATCTCCCTGCCGCTCCTTTTGTTCGGTATTTTCATCTCGCCCTATGTGATCGACCCTCTCTTCAATAAATACGAACCCCTCTCCACCAAGGCCCCTCAACTCGTCCCCGAACTCCAGCGCGTCACCCGCCGCGCCGGCCAGGAAGTTTCTCCCGACCGCATGTTTTGGATGAAAGCCAGCGACAAAACCATCGCCACCAACGCCTCCGTCAACGGCTTCGGCGCCTCCAAGCGCATCATCATTTGGGACACCACGCTCGCTCAGGAAACCACCGATGAAGTACTCACCGATTTCGGCCATGAAATGGGCCACTATGTCCTAGGTCACGTCTGGAAAGGATTTCTGTTCTTCGCCGCGATGCTTTTTGCTCTGCATTACCTGGCCTTCCGTACCATTGGCTGGCTACTCGCTCGCTCCGGTGCCTCATGGGGAATCCGCGCTCTCGACGACTGGGCCTCGCTCCCCGCGCTTCTCCTGCTCTTAACTCTTTTCGGTTTCGCCGCCGACGCTGTCGGCAATACTTTCAGCCGCTATCAGGAGCACCAAGCCGATATCTACAGCCTTGAAGTCACCCACGGCATCGTTCCAGACGCTGGCCAGGCCTTCGCGCACTCCTTCCAAATCTATGGCGAAACCGTTCTCGTAGACCCGGACCCCAATCCCGTCAACGTCTTTCTCTTCTTCGATCACCCTACTGTCGCCGACCGCATCCGCCTTGGTGTCACCTACGACCCCTGGTCCAAAGGCCAGTCTCCGCAGTTCGTCAAGTGAGCATCCGCCTGCAAACTGTCGGCCTTTAGTGTTTTTTTGACTTGGCATCCCTGGCGTTTGCATGTAAATTCTTTCAGCCCGCCCGTTGAGGTGCCAATGAAGGTTCTCATCGGCTTGTCCCTGCTGGCCATCGCCCTTTTCTCTCTCGCTTCGACGCTTCCGGAAGCGCCCACCGGTTTCGACAATAAGACCAACGGTCTCGTGGACGACGCCACCCATACCGCCGATCAAGTCAAGTTCGATGAAATCGAGCAAATCTCCGACGGCCTTGGCCCGCTCTACAACGCGCAATCCTGCCGCGAGTGCCATCAAAATCCCACCTCCGGCGGCTCCAGCCAGGTCAGCGAACTGCGCGTAGGCCACCGCGGTCCCCACGGGGAGTTCGTCAATCCTGAAATCCCCATTGCTCGTGGAACCGAAATCATCAAAGGTCGCTCGCTCGTCAACGACCGCGCCATTTGCCCGAATGCCGCTTTCCCCGGCACGGAAATTCAGGAACGCGTCCCGGACTCCGAGAAGATTCGTACCTTCCGCATTTCTCTCAACCTTCTCGGCGATGGCTTTGTAGAAGCCGTCCCCGATCAGACTTTTGTCGACCTCTCCAAGGAGCAGTGTAAGAAAAGCCACAACAAGATTTGCGGCCAGGTGCTTTATGTTCCCATCGTCGAGGCCCCCGGCCAGACCGGAGTTGGCCGTTTCGGCTGGAAAGACCAGCAGGCCAGCCTTCTGTCCTTCTCCGGCGATGCCTATCTCAATGAAATGGGCATCACCAATCGCCTTCAGCCCGATGAAGTCACCAATCTCTGCAATACCGCCTCTGAACCCAACGACACACCTGGCCCCGACGGCCTTGCTGACATCGACCATTTCGCGCGTTTCATTCGCGCTACCGAAGCGCCCGCCCGCGACGCACAATTGGCGCAGACCGCCAATGCCCGCCACGGAGCTGAATTATTCGACAAAGTTGGCTGTGATACCTGTCACGTTCAGACCCTGACGACCGCCCAGGCGGGAACAAAGATCAATGGTGGGACCCTGACCATTGATCCCGCCCTCGGAGGCAAGCAGTTTCATCCCTATGGCGACTTCCTCCTCCACGACGTCGGTACCGGCGACGGTATCGTCCAGTCCATGACCGAGCACTACGGCAAGAACATGTATCGCATCACCTGGAGAAACCTCTCCATCACCGAATTCAACAATACCGCCAACAAAATCCGCACCGCCCCGCTCTGGGGTGTTCGCCTGCACTCGCGTCTCATGAACGACGGCGCTTCCGTCACCCTGCTTGACGCCATTCTCCGCCACCGCGGCGAAGCGGAACATGCCGCCGACAAATTCGAGAAGCTCAAGCCCGCCGATAAG
>Ga0137362_10000582_pt1 | contig 19716 bp, 13 predicted proteins | sample MadtaG_2_FD_104801 | JGI IMG/M metagenome (GOLD analysis project Ga0137362, IMG submission 104801) | Vadose zone soil microbial communities from Angelo Coast Range Reserve, California, USA - Mad1_100_16 metaG | ecosystem: Environmental > Terrestrial > Soil > Vadose zone | place: USA: California... | reverse complement strand
CTCTCCGCGTGCGCGAAATCGCCGCGCAGTTCTCGCACGTGCGCATTTCCGTCCTCGCCGAAAACGCAGAACAACTCCAGCAATGGCGCGGGAGTAGCGTAGGAATTTTTCTGGACATAAATCCTGGCATGAATCGTACCGGCATCGACCAGAACGACGCTGGGCAGGCAGTCGCCCTTGCGCGCGCCATCGCCGCCAACAACTTGCACTTCCGAGGTTTGCATTATTACGACGGCCAATACGGCGGAATCGCCGAGCCACAACGTAGCGAGCAGGCACACGCCGGTTACCATCGCCTGCTGAATCTTGTAAGTGAGCTCGAACCCAGCGGCCTGCGAGTACCAGAAGTCATCACCGCCGGGACTCCCACCTTCCCCTGCTCACTTTCTTTCGCAGGCTTTCCAAACGCGCAATTCATCCACCGCATTTCCTCGGGCACAATCGTTTATTGCGATGCCACCACCTTCGCACAGGTCCCCGACTTGCCAGGCTATCGGCCCGCTGTGCTGGTGTTGACGCGCGTCGTCAGTCATCCTCACCAAAACATCGTCACCTGTGACGCCGGACACAAAGCCGTCTCGGCCGATGCCGGGGTTCCCACCTGCGTAGTCGTTGGACATCCCGAACTCACTCCACTATCTCCCAGCGAAGAACATCTACCTCTCGCCGTACAGGAAGGCGCCGCCGCTCCGAAAATCGGCGATCCACTCTTTCTCCTCCCGCGCCACGTTTGTCCCACCGTAAACAATTTCGATCATGCCCTCCTCGCGCGTGATGGAGCCATCGAGTCCATAGAACAAGTTTCCGCCCGCGGCCACGAACCGCCACTTCTTCGCGCAGCACAAAAAGTTGTTTCAGTCAGACGTTAAGGTGTATATCTGTTCGATCGTCGGACCGACGCCCCTTCGCGCCGATGAATTTCACGTTTGAGAGGCCTCTCGCCGATCGGCGAATTCTCCTTTGCAACCGACGCATACCCATGAGCTTCGAACCGATTGAGAATTACGGCGTGATTGGCAATATGTGCTCGCTTGCCCTGGTAAGCGTAAACGGTTCAATCGACTTTCTTTGCTACCCAAATTTCGATTCTCCTACCGTGTTTGCAGCGCTACTCGATGATCAGAAAGGCGGCTGTTTTCAGATTCAGCCGCAGCTCGGAAAAAAGCGCGTACGACAGCTCTATTTGCCAGACACGAACATTCTGCTCACGCGATTTCTTGCCGAAGAGGGTGTGGCCGAGCTGACTGACTACATGCCCATCGCGACCGACGGCGCACAACCGAATGAACTTATCCGCACTCTGGCCGTGATCAGGGGCGAGGTCAACTTCAAGGTGCGCTGCCAGCCACGATTTGATTACGCGAAGTGTGAGCACACTGTGAGCATCGAAGACCGCTGCGCGATTTTTTCCCCGGCGAGCGACACCTGTTCGCAGCTGGCGCTGTACTCCACCGTTACCCTCACACAACAATCCCAGGATGCAATCGCCAACTTCACTCTTCGAGCCGGCGAGAAAGTCACATTCGTCTTTGGCGGAGTCCGCCCGCAAGGTCAGCAACCCGAGATGGAATTCGTAGACCTGCGCTTCCGCGAGACCGCGCGTTTCTGGAAGGGATGGATCGCGAAATCAAAGTACAAGGGCCGCTGGCGCGAAATGGTCAACCGTTCGGCTCTGATGTTGAAGATGTTGATCAGCCGGGAGCATGGATCGATCGTTGCAGCACCGACATTTTCGCTGCCAGAACAACTTGGCGGACCGCGCAATTGGGATTATCGCTTCACCTGGTTACGAGATTCCGCGTTCACTCTCTACGCATTGATTCGCCTGGGTTTTGTCGAAGAAGCCGAAGCCTTCATCCGCTGGCTCAAGGGACGGCTCGGTGACGATGCGCAGCGCGGACCGTTACAGGTGATGTACGGCATTGATGGCCGGCAGCAGCTCGATGAGCTGACGCTCGATCATCTGCCGGGATATGAAAATTCAAAGCCCGTGCGTATCGGAAACGCAGCTTATCAGCAGTTGCAGCTGGATATTTATGGCGAAATGATGGATTCCATCTATCTGGCAAACAAGTACGGAGACTCAATTTCCTATGCCGGGTGGCAAGAACTTCAGCGGATCTTGGAGTGGCTGAGCAAGAACTGGCAACGGCCGGATGAAGGTATATGGGAGGTTCGTGGCGGCGCACGAGAATTCCTGCACTCGCGTTTGATGTGCTGGGTGGCTTTCGATCGCGCACTCCGGCTTGCGCAGAAACGCTCCCTTTCCGGGCCATTGGACGGTTGGTTGCGAACCCGAGACGCGATTCGAAACGACATCTTTACGAACTTCTGGGATAACGATTTGCAATCCTTCGTGCAGTCGAAGGGGACGAAGGATCTCGATGCGTCGGTTCTGCTGATGCCGCTCATGCGGTTCATCAGCCCGGTCGATCCGATGTGGCTTTCGACCATGAAAGCGATCGAAGCACGGTTAGTCGAGGATACCCTTGTCCGTCGCTACGAGCCCGAACGCACCCATGTGGACGGGATTCCCGGCGGCGAAGGTAGCTTCACTGCATGCTCCTTTTGGTACGTCGAATGTCTGGCGCGCTCTGGAGAACTGGAAAAGGCCCAATTGTTATTCGAGAAACTCCTGGGATATGCCAACCATCTTGGGCTTTACTCGGAGCAAATTGGTCTAAGCGGGCAACATCTCGGAAACTTCCCACAGGCATTCACGCATCTGGCGCTGATCAGCACCGCAACGTATTTGGACAGGGTCCTTTCCGGCAAGGATGACTCGGTGTGGCGCTAGCCTTTTGCAGAACGGCCCCCGTCGCGCTGCGGCTTCGCCTCAAAACACGCAGGGTGCCAGGTTCGGTGTGTGAACCTGGGTCTTGGCATTGACTTCAGCCGGTTACTGCAAATGCTCGGGATGACTGGATTCCGCCGCGCGAGACAACACATAAGCCTCGATCGCTCGCACTTTATTTTCATCCAGCACATTCTTGAACGACGGCATGCCTCGCGACTCTCTCGCGCCTCCAAGCACAATGCTTGTGAACTGACGGTGTACTTCTGCGCTGGCATATCGCAGGTCGGGAAGCGAACTGGCGACCGCATCAATTCCATGGCATGGCATGCACTGCTCTGAAAACAGAAACTTGCCTTCGCGAACTGTCTCACGCGTTGCGTTCATATGGATCGCTGGTTTGGGCGGGCCGCTGTGACCAAACGGGGGAATATTGAGTTTCGCGCTACCGCCGAGGGCGAACGTGAGGATCCGCCCGAATCCCGGCTTTGTGATTCCCCATCCCGGATAATTTAACAGGCCGACGGCTCCTCCCCATCCCGCCATCACCGTGATGTATTGTGCTCCATCCACGGAGTAAGTCACGGGCGGAGCCATGATTCCGGTCCCTGCGTTATACTCCCAAAGTTTCTTGCCGTCCGACGCACCGTACGCCACAAAAATCCCGTCGGACCGCCCTTGGAACACAAGATCCCCTGCGGACGCAAGCACTCCACCGGACTCCACACCAGGATGAGTCACATGCCAAACCTCGCGCCCTTCCACCGGATTCCACGCAACGAGTTTGCCCGCTGCTGCTGGAGCAGCCAGCCATTTCGCCAGCAGAGGACCCTCGTAACGCGCATCATCCCCGATATTTATTTCGCTGGGACTGTGTTTCCATTTGGGATTCGGCACGTGCAGATAAGTTGTGCCTTCCTTTGCAGGCACGAAAACAACGCCGCTGGTCGGATTAAACGCCATGGCATTCCAGTTATGCGCTCCACCTGGGTCAGGCGAAACCAGCACCGGATGCAAACCGTCGTAGCCCGACGCTGATTCGATCGGCCGTCCGCTCTTGGAATCGATTCCGGTTGCCCACGTGATCTTGTCCACAAACGGTTTTGCCGAGACAAATTGCCCGGTCTCACGATCCAGGACATAAAAAAATCCATTTTTCGAGGCCTGCATAACGACCTTGCGAATTTTCCCCTCGACCTTCAGATCCGCGAGCATCAAGGGTTGCGTGGCGTCATAGTCCCAGTTGTCTCCCGGAGTCACTTGAAAATGCCAAACCAATTCTCCCGTGCTCGCGCGCAGAGCCAGAATCGATGCCAGGTAAAGATTGTCTCCCTGGCCTTCGCTGCGTAGTGCCCGATACCACGCGGTCCCATTTCCTGTGCCGGTGTAAACCAAATCGAGTTGCGGGTCGTAGACAATCGAATCCCATGGCGTTCCGCCGCCTCCCGCAGTCCACCACTTGCCATGCCATGTCTTGGCGGCGTCCTCGAGTGCCTTCGATTCGAATCCCTTCGCCGGATCACCCGGCACCGTATACGTTCGCCACATCAATTTGCCTGTCGCGCAGTCGTACGCGGAAATATATCCGCGCACGCCGTACTCCGAACCCGCGTTCCCGATCAGCACCATTCCTTTTGCGATGCGCGGCGCTCCTGTAATCGCATAAGGTTCCGATTGATCGACCGTGAGTATGTCCCACACCGGCGCTCCCGATTTTGCGTCGAGAGCGATCAGGCGGCCGTCCAGCGTGCCGACGTACACCTTGCCGCCGTATAGCGCCACGCCGCGATTCACGACGTCGCAACAGATCATACGAGCGCGGCTTCGCGGCACCTGGGGATCGAATGTCCACAGCACCTGCCCTGTCCGCGCATCCATCGCATACACCACGCTCCAATCGGCCGTGGTGTAGATCACGCCGTTCACCACCAGTGGAGTCGCTTCCAAACCTCGATTTGTGCCGAACTCATGGCTCCAAACCAGCCCAAGTTTCCCAACACTCTGCGCATTGATCTGTTTCAAAGGACTGAACCGCTGCTCGTCGTAACTTCTCCCGTGCATGCTCCAGTCAGCCGAATACCCAGCGCCCGTCGTGGAACTAGAAAAATTCGACGACCTGCAAGCAACGAGAATCACGCAACCGGCCACACAAGCAGACCACCAGACCGGAAGCCAGGCGCTACGCCGCATACTCACCACCATGTCCAGAATTTTTTTGCTTTCGTTCTCGCGACTTCGCCGAACATCAAAAGCTGCGCGCAGATTTGCGCGACATTACACCTAGGGAAAAGCGCGAGTCAAGCGATCAACTTCAGCGCCGGAACCCTGTTGTCCAGCTCAAGACATCACATAGCGCGACTGCGCTGGCAGACTCTGGCGTGTAAAACCGCTTCGGCGATTCGAGAACTACGCGCGTTATTCTGAGGGACCGCAAACTCAAGGCAGAACTTGGTACATTGCCATCATGCCCATTTCCATGTGCTCGGAAATGTGGCAATGGAACATCCAGGTGCCGATGCGGTCCGGAACCATGTCGGCGGTCACAAATTGCGCCGGCAAAATCGAGAAAATGTCGGTGTGATGCTTATCCAGCGTCACCACATTTCCGTGCCAGTGTGGAGTGTGGTAATTGGCTTGGCCTCCTATGGTCATCACATACCAACGCACATGCTCGCCACGCTTCATGGTGGGCATCGGCAAGTTGCCGAATACGAACCCGTTTATTGCAGCCTTATAGTTGGCACCGGCGAAGCCACTGCCAGAAAAGTTGAGATTTCCGTCGACGTCTATTGGGATTAGCTCCAGCTTATTTACCGATTTCGTATCTTGTATGTAGGTATCGATGTTGTGCTGGAGATAGTGCGACGCGTTCTCGTCAATCAGCATAAACAGCATGGCAAATTCGCGGTCCACGTCCTTGGGGCTGCCGTCGGCACGCGCCGCGCCATGACGGGTGATGACTAGGGGCCCGATCAGGCCCGCATTGACATCCTTAGGCTCCCAGTTGTGCGAGTGGTACAGCCACACGACCGAACTGCCGTCATCGTCGCCGGGGCCGGCCCGTTCCGGCACACTCCATACATAAGTGTGTGACTGGCCCGCTGGAACCAGGCCGGCTGCGTCCATTGTGGTGTCAGGGTACGGCGTCCCCTCGGAATCACGCTCATACGAAACGCCGTGCGGATGGAGGCTGTACGGCTGAGTGGCGTTGTTGCGGAAGTGCACGACAATGGTGTCGCCAACCTCGGCACGAATCAGCGGACCTAAGATGCCCAGGTGTTCCCACTCTGGCGGGCGTTTCTTCTCAGCCGAAAAGGTGTCATCGGTGTATTCGCGAAATATCGCCTTGCGATAGATCTTGCCGATGCGGTCCTTGGTATGTTCGGTCCAGATCTTGGTCTGACCGTGGAATTCTTGTCCGGTCATCATGTCCATGCCGGACGGGGCATAATCCCAATCGGTCTCGAAGGCTGCGATGTAATAGGTGCGGATTTTACCGCCGGGAAGAGTCGGTTTGATTTCCTCGGCTGCTTTCTTCGGGCGGGACTCTGGCGGAATGAGACCTGCGTCGCGGTAATAAACCGTCAGTTGGCCGTAAACTTCTCCCGAATGCTCGTTGAGATTTTGTGCCAAGTCACAAAGACGAATCTGTTTTTGACCCGCATGCGCTGGGTCGTCGAATCCGAAGGGATCGACTACAGACTCCAGGATTCCAGTGTCGCCTTTTGATTTGATGGCAGCCGCGCCATCCGCAAACGATTTTTTGACGTAAGCGACCACTGCGGCTTTATTTTTGAACTGGGCGCGAGGCGGATCTTCCTCTCCGGGCGGCTTCTGCCCAAGAGCGAGATTCGTGAAGTAATAATTCGCAGCGGCGGCATGGATCAGCCGCTCCGCGAAACTGCGAGCGCCGGGCTTTGGTTTGAAGTCGTATTTGGCATCAGGGAAATCTTCGGCCATTGCGATCAATTTGCGGCCGATTTCATTCCATTGCAGGAGTAATGCTTCGGAAGGGCCCGGTGCGGGTGTTGCTGGCGCGACCTTCTTTGAAGGTTCCTGAGTGTGTGCCGCTGTGAGAAAAACAAAGATTGCAAGGAATAATACTGCGAGTAAGCGGGCCCATTTCATAGTCGGATCCTCCTCGAATCGACAGTTGACGTGGCGTGCCCCTGGCGCATCTTAGCGAAATTGGGCGAGCAGGAGAATGAAAGTTTGTGCCGGCTGCGGATTCGCAGACCGCGCTAGATAATTTATTTTTGCGCTCGCGCCGCGCTAGGCCAACCGAGCACAACCCTGATTTCCGTTGGATTATCGCGTTCGGAGCGGGTCATGACAAAAGTTTGTCCGTCGGAAGAAACATCGTAGCCAGCGACCGCCGCGCCGGGGTCAAACTTGCGGTCGAATAATTCAACGACTTTTCCGGGTTGAAATGTGGGTTGAAGTTGAACCGGGACGCTCATCATTCTTGTTCCGTTGCGGTAAATAATTTCACCACCGTTGCGCACCCAGCGCGGTTGCGCGCCGCCTTCGATGGAGATCTGTCGGCGCCCGCCGGGTCCGGGCACCGGCTCGACATAAATTTCCGAGCGGCCGGATTCATTCGAAGCGTAGGCCATCCAGCGGCCGTCGGGAGAAAGCGCGCCTTGGCGTTCGACGGCGGGCGTGCGTTTGAAGGGCCGCATATCATAGGGAGCGTGCAAGCTGAGCAGCCAGAGATCGATGGTGGTGACGGGGTCGTTGACCATGACGGCGGCAGAGTCTCCGGCAATTGAAGTGATGTGGCTAGCTTGTGAAATGGTGCGGAGGAGTTGAGGCTCTGAAGAACCATCGGCGGCAACCCGATAGATACCGCGTTGACGGGAGGCATCGATGGCGTCCATCAGCAGACTTTTTCCATCCAAAGTCCAGGTCGGAGCAAAATTGGAAAGATTGGGTGCAAGACTGGTGAGAGCGCCACGGTCGCGCTCCAGCACGCCGAGCTGCTGCACGCTGCGAATCACAAAAGCGATGCGTTTACCATCGGGGGAAAAGGCGGGATCGATGTAGTCATTGGGAGGTAGTGTCAGCTTTTGTTCGATCCCCCGGCGGTTTACGAGAAACAGATTGCGAAAAGAGTCGCCGGCAGGACCCGGGGCGTAAGCCAAGTCTCCAGAGCGGGATGCGCTCGCTTGCGGTACATAATTTACTTCGTCCACGCCGGTTTCTAGTTCGACGGGAGTTCCCAACACTTGTAATTTGTCAGGATCGAACGGGATCGCCCATAAAGCGCCGCCCTGGTAATAGAGCAGATTGCCGGCAGAGTAGGATGGACTTTGCGCGTTGTCGAGGATAGTGCGCAGTTCGCCGGAATCCAGTTTCAAGGCCATGATGCTGCGGCGAACCTGCAAGTAATCGGTGAACGCTACCCAATCGCCGCTGGCGAGCCAGGTTAAGCCTTGCGGGTAGACGATCTTGTCAGCAGCCACGGAGACTTTGCGCAGAGTCCCGCCCCCAGCCGGGACGGTGGCGACGCCCTGATTCGGAACCGAAACGACGATGACGTCCCGGGGCGTCCAGGTACCGCCGAAAAACGCGGGCATATCGCAGAGCGCGACGGGACGGCCGCCGTCGGACGGCGCTTTCTTGAGTTTCCCCTGATTGAAGAATGCCACCCAATCGCCATTGGGCGAAAAGAAGGGAAAGTTCGCACCCTCGGAATCAGGGATGGCCACCGGTTCGAACTGATCCATGCGGCGGACGTAGAGGTGGGCCACGCCGCTTTCCGCGGCGACGTAAGCCAGACGCTTTCCGTCGGGCGAGATGGCCACGGCCGAGTGAGATCAGCCGCCAGCTCTTGTTTCGGCGGAAGAGCGACGCTGAATCGTACGATTCCGTACTCGCTGACCGCAGGCCGGTGCGCGAGTGTGACCAACAGAAGACCGAGCATCATCGCGGCGGCAACCATTCCGATGATTGCACCCTTGTATCGTCGTGATCGCGATTCCACCGCAGACGGCTGAGACGCGGTACTGCCTGACTGCGACAACCAGCACAGTTGAAGTTTCACATCGTGAGCAGTCTGAAAACGTTCGTCGGGATCCTTGGCCAAACAGTGGCAAATGATGTAGTTCAAAGGAAGCGGCGAAGTAGGTTGAATGCCAGTTAGAGACGGCGGCTCTTTGTGCAAAATGGCAGACGCAACCGACAGGTACGATTTGCCCTCAAACGCGCGGCGCCCAGTGGTCATCTCGTAGAGCACCGCGCCGAACGCGAAGATGTCGCTGCGGGCGTCTGCTTCTTTTCCTTCGAGTTGTTCCGGAGACATGTATTGAATGGTGCCGACGATGGCACCGACGCCAGTGATGGGGGAACCAGGGCTTTGGTTGGAGGTGAGCGTCTCGCCGGAGAAAAACGGAGCGCTTGCTGGCGCGACCGGATTCAAAGCGCAAGGCTTGGCCAGACCAAAGTCCATCAGCTTCGCGCCGGTTTTGGTCAGCATGATGTTCGACGGTTTGAGGTCGCGGTGGACAAGGCCCAGGCGGTGAGCGTGTGCCAGCGCATCGGTGATTTCTATCCCGATCTTCAGCACCTCGTTACAAGGCAACGGTCCTTTTTGCAGGCGGGCCGCCAGGGTCGGTCCCTCCAGGCACTCCATCACCAGGTAATCAACGCCGTCATGGCTACCCACATCATGAAGCACGCAAATGTTGGGATGACTTAGTCCGGAGATGGTTTTCGCTTCGCGTTCAAAACGTTGTTTGGCAACGGGGTCTGCGGAAATACTCGCTGGCAAGATCTTGACCGCTACATCCCTGCCCAGACGAGTGTCCTTCGCACGATATACCTCACCCATACCGCCCGCGCCGAGCGGGGCGACGACCTCATACGGGCCGAGTCTGGTGCCAGAGTTGAGGGCCATCGTTGCGCGGCATTATACGCCCAATCGAAGCTGCCCTATTGACGCAAACCTAAAAGCACGTTGGGTGCTCCAGGTGTCGGGTTTACACCTGGGTCTTGGTTTTGCCCTCTGCCAATCAATGCAAAAATGACGTCTTATTTTCTGGCCGGTTCCGGCATCACATAACCCGACTGGGCCGGCAGCCCCGCGCGTTCCAGCTGCACCGTCACATGTCCAATCGAAAATTCCTGCGCCAGCAGCTGCTTGATCGCAGACAGCAAACTTTCACACCTGTCCAGATGCATGTCCGGCACCCGCGCGTGGCAGGACATCGCAATTTCTCCGCCGCCCAGCGACCAGATATGCACATCGTGAACTTCCATCACGCCTTCCACTCTCAGAATCGCGCGCGCCACTTCTTCAATTCCCATTTCCTTCGGGCGCCCTTCCAGCAGAATGTGTGCCGACGCCCGCAGAATTCCGATGCTCGACCACAACACCAACACGCCAATCGCTAGTCCAAGAATCGGATCGATCCAGCGCCAACCGGTAATTCCAATCACCACCGCGCCAATAATAATTGCCACGTTCGAAAGTGCATCGCCAAAGTTGTGTACCAGAATGCTGCGCAAATTCAGATCGTTGCGCCCGCGCACCAGGGCCAAAGTAATTCCGCCATTCACCGCAAGTGCCGCCACCGACGTCCAGATCATCCAGGCTTCAATCACATCCATGGGTGCGCGCAGCCGGCCGATCGATTCCCAGCCCAGCCATAATGCCAAAATGATTAGTAATACCGCATTCGTAAACGCCGCCAGCACCCCCGCCCGGCGGTATCCGTAAGTTTTTTCCCGGTCCGCGGGACGCTGCGCCCAGCGCATCGCCAGCCAGGAAATTCCCAGCGCCGGCACATCGGAAAGATTGTGCACCGCGTCATTCAACAACGCCACGCTGTGGCCGAGCCATCCGCCAAAAATTTCTGCAACCACTAGTCCGATGGTCGCCGCCATGGCCCACGCCAACACCGACGGTTGCATCGGCGGGTGCGCATGTCCCGAGTGTCCCTCATGTTCACGCGAGTGACTAGACTCGCGCGTGTGCCCATGCCCACGGCCATGCTCGTGCGAATGAACAACGCCTCCGGCGTGTTCGTGCACGTGTGTTTGTGTTTCTTTGCGCATGCTGTTGTTCGAAGCGTCGCGCATCTTTTCGCGGTCACCGCCTATTGTACTCGTCCTCCTGAGCCGATGTGTTTTTGCGAGTTATCAATGAGCAACCCTTATTACGCACTTTGACACCTCGTCCCGGCGAATCAATTGACGCTCCCTCGCTCGGCTGACAGTATCAAAGTACATTCGCGCGACGACGTTTTGAAACGCAGACTTCGTAGCGCAACTCGCAGTATACAGAAGGAAAAGCTGCGTGCCGATTTAGGTGCACTGCTTCAGGTACTTTAGGTAAACGATGAGCGGCCCGGTCACAAAGCTGAGCTTCTGGGGAGTGCGCGGCTCCACGCCGACCGTGGATCCCGCCACCTGGCGCTATGGAGGAAACACTCCATGCCTCGAACTCACTGCGCCCGATGGCACACAATTTATTCTCGATTGCGGCACGGGTCTGCGCGTTCTCGGCAGCCGCTGGACCGCTCCTTCCGCCGGCGTGATTGCATCCGGTGTGCGCAATCCAGAGACTCACATCTTAGTAACGCATTATCATTGGGACCACATTCAAGGCGTGCCGTTTTTCGCGCCGCTGTATTCCGAGAACAACGCATTTCATTTCTACAGTTTCCGTTCGAAGCATCTCGGCCGCGACAGCTTGAAACAAGTATTCGAGACGCAGATGGCGACTCCGTACTTTCCCGTGAACATGTCGGCCATGACCGCCAAAAAGAAATTTATGGAAGTCGGCGGCGGCGATTCCTTTGTCGTCGGCGAAAACAAAATCACCGCACGCTACATCAATCATCCGCAAGGCTGCCTGGGCTATCGCATCGAGACTCCCGGAGGCACGGTCGTGTACGCCACGGACAACGAACCAGGCGATGCGAAACTCGACGAAGAGCTGCGCGAGCTCGCGGCTGGCGCGGACATTCTTATTAACGATGCGCAATACACTCCAGAGCAGTTGGCAACTACGCGCAAGGGCTGGGGCCATTCTTCCTGGCGCGAGGGCGTGAAAGTCGCGCGCGATGCCGGCGCAAAAACTCTGGTTCTGTTCCACCACGATCCGGATGCCACCGATCGCATGGTGGACGGTTTGCTGCGTCAGGCGCGCGAGGATTTTGATTCCGTATTCGCTGCGAGCGAAGGCATGGTGATCAAGCTTGGTTCGGCGGACGGAACGCTCGAAGCGCACATGCCGGTAACGCGGACGGCGCTGCGACGCGAAGCGCAATTCCGCGCGAAAGTCAGCGGCTTCACTGAAGGTGGCCACGCCTTCGAGGAAGAAACCGTCGTGCGCGATTTAGCTTTGCAGGGCGCGCTGATTTCCATGCAGCATTGCCCACGACTGCAGTCGGAATTGCAAATTACGATCGACACACCGGGCGTGGACGGACCGAAAGCGATGAAGATGCGCGGCTACGTGGTGCGAATCGATACCAACGAAGAAAAAGGACAGAGCGCGGTAGGAGTTGTTTTTACGGAGTAAGAACCGAAAAGCCTGAAATAATTTAGGCGAAAATTCCTTAGGCAAACTGATAAAACTTCAGAAATAATTCCGCAAAATGTTGCCAAAAGTTTTCCAGAAAAAATGCGGTTTTTTCTACTTCAACTGTTCCAGTTTTCGATCGAGGTGGGCCAGCGCTGCTTCCAGAGTTTTTTTGTGGTTGGGATGAGTTGCGGTTTCCAGATCGTTGAGGATATGTTTGCGCGAGAGTTCGACGTTCGCACGTTCGCGATCTTTTTCCAATTGGTCCTGAGCTTTCCTGGCTTTGCCTGGTGCCGCCATGTTCTCCCTGCTGGCTACCTGGGATTCGACATCTTTAGACTCCCAGCCGCGCGCCATACATAAATTGTGCCACATTTCGCGGCACAAACGGAGCAACAGAATAAATTTTTATTGCACAAAGGAGCATCAGGCACCGGCTGCTTTGACGCGGGTAGAGCCCGCCGGAGATTGCTCCTTCTGCTGAATCAGGTGGCGCAGGCCAGCTTCGGCCAGACGCGCGCGGCGTTCGGAAAAAAGGCCGTCAAAAATAAATTCCGCGGAATTTTCTTGCCAGCGCACGCGCAGAATCCAATCGCTTTGCGACGGGAAAGCGGTGGCCATGGAAATTTCTCCCGCCGGGATCACGGCCAGCGGGCGAAGCTGCGAATCGAGCGCCCAGACGCGGCTGGGAGTGAGATAAAAATTCACCGTACAGGATTCGCGGTCGGCGGGATTGCAGAGGGGCTCGCTGCCCGAGTTGCCGGCCGAATTGCTTGCGGAGCTGTTCGCGGGGGAAAAGTTTCCGCCGTCGAGAACCAGATAGGCGCCCAGCTGCGCGATGGCTTGCGCGCTGCCGCGATCCTGGCGAAGCGGCGGGAGCAGCACGGCCAGCAGAAACAGCACCAAGCCTACCGGCGCGAACGCCCAGGCATTCCACAAACTGAGGGGAAGCACGACGAGGGCAGCTCCTGCGATACCAAGAAGAATGCGGAACGCAGTCCAGGCACTGGGGCTGGAGCGGAGCGTGAGAACTTTGGGGAAGGTGCGCGAGACAAAGAAAAGAGAATCGGCGACCGAGTCGCGGAAACGGGCCAAGGAAGACGTAACTTCGGCGGGAGGCATTTCGCCTGGGAGAATTGGGGGAGTGGAACTGGCGTTCATAGTGGTCTTTATTTAGCCCAGGGTTTGTAAGTACAACTCTTTTCCTCGCAGGGTCTGCAAGGACAGACCCTGAAACCAGGAAACCCGGCAACTCAGGGCCTGCAATGTTAGCAGGTTGGTGAAGGAATTTTGCAATAGAGTTTACTCATCTTTTTCAAGAGTGCGTTCAGGTATGCCTGCATCCGAGTGAGTGTCTGGGCAGCCTAGTAGAGCCGGGCGAAGGTTTGAGGCCCTCGATTTCGCGCATACCAGCGGCGGACGTGAGGGATGGTAATAGCACCACCCACGAAGAGAGCGACATTGAGGCGTCAATGACTTCTTCGCGGTCCCAGCCCTGCTCGGCTGCTGCGAACGGGGTGATAAACCCGGTCACCGGGGTATGGAGAGTATCCGAGCTTACCTCAGGGTCTGCAAGTACAGACCCTGAAACCTTCTTCTCTATCTCAGGGTTCGTAAGTACGAACCCTGAAACCCTGAGCGGCTGCTGGGTGGCGAGGCGGGCCTTCTCGTAGTCGGCCGTGGGACGCCGGTCCAATCGATGCGGAGTTCGTCCGGTTCTTTTGCGGTGCGGACATCTTCCGCACGTTGTTAGGCGAACGGCATTGATGAGGGAGTTGGCCATGTAGGTGAGAGAGACGGCGCGACGAAAGGTGATGCGGCCCTGACAAGCGAGTTTCATGAGCCTGGCGATAAAGGTGCCGACCTCGTGGATTTCGGAGACTTCGCCTAGTTCGGTAGCGAGCTCAACGAGGGGTTCGCCCAGGGGAGAGGAGGGGGCATGGCTGCGTTATGCGGGTGGAACAGAGAATTTCGCCAAGCCTGGCAGGCTGGCGGCATTGCCGTCCACTCTTATAGATGTGGGTGCAGGGAGAGAGGGTATCAACGACTTTCGATTGATGATGAGTACGTTCCATTTTGGGACTCCGGTAGGTTGAGTCGCCCCGCGGAAGGCCAAGGGAGTTTGCACGATGCGGGAGCGAGGAGCGGCGGTGGCGAGCTGAAGCGCGACTTTCACACGGCATGATAGCATGAAAAGAATACGATATAAATAATTATATATATAGTGAAAGTAGATCGATAGGAGTTGAGGTCTAGTGGGCGTCAGTTGATTGAAAATGAAAGAGTTATGCGAAGACGGTTCGAACAGTAAGGTGGTGTAAAGACCGACAGGGAAGCTTAGCTTTAGGGTAGCGAAGTTAGCTGGTTACCGGCGTCGCTAATTCGCGAAAGCGGCACAGGGCGTTAGCTAACTGCATTTGCCGCGGAGTGCGACAGTCGGGCTCGAAGAGTCTGGGGTTGCCCACGACGATGACGGTGGTCATGGCGCGAGAGGTTGCTACGTTCAAACGGTTCAGGCTGAACAGAAATTCCATTCCACGCGGGGCGTCTTCGGGAGATGAGGTGGTCAGCGAGTAGATCACTACGGGTGCTTCCTGTCCTTGGAATTTGTCTACGGTGCCAATGCGAAGGCCGGGTAGCCGCGCCGAGAGATCGGCAATTTGCGCATTGTAAGGGGCGACGATAAGAATGTCGTCTGCTTTGAGTTGCCTTTGATTGCCGATGCTGCGGAACCATTGGACTTCCGGCTTCAGCAAACCCCGAACAAGTTGAGCAACTATTTCGACTTCTTCGGGCGATGAATTTCGGTTGCCTTGATGGTCGGCGGCAACGAACCACAAGCCAGCACCATTGATGGAGGCGTGACCCTGCAAGATCCGATTGTGAGTGATGGCATGAGAGCTGAGCTTGCCTTCGTAGAAAACTTCAGAAGTATAAGAGCAGACTGAAGGATGCAGACGCCAGGTTTGCGGGAGCAGAAATCCCATGTCCTGCGAGATGGTTTTCCGCCCGTTGAGCAGATGTTCCAGCGCGGACTTCTCGGCTCCGTCGGGATGGCTGCCTTTTAAAGGGCGCTCCAACTGCTGGGGATCGCCGAGGAGGATCAGTTTCTTTGCAGCCTGGGACACAGCCAACACGTCCGACAAGGACATTTGACCCGCCTCGTCAATGAAGAGTACATCCACTACTTCAGAAGCCGAGAGGGCAGACCATAACCAGGAAGTGGCCCCAAGAACATTGGCCTTCCCGGAGCGCAGTGCGGCCAGCGCTTCTTGGTTGTCCTTTTTGGCGACGGCGACACCTTCGCTTTCTTCGCCATCGTTTTCCCGATGTATGCACCGAACGCCTGCGATATTTTTTTCCTGAGTCGCTTCGACCACGGCATCAAGCAGGTTACGAATGACCTTGTGGCTGAGAGCGGTTACGCCGATTTTCTTACCTTGTTTGATGAGCTCACAGATCATTCGCGCGCCGGTGTAGGTTTTGCCCGAGCCCGGAGGGCCCTGAATGGCGAAGACGGAATCCCGCAGAGCCGACACGATGCGGCACGCTGTATCCTCCGGTTTTTCAGCGGCAAGCGGTGACAACGTCTCTCCGTGACACAGACGCGGAGGATTGCGCAGAAGCAAATCGCGCCCCGCCCGGTACTGGCCGGGTGCGTCGACACTGTTTGCCAATACCCACTCCCCAATGCGATAAAGAGAATCCGCCTGGCCGTAAGTTGGTAGTGGAGCAGACCACATGTAGACAGTCGGGGCATGAAGGTCCGCAGTCTTCTTCGTTTTCTTGATATCGACGATCCCTTTTGCGTGATCAATAGCCATGACTTCGCCGAATTTTTCATCGCCGAAATACAATTCGTTGCCGATTCGCACATTGCTCTTTTGCGGGTCGAAGCTGTAGCGGTCGGTCGGGACCTGCTTGCCCGGGTCAACCGTTTTCAAAAAGCACAAACGAGTGAGACCCACACGCTCATCGAGCAGATCTTGGTCATTCATTTCCGCGAACCGATAGCCATCCTGCCAAGCGCGTTTCTCTTCTCGGCGATGCCAACTGAGGAGTTGCGCCAATAGCCAAAGCGCCGCTTGTTCGCGAGTCCGAGCTGCTGGATCGGCAGGGACTCCCTTGGACAACTGGGTTGTGAGCACAGCCGTCCGGTCGAGTCTTTCCTGCAACTTTTCGGAAGGATCTCCGCTCTTATCCGGCAATCTCGGAACATCGAGGCCGCTGCTGACTAGGATGGCGCGTTCGTTTTCGAGCCAATCGCGAAGATAGGCGGTGGAGAAGCAATCTTCGCGGTTGTAGCCTTCCATGGCCGCGCGCATGTCGTCGGGCAGTTGCTCGTTTTCCCAACCCAATTCCAGTTTGTGCTCGATATAACGCATGGCAGCGCGGGAGTCGTCTAGCGGGATTTTGCGTTCGAAGTTGTAGAAGGCTTCAATTTTTTTTAGGGAATATTCTTCGACGCTGGCGCGAGTACTTTGTTTGAAGGCCTGATGTAGATCAACCAACACTCCGGCACGGAGCATACGATCGATCTGGTCTTCGCGAGTTGCGTACATGCCCATCAAGCGCTTGAGGGTTCCCGGCTCGTAGGCCCCGAAGTGATAGACATGCATGCGCGGATTTGCTTCGCGACGGAGCATGATTTCGTCCACCAGCCACTCGAATGCCTGTTTTTCCTGTTCGCGGTTGAGCGCCCAGCGCTTTTGGTATACCAACTCTCCTTGTGGGTTCCTGAAGGCCAAGCCGAATAAATATTGCAGACCGGATTCGTCGACGAAGGGATCGCCCTCGAGATCGAGAAACAGGTCATCCGGCGATGGCTCGGGGAGCCGGCAGAGTCCAATGCCTTCGACAGGTGGCAATAGTGGTTCGTGTACCAAGGTGTTCGTTGTGCGTCCCTCGACTTGCACGCGAGCCTGCTCACGTGCGCGTTCGATTCCGTCTCGCGAACCATGATCGGGTTTTTGTTGCAGCGGAATTGGCAGAATCGCCAGCTTCGCCATGGTTTCGGTATTCCACTGTTCCAGCTGGGCGCGTTGCTGACGGCGAATTCCCGCGACGAGCGAAAGGTGATCGTCAGCGCGTCGCTGAGCGTCGCATTCGCGAAACCAGCGGCAAACGTTGCAATGCTCGACGGGTTCGGGATAAGTGCCGTGATCGTTGCCATTAAGGACCACGCGCGCGAGACGGTCCTGGACGTAGCGAAAGTAGGCGGCGTATTCCGCTACTCGATATTCTTCTCCGGCGAAATTATTGCCGGGAGCAATGACCCACATTGTTTCCGGCGCGCAGCCCTGAGCGTGCTCCAACAATTGTGAGTAGAGGGACAGCTGCAAAATGGTGGCGGCTTTGGTTTCTCGCGCCAGCTTGGTATCGAGTACTTCGTAAGACCATTTCCATTTCGCGCTGTGCCGTGGTACCCGGAGTAGCACGTCTGGCCGGCCGAACCAGTCGGCGTCCGCCAGCGCGCCTTGAGCAATGGCTTGTGCTCCCTCGGCCATATGGCGTTGCGTTTCCTGGAGTAGCTTATTTTCGTCTTTGATGTCTGCAAGTTTTACGACCGTTAGTTTTTTTTCGTCGGCGAGATGCGCGAGGAATGCGGACTCGTGTCGTTTCCCGCGTTCCTGGATGATCGCCAGATCCGGTGCTGCCCACTGCGGTGCGACTCTGGCGCCTCGCGCCACCTGTAAATCCAGAGTAGTTAAACGCCGGCAAGCGGAGTGATTGCTGAGGTCGGTGGCGGAAAGCCGAATCAGTTGGTTGTTCAGGGCTTTCATTATTCGCACGCCGGATTCTGAGCCAGCGTAAGTGTCGAGGTTCGGCGTGAGTGAGTCAACCCAGGGACGCAAAGTTAACCCACCCCCACCAAGCCGCGCCTTTGCGGGTCGAGAAGAAGAGATGAAGGAAGGAATCGCCCAGCGGCGTCGAGCAGGCCCTGCTGGTTACAGGATGTTGGAGCAGGTCTCCGGGGCTGGAGCGTCGATCCGTCGATTCGCCTTGGCCGGATCGAATGGAACGAGTTGGACAGCAATGGTTGATGCCGCAATCGCGCCTTCGTTCCGGATGATATGCACATGGCCGTGTCCGGGATCGATGAGCGTCGGGGCCGGTTGTCCCGGAACAAATGTGTACACATGCGGTACGCAGTCGGCCATATAGTCCGTTATGGATCCAGACGTGACAATGATCAGGCTGTGACCCGGGTGTGTGTGCCAGCCGGTGCTGGCTACCGCTCCCGTTGTCGGGTTGACAGGCTGCCAGACATTGCTTTGCACGTACAGATCCGATGGTCCCATCGTCTTCTGCAATGATAGCCAGACATCACCATCGAACCCGACCGGAAGCTCCTTTTTCGAAGAGTGGTTAAAGACATCAATTTTGTCGAAGGTGCCAGTGGCGATGGTTGTAGCTTTGAATCCAGAATCTGCCGGTGTGGCCGAAGCATTTCTCGCGTAATGAAGAGCCACGACCACAATCGCGGTGCTGAGCAAGACTACCCAAGTCAGTTTTCTTCCCATCAATTTTCTTGGCATACCCGACCTCCGTTTTTTCCTTGTCAAGTGACGTCGCCGAATGGAGACGCGCCGACACGATCAGACACTTTGGCAGGCGCGGTCAAAGGGCAAGGAGCGGATTCGTGGCCGTTCCTCTATTTACCGTTGAATGCCGTGATTTGCCGTATCCTGGACACGGTTCGGGGGTTACAATCCGGGCTCCCGGATTCCCGACGACAGCGGAGCAAATCAGGAGAGCGCGATGGGCGAACCCGTCCCAGACACACAGCCAGCTACAAGACCCGCAGAAGACCGGCTCGATTCCTGGAAGGAAATCGCGGCGCACCTCGACCGCGACGTGACCACGGTGCAGCGCTGGGAGAAGCGGGAAGGGATGCCGGTTCACAGGCATGTGCACGACAAGATGGGCTCGGTTTACGCTTCTCGCGTAGAGTTGGAGGCGTGGGCGCGCGGCCGGAACATTCAAGCCGCGGATAATGGTCGAACAGCGCTGGAGAACGAGAGCGATGTGGCCCCGCTCGTTGAACCCGTACCGCCGAAGACCGCGGCATCTACCTCTCGAAACTGGTGGACAGTGGTCTTTCCGTTGGCACTGGTGGCGGCCGCGTTAGTGATTGGTGCAGACCTCTGGCTTCGGGGGAAGGAGTACTTCTGGCGGAACCCGATCGCCGACGCGCGATTTCAGACGATCACGGACGTGGATGCAGTGGCGCAGGCGGCTACGGTGTCCCGCGACGGCCATTTCGTGGCGTTTCTGTCTGACCGGGACGGACAAATGGATGTGTGGCTGACGCAGGTCGGGTCAGGACAGTTCCACAACTTGACGCGTGGCGGCGCGCCGGAACTGGTCAATCCGTCGGTCCGCACATTGG
>Ga0137362_10000574_pt1 | contig 19772 bp, 20 predicted proteins | sample MadtaG_2_FD_104801 | JGI IMG/M metagenome (GOLD analysis project Ga0137362, IMG submission 104801) | Vadose zone soil microbial communities from Angelo Coast Range Reserve, California, USA - Mad1_100_16 metaG | ecosystem: Environmental > Terrestrial > Soil > Vadose zone | place: USA: California... | reverse complement strand
CGGCCGACATGCGTGGCACTTCGCGCGCCCGTCGGCCGATGCCCGGGCCTTCATGCTCGATCACATGATCGGGATGTTGTCCTCTTACATCGCGACGGTGACGGCGTTCTCCGTGGTCAACTTCACGTTCTTGCTACCAGTCGCCCGCTGGCTCTGGCCGACGCTGGTGGGAACACCGTTGGTCACCATCTGGGTGTCGTACTACAAGGGCCGCTTCAAGCGCCGCCCGGCGTCGACACCAGCGCTCAGCTAGCGAGGGCAACGGGCACGTCGAGGCCGGCCGTGGGATACTTCGGGCCATGGCGGACCAGGAGCCTGAAATCATCACAGGGCGGCCGGAGGAGCTGGCGGATCAGCACAACCAGGCCGTCAGCCAACCGGCCCAGCTACTCCGCATCGGCGCGATGCTGCGCGAGTTGCTCGAGGAAGTGCGCCGCGCGTCTCCGGACGAGGCCGGGCGCAAACGGTTGCGCGAGATCTACGATCGCGCGCTCAGCGTGCTCAAGGCCGGGCTCTCGGAGGATCTCCAGCAGGAGCTCGAGGCGTTCGCGGCACCGCTCGCGGCGACGGCGAGTGAATCCGAGATCCGAATCGCCCAGGCCCAGCTCCTCGGTTGGCTCGAGGGCCTCTTCCAGGGCATTCAGGCGGCGCTGTGGGCACAGCAGATGGAGGCACGCGCGCAGCTCGACGGGATGCGCCGCGGCCTGCCCCCTGGGCCCGGCGGCAGGCTCGAGCGCCCCGCCCCCGGCTACCTCTAGAGAGCGGCGGGGCACTCGAAGGCGCGCGGCTGGCCGAGTGCGCTCGTCAGCCCCGGGACGCGGTGCTCGTCGTCAGGTAGGCGATGAGCTTGTCGGGAAAGTTCACCGTCATGCCATCGGCCCCCGCCTGCACGACCTGCCGCATCAGATCTTCGGAGGCCACGCCCCACGCCCGCACAACAAACCCTGCGGCACGCAGGCAGCGCACCAGCTCCGATGTGACGCGGTTGGCTCTCGGACAGATCTGACTCAAGCCCAGGGACCGCGCCTGAGCGATCACGGCGTCCGTCACGTCGGCGACGAGCCACCCGGTGGTGAGCTCGGGGGCATAGGCACGCGTCTCTTGAAGACGACCGAACTGGAAGGACGTGATGGTCGCCTCTCCAACCATGCCGTGCTTGCGTATCAGGTCGGCCGTCTGGTGCGAGAGCTGCGACGACTGGCCCTTGATCTCGACGTGGACGTGCACCCGTCCCCTGTATCGGCCGAGCACGGCGTCGAGTGTAGGAATCCGCTCGCCGGTGAATTCATGTCCAAACCAGGAGCCAGCATCGAGCGTTCTCAGCGCGGCGAGCGCGAGATTCGTCACGGGGCCGGAGCCGTCGGTCGTCCGGTCCACCGTGTCGTCGTGGATGACGACGACGTGGCCGTCGCTGGTCGAATGCACGTCGAGCTCGATGTGACGCGCCCCCATGACGATGGCCAGATCGAACGCGGCCATCGTGTTTTCCGGCGCGTAGGACGAGGCCCCGCGGTGCGCGATCGCCATGAACGTCGACCCTGGGGAGGACGCCTGCGACACGGCGGAATTGTACGCCCGGCGCGGGTACGTCTCTCGCGCGGTTGACCTCACCCGCCAGTTGACCTTACCCGCCGCCCCGTCTAACGTCGGGCCGTCATGGCATCCGGACGATCGGCCTCGTTGGCGACGTGGCGGCGTCAGGCGCTCCGACGCATCGCCGCGGTTCGCGAATCGACCCTCGCGTTCGTCGGCCGCCTGCCGGAGAACGAGATCCTCCGGCCCCGCACCCAGGACCGCTGGTCCATCAAGGACGTCCTGGCGCATCTGACGACCTGCGACGAGGAAACCGCACGCCGCTTCCAACTCATCGCGCGCGGCCAGGCCGGCCGCATCCACTGGTTCGAGAGCATGGCCGACGCTGACCGCTTCAATGCGCGGTCGGTCGCTGGCGCGCGTCGGCTCGGTCTGCCCGCACTGCTCCGCCGCATGGAGCGGGCGCACGCCGAGGTGCTCGAGGGCCTTGAGCGGCTGCCGATCGAAGCGCTCCGCGATCCCTCGCACGAGTACCCGGTGGTGGAGTGGCTCCCGGCGCCTGGCTGGAGCCATGAGCAAGAGCACCTGAGCGAGATCAGGGCCTGGTGGCGAAGCCGACGGACAGTACGCGCCTAGCAGCGAAACTCTCCGGGTCCGCGAGCATGTGCAGGTGTGATCCTGCCTTGCTCCGGCGCTGGCGGACGATTCGTAACCCGCGGCCTTGTCGCGGAGCTCCCGCTCCACACCGATCGCTCCACCGACGAGGACGGCCAACAGGATTTTTACGAGATCATCGGGCAGGAGCATCTCATCCGGGCGCGATCGAGGGCGGTGCCGACTTCCTGATCTCCATCCGTCTGATCAGGCCGTCCTGGATGACGTAGATGTGCTGAACCATCTGATCCGTCAGCACGCGGCCCTCGCGGTCGCGGACGACCTGATGGACATCGACCACGGTCCGCCCAGTGTTGTCGGTGCTGAAGCGCTGCGGCTCGACGTGAGGATCGATCAGGCCCCACTGTCGGGTCCAATAGTCCCGCACCGCTTCCTGGCCATGCAAACAACCACCTTCCATCCCGTTAGGCCAGTCCACATCGGGGTGCATCGCCCCCAGAGCCCGTTCGATGTCTCGATCATTGAACGCCTTGTAGACCGCGGTCAGGACATCGCGCGCCGTTGACATCTCGCGAGCTCCCAGGCCGACTGTAGCCTGCGGCCTGGCGACCCACAAGCGTCACCAATCCCAGACATTTCGCTTCGGTGCGCGTTGCGCTACACCATCGGCGTGGACACCCGTCGCGAGATCGGCATGCGGGCCGAGACGGTCGCCGCCGAGATGCTCCGACGCGCCGGGCTCACCGTGATCGAGCGCAACGTTCGCCTGCCCGGGGGCGAGATCGATCTCGTGTGCCGCGACCGCGACTGCTGGGTCTTCGTCGAGGTCAAGTGCCGGCGCCCGACGTGGGGCGATGCGCCGGCCGCCGCCGTGTCGTGGCCCAAGCAGCGACGGATCATCCGTCTGGCCCAGCGCTACATGAAGGCGAAAGGGCTGCGTGACGTCCGCTGTCGCTTCGACGTCGTGAGCGTCACGCTCGCGGAGGACGGGACGAGCGAGACGCGCCACATCCCGAGCGCCTTCGACGCCACCGGCTTCTAGGCGTATCCTCGCCGGGTGCGTCGCTACGCCCTCGTCCAGGTCGACGTCTTCACCGATCGCCCGCTCGGCGGGAATCCCCTGGCCGTGATCCTCGACGGCCGCGATCTCCGTGACGACGAGATGCAGGCGATCGCGCTGGAGATGAACCTCTCCGAGACGACCTTCATCCTGCCGGCGACGAGGCCCGAGTGCGCCTTCCGCGTCAGGATCTTCACGCCGCGCCGGGAGCTGCCGTTCGCCGGCCATCCGACGATCGGCACGGCGTGGGTCCTCGCGTCCCGCGGTCTGCTCCCGCCCGGCACGACACGCTTCGCGCTGGAGGAAGGCATCGGGCCGGTGCCCGTCGAATTCGAGGGCGACCCCGCGCGGCCCGGCTTCGTGTGGATGCACCATGGCGAGGCGACCTTTGGCGCCGAGATCACCGACCGGGTGGGGATGGCCAAGGCCCTCGGGCTGACCGAAGCGCATCTGCAACCGAAGGCGCCCATCCAGACGGTCTCGACGGGCAACCCCTTCCTGTTCGTGCCGCTCCGGAACACGGCGACCGTCGATCGCGCGGTGCTCGACGTGCCCGCTCTGCGCGAGTGCGTCGGCGAGGGTGGCGGAGTCGGCGTCTTCGTGTTCGGGCCGCACGGCCCCGGCAAGGTGTACTCGCGGATGTTCGCGCCCCACACGTCGGGGATCCCGGAGGATCCCGCCACGGGGTCGGCGAGCGGCCCGCTCGGTGCGTACCTCGTGCGTTACGGCCTGATCAAGGCCGGCGCCGACGTGAAGATCCTGAGCGAGCAGGGCGTGAAGATGGGGCGGCCGAGCCACGTCCACATCCGCCTCGATGGAACGGGTGGCCGTGCGACGAACATCCGTGTCGGTGGAGGCGTGGTCGAGGTGCTCGTCGGCGAGCTACACTTGCCCTGACTTCATCCTGGTGCTCGTCACCACGATCGCGACGTTCCTCCTGTCGGGCGCCGGCTCTCAGACGCTCGTCGTGGCCCTCTACTACGCGGTCTTCGCCGCCGGCATGAGGCCGATCTACTCGGTCGACGCGATGGCCGTCATCTACATGGCGCTCGTGCTCGCGTTGCTCGTGCTCGTGCTCCGCTTCGTACGCCCCACGCAGATGGTGTTCCGTCTGGACCGCCGCAACTGACGCGCGTACAATTCGGCTCCCGTGCCGATCCTCTGGGATACCTATCGCAGCTCGCTTCATTCCATCGGCGAGGCCATCGGGCGCACGCCCCTCGTCAAGCTCGGCCGCGTGACGGCGGACGTGGTACCGCCGATCTACCTCAAGCTCGAGTGGTACGGTCCGAGCGGCAGCCTCAAGGACCGGATCTATCTCCACATGTTCGAGCGCGCGGAGGCGCGCGGCGATCTCAAGCCGGGTATGCGCGTGCTCGAGTGCTCCACCGGCAACGCCGGCATCGCCTGCGCGTTCATCGCCGCGGTGAAGGGCTATCGGTGCACGATTGTCATGCCCGCGGGAATGAGCGACGAGCGCAAGAAGATCATGCGCGCGTACGGCGCCGACCTCGTCTTCACGCCGGGCGGCGAGAGCGACGTGGACCTCTCGCTGAAGCGGCTCGACGAGATCCGCGGCGGCGATCCCACCGGCTACTGGGTGCCCGGCCAGTTCTCGAACGCCGACAACGTCGACACCCATCACCGCACGACGGGGCCGGAGATCTGGGAGCAGTGTGGCGGCATCATCGGCGCCTTCGTGGCCGCCCAGGGCTCGGGCGGGACGCTCACCGGGGTCGGGCGCTACCTGCGCGAGCGTGACGATCGCGTGCGCCTCTACGCGGTCGAGCCCGAGGAGTGCGCGCTGCTGGCCCGGCGCGCGTGGGGCCCGCACGGCATCGAAGGCATCGGCGACGGCTTCATCCCCGACAACCTCGACGTCTCGCTGCTCTCGGGCGTGATCACGACGACGACCGGCGAGAGCCTGGCGCTGGCCCGCCGGCTCGCCGCCGAGGAAGGCATCTTCTGCGGCATCTCCACCGGGTGCAACGTGGCGGCGGCGTTGAAGCTCGCGCGCCGTCACCCCGAGCTCTCGTCGATCGTGACGATGGCCAACGACACCGGCCAGCGCTACTTCACGACACCGCTCTGCGGCGAGGATAAGCACGTCGAGGTGCCCGAGCGCGAGCACCCGATGGATCCCAAGACGCGGGCCTTCCTCGACCGCTACCAGGCGCGCTGGGAAATCCTCGCGTGAAGCCGGCCGCCCACGACTTCGTCGCCGCGCGACGCCGCCTGGAGGCCAAGGCCAAGTCGGCCGGCGACAAGCTCACCACGGTGGAGGACGCGGCCGCGCGCGTGCAGGACGCCGACGTGATCGCCGCCGGCGGCTGCCTGTTCTCGCGCACGCCCATGGCGCTCGTGCGCGAAGTGCTGCGCCAGCGCCGGCACGGCCTCACCCTCGTGCGCAACCTCATGTGCACCGAGGGCGAGTTCATGATGGTGGCCGGCGCGGTCGAGCGCGTGATCACGGCGTGGATGTCGATCGGCCTGCCGTGGGGCGTGTCGAAGATCATGCGCGAGTACGTCGAGAGCGCCAAGGTCACGTTCGAGGAGTGGAGTCACCTCGCCCTCGGCCTGCGCTTCCGGGCCGCCGCGATGGGTGTGCCGTTCTTGCCCACGCTGACGATGCTCGGCTCCGACCTGGTGCCCGTGGGCGGCATGAAGACGGTGCAGGACCCGTTCACCGGTCAGGTACTCGGCGCGGTGCCCGCCCTGTTCCCCGACGTCGCCCTGCTGCACGTCCATCGCGCCGACCGTTTCGGCAACTGCCAGATCGACGGCTATCCGCACATGGACGCCGACATCGCGCGGGCGGCGACGACGGTGCTCGTCACGGCGGAGGAGATCGTTCCCGAGGAGGAGATCCGCCGCCATCCGGACCGCACGATCATCCCCGGCTTCCTCGTCGACGCGCTGGCGCTGGTGCCGTTCGGCTCGTTCCCGCACGAGTGCTACGGGCTCTACGAGGCCGACTACGATCACTTCGAGGGCTACACGGCCGCGATCAACGCTCAGGGCTCGCGCGCGGTGACCGACTATCTCGACCGCTACGTCTACGCCCCGGCCAACTTCGTCGACTATCTGGATCTGTTCGGCCCCGACCGGCTGCGCCGCCAGCACGCCCTGGCCCGGGAGCTCACGTGACGTTCACGCCGTCCGAGCTCCTCGCCGTCATGGGATCGCGGCAGCTCAAGAACGACACCACCGTGTTCGTCGGCGTCGGGGTGCCGTTGCTGGCCGCGGCGCTGGCGCACCAGCGGCACGCCCCTCAGCTCACGATGGTCATCGAGGGCGGGATCATCGGGCCCCGCATCAAGCCTGGACGCTTGCCCATCTCGACCAACGAGATGCGCGCCGCCCACCAGGCCCAGATGCTGCCGGCCATCACCGACACCTTTCTCTTCGCCCAGCGCGGCTTCCTCGATTACGGCTTCATGGGGGGCGCCCAGATCGACCAGTACGGCAACATCAACACCAGCGTGCTGGGCACGGATTACTGGCATCCCAAGGTGCGGCTGCCAGGATCGGGCGGCGCCAACGACATCGCCTCGCTGTGTAAGGAAGTCATCATCCTCACGGCCCACGAGAAGCGACGCTTCGTCCCGCGCGTCGACTTCGTCACCAGCCCGGGGTGGGTCGACGGCAACGGCAGCCGCGCCAAGGCCGGGCTCATCTTCGGCGGCGTCTCGCGCGTCGTCACCACGCTCGGGGTCTTCGGCTTCGATCCCGAGACGCGCCGGATGCGGGTGGAGGCGTTGCATCACGAGGTGACCCTCGGGACGGTGCGCGCGAACACCGGGTTCGAGCTGCTCACCGCCGACCCCGTCGGCATCACGGCGCCGCCGACACCGGACGAGCTCCAGATGCTCCGCGCGCTCGATCCCGACCGTCGCTTCCTGAGCTAGATGCACGGCCACCGCATCATCGTCATCAGTATCGACGGCCTCGCCGCGTTCTACTGGGGTGACCCCCAGGCGCGCATGCCGACGCTGCATCGGCTCGCCGAGCGCGGCGCCGTTGCCGCGGGTGTGGAGACGGTGTTCCCGAGCACCACGTGGCCGACCCACGTCAGCCTCATGACCGGGGTGAGCCCGCGCGCTCACGGCGTCGTGGCCAATCACGTCCTGAACCGCCGCACGGGCGCGCCCGAGGACCTCACGGGCGATCCGGTGTACGACGCCCCCGATCTGCTCCGCGTGCCGACGGTCTACGACCGCGCCCACGCCGCCGGCCTGCGCACGGCCGCCATCGACTGGCCAGCGACGCGCAACGCCAAGACGCTCGACTTCAACCTCCCCTTCTTCAAGGACCAGCGCGTCTTCGAGACTCAGACGGCACGCGCCGTGTGGGACGAGCTGCGGGCGCTCGGCTACCCGTTGCACCTCCAGGGCGAGTGGGCCCAGCTTCCGAAGCGGCTGTACAAGGACGAGATGGTGGGCAGCGTCGCGGCGCACGTCGTCCGCCGTCACGAGCCCGATCTGCTGCTGCTCCACTTCCTGTGCGTGGACAGCCTGCAGCATCTGCACGGACCGCGCTCCCCCGAGGCCTACTGGGCCCTCGAATACGTGGACGGCCTGATCGGGCGGTTGCTCGGCGCGCTGCCCGCCGGCGCTCTCGACCACACCACCGTCTTCGTCCTGTCCGATCACGGGTTCCTGCCATCGACGCGCGAGATCCGACCCAACGTTCGCCTTCGCCGGCTCGGCGCCCTCCGCGTCGAGGCGGGGAAGATCACCGGCGAGGCGCGTTTCGTGATGAACCACGGCGCCGGGGCGCTCTACCGCCTCGACGGTGACGTCGGCGCCGTGACCCGGCTCGCCCGCGAGCTCGAAAAGATGGAAGGTGTGAGTGGGATGTGGCCCGCGGCTCAGTACGCAGCGCTCGGCCTTCCGACACCCGAGGATCATCGTCAGGTGGCCGACGTGATGTTCGAGGCCGCGCCCGGCTACGCCTTCGGCGACGATGCCGCCGGCGACGACGAGCACGGTCCGCCGAAGTTCGCCGGCACCCACGGCCAGCGCCCGATCTATGCAGACAACGCGGCGTTCTTCCTCGCCGCCGGCCCCGACATCAAGCGGGGCATCCGGGTTCCCACGATCCGGAGCCGCGACGTGGCGCCCACGATCGCCGCGTCGCTGGGCCTCGATCTGGGGCCGATCGAGGGCGTGACCCTCCAGCAGGTGCTCGACTGACATGGACTGGGGACTGGCGATCAAGAACTTCGTCGGGCCCACCGAAACTCCCGACGTGTCCGCCATCCTCCGTTACGCGGAGCGCGCCGAAGCGCTCGGCTTCGAATCGCTGTGGGCGTGGGATCACGTCATCCTCGGCGTCGAGCCGTCGTTCCCGATCCTCGATGCCGTGGGAATTCTCACCGCCATCGCCGCCCGCACCACGCGCATCAAGCTCGGCACCGGCATCCTCGTGCTGCCACTGCGCAACCCGACGGTCGCGGCCAAGGCGCTCGGGACGCTCGACGTGATCTCGGGCGGCCGGCTGATCCTGGGCGCCGCGGCCGGCTGGTACGCGCGCGAGTTCGACGCCGTCGGCGTGCCCTTCAAGCAGCGCGGCCGTCTCTTCGAGCGGAACCTCGACATCCTCACGCGGCTCTGGACCGAGGACCGCGTGACGGTGAAACAGGACGAGCTCAACCTGCGCGAGGCGGTCATGCGCCCGCGGCCCGTGCAGCGCCCACGCCCGCCGATCCTCGTCGGCGGCTACGTCGACGCGGTGTTGCGCCGGGCGGCGACGAAGGGCGACGGCTGGCTCACGTACTTCTACACGCCGGAGAGCTACCGTCGCTCGTGGGAAAAGATCGAGGCGTTCGCGCGGGAGGCCGGCCGGGATCCGAAGACGCTCACGGGCACCAATCAGCTCGCCATCTACGTCGGGCGATCACGCGCCGAGACCGAGGCGCCGATGCGCCAGTGGCTAGAGACCGAGTGGGACGTGGCCGCGTGGAGCGAGTCCACCATCGAGCACGCGATCCGCGGCAGCGTGGCCGAGTGCGTCGAGCAACTGCGGGCCCACGTCGCCTCCGGCGTCCACCGAATCATCCTCATCCCGTACCGTTACCAGCCGGAGCAGGTCGAGGTCATCGCCAGGGAGATCGTCCCCGCGCTGCGCTGACATTTCCTTGACCCTGCGTGCCTGACACCCTACCTTGCCATGGTGATCTCCAGACGGTCGTTCATCGCTTGTCTGGGCGCGTTGCTCGGACCACGAGCCGCCGATGCCCAGCGGTCAGGGCACGTTCCTCGGATCGGCATCCTGTGCCCGCACCGTCTCTCGGGCGCTCGCGGGATGCCGCGCGATGTGTTCGAGCATGCCCTCGGGGGATTGGGCTGGACGCCGGGGTCGAACGTCGTGCTCGAGTACCGTGACGCGGAGAAGAACGACGACGCCCTGGCCGAGGGCGCGGCAGGACTGATCCGTCTCAACGTCGACGTCATCGTGACGTGTGGCGGCCGGGCCACTCGCGTCGCTCAGCAATCGACGAACGCGATCCCGATCGTCATGTCCGCCACGAGCGATCCGAATCGGTCCGACTTCTTCTTCGACATGCTGCTCGGCGGTCGCCGTGACAACGTCACGGGGGTCGTCTTGCTGACGACGGGCGCCGGCCCGAAAGCCCTGGAACTGCTCAGCGAGGCGGGGACCAGCTTCGACCGCATCGCCATCCTGTGGGACATCCGCACACCCTCGCACTCCGCCAAACTCAAGACCGTGGAAGATGCGGCGCGCCGTCTGCGTATTCAGGTCCGGCCGGTCGGTGTCCGGAGCTTGAGCGACATCGGTTCGGCCTTCGCGACGGTGCTCCGCGAGGATGTCAAGGCGGTTTTGGTTCTAGGCAGCCCGTATTTCTTTGCGGAGCGGGGACGGATCGTCGAGTTGGCCACCCGGTATCGACTTCCCTCCATGTTCGACTCGAGAGACGCGGCGGAAGCCGGCGGACTGATGAGCTATTCGGCCAACCACGCGGCCTTGTATCGACGCGCCGCCGGTTACGTCGACAAGCTTTTACGAGGTGCCCGGCCTGCGGACCTTGCGATCGAGCAGCTGTCGCAGTTCGAACTGGTCATCAATCTGAAGACTGCGAAGGCGCTCGGACTCACGATCCCGCCGTCGGTGCTGCAAAGGGCGGATCAGCTCATCAAGTAGTCTCCGACCCCCCGACACGGGCCGTACGGGTTTCTCGGTAGTCGGACGGTGCCCACGCTAAGTTAGTTGGATGGCCTGGTACTTCGGCTTCTTCGTCATCTCCGGGTTCTGCAGTCTCGTCTACGAGGTCGTCTGGCTGCGGCTGGCCATGGCGGGCTTCGGCGTGACCACGCCGTTCGTGTCCATCGTGCTCTCCGTCTTCATGGCGGGCCTCGCGCTCGGGAGCTGGGCGGCCGGGCGGCTCACGCGCCGGCTCGGCGCCGTCCCACCGCGCCTGGCTCTGCGCCTGTACGCCGCCGTGGAGGCCGTCATCGGCGTGTCGGGCATCGCGGTGCCTGGAGAGCTCGGCTGGGGACGCGCATGGCTCGGCGAGCGTGCCGTGGCCTGGGACTCCTCCACGTATTACCTGGCCTCCGGCGCGTGGATCGCGCTGACGCTCCTGCCGTACTGCATCGCGATGGGCGCCACGTTCCCCCTGGCGATGGCGGCCATGCGCAGCCTGTTCGGCGAGCGCGCGAAGCAGTCCTTCAGCTACCTTTATGTTGCCAACGTGCTCGGGGCCACGGCCGGCACGATCGGCTCCGCGCTCGTCCTCATCGAGCTCTTCGGCTTTCGCGGCACGCTTCTGGTCGCGGCCACGCTCAACGGCCTCCTGGCGGCGGCGGCCCTGGCGTTGAGCTTCGGGTCGCCGGCGACGGCGCACGCGGCGCCCGGGGCGACGGCCACGCGCGATCGGATCGTCGCAACGACTCCATCGCCGGACCGGGCCGCCGCGCGGCTCTGCCTCTTCCTCACGGGCCTGATCAGCATGGGCCTGGAGGTGGTGTGGATCCGGCAGTTCACGCCGTACCTCGGCACGGTCGTCTACACCTTCGCTGGCATCCTTGCCGTCTATCTTCTCGCCACCCTGATCGGCTCACGGCTCTACCGCTGGGTGGTGGAAGCGCGAGGCGCAGGACAGTCGAGCGCGTGGGCAGGGTTCGTCTGGATGCTGTTCGGGCTCTCGGCGCTGCTGCCGCTGGCGGCGACGGACCCGCGCCTGCCGCTGCCGGGAGAGATCCGCCTCGTGCTGGGCATCGCGCCGTTCTGCATCGGCGCTGGATTCGTGACGCCGATGCTCGTCGACCGGCGCGCCGGCGCCGATCCCGATCGCGCCGGGCGAGCCTACGCCGTCAACGTCATCGGCTGCATCCTGGGCCCGCTGCTCTCCGGCTTCTGGCTGCTGCCCTGGCTGGGCGAGCGCTGGTCGCTGGTGGCGCTGTCCCTCCCGCTCTTCGCGCTGGGCCTCGTGGCCGTCCGCGCTCCCGAGCGGCTGGCGTCCATGGCCGTGCTCGAACGGCCGCGAGCCTCCACGGTGTTTGCCGGTGCCGTCGTCGTCTCCGTGATCCTGCTCCCGCTGACGCGTAGCTTCGAGACCCAGTTCCCCGGGGCCGAGATCCGGCGTGACCACACCGCGACCATCGTCGCCGCCGGCGTCGGCCGCCAAAAGCTCCTGCTCGTCAACGGACAGGGCATCACGAAGCTGACGCCCGTCACCAAGATGATGGCCCACTTCCCGCTCGCCGCCCTCGGCCGTCCGCCGCACGACGCGCTCGTCGTGGCGCTGGGGATGGGCACGACGTTTCGCTCCCTCGCGTCCTGGGACATCCGGGCGACGGCGGTGGAGCTGGTGCCGAGCGTTCCCACGCTGTTCGGCTTCTTTCACCCCGACGCCCGGGACCTGGTCCGCTCTCCGCTCGCCCGCATCGTCGTCGACGACGGCCGCCGGTTTCTCGAGCGCTCGGCCGACCGGTACGACGTCATCACGATCGATCCACCGCCGCCGCCCACCGCGGCCGGCTCGAGCCTGCTCCACTCGCGCGAGTTCTACGCGGTCGCCAAGCGCCGGCTCCGCGAAGACGGCATCCTGCAGCAATGGGTGCCTGGCGGTGATCCCGACACGATCGCGTCGATGACGCGCGCGCTCATGGAGTCGTTCCCGCACGTGCGAGTCTTCAACTCGGTGGAAGGCTGGGGCGCGCACTTCCTCGCGCGCATGACGCCGATCGAGCTGCCCTCGGCGGACGTGCTCGCCTCCCGCATCCCGGAGCGCGCTCGGGCGGACATGATCGAGTGGGGCCCGGCCGCGACGCCGGAAGCACAGCTCCGCCGGATGCTGGACCACGAGCTGATGCCCACCCAGCTCATGGCGCCGGCGCCCGACGCTCCCACGCTCTCCGACGACCGGCCGTACAACGAGTACTTCTTCCTTCGCTGGTACCTCGCCGGGCTCCACTAGACCATACTCGGGGCCGGGATGCGGAACTTCGAGCAGGTGCTGAGGCTCGCGCCCGGCCGGACCGCGCTGCTCGTGGTGGACATGCAGCGCGGCTTCGTCGATCCGGGCGAGGCGCTCGAAGTCCCGCAGGCGCGCGAGATCGTGCCGGTGATCCAGCGCCTGCTCGCCGTCTTCCAAAGCCGGCGCCTTCCTGTCGTGTTCACGGAGTTCGTCTACTCCGAGCGCGTCCCGCTGCTGGTCGGCGATCTCCATCCCGAGCACAAGCCGGCCCAGCCCGGCGCGCCCACCGGATTCGGGCTGCCGTCCTCGAACTGCCTGGAAGGACATCCGAGCGCCGAGACGATCCCCGCGCTGGGGCCGCGGCCCGACGAGCTCGTCGTGCGCAAGCACGGGTACGACGCGTTCCACGGCACGCCGCTCGACGGAGCGCTCCGCGCGCGCGGCGTGCCCTCGCTGGTCGTCACCGGCACGCTGACCGACATCTGCGTCCTGGCCAGCATCGTGGGCGCGTTCAACCGCGAGTACCGCGTCGCGGTGGCCGAGGACGCCGTCGCCACGCTCTGGCCGGAGATCCAGCGGGCCACCCTGGACATCATTGGCCGGGCCTTCGGACGTGTCGTATCCTCCAAGGACATCGCCAGTGAGGTGACCGCATGGTGACGTTCTCGGGTGTGATGCCCGCCAACATCCTGCCCTTCAAGGCCGACCTCTCGATCGACGAGCCCGCCTACCGCGCGCATCTGCGCTGGCTCGCCGACACCCGCGGCGTCACCGGCATCGTCGCCAACGGCCACGCCGCCGAGGTCTCGTCGCTGAGCCGCGACGAGCGGAAGCGGTCGCTCGCGGTCGCGCTCGACGAGGTCGGCTCGGCCTGCCCGATCGTAGCCGGCGTCTACTCGGACGGCACGGCCGAGGCCGTCGAGCTGGCGCGCGACGCCAAAGCTCTCGGCGCCGCCGCCGTGCTGGTCTTCCCACCGACGCTCTTCATGTGGGGCGCCCAGCTCAAAGCGGACATGGTCGTCCGTCACTTCGGCGAGATCGCCGAGAAGGCGGACGTCCCGATCATCGTCTTCGAATACCCGCCGGCGTCGGGCATCGGCTATGCGCCCGAGACGCTGGCGCGGCTGGCCCAGCTCCCACACGTGGTCGGCGTGAAGGACTGGTCGAACGAGATCGTTGCCTTCGAGAAGAACCTGCGCGCGCTGCGCGCGACCGGCCGGCCCGTCGCGATGCTGTCGGCGTTCACGATGTCGCTGATGGCGAGCTTCCTGCTCGGCGCCGATGGCGCCATCTCGGGCATGGGCAGCGTGACGGCCGATCTCCAGGCCGAGCTGTTCGAGGCGTGCCAGAAGGGTGACGTCGAGGGCGCGCGGCGGATCAACGACCGGCTCGACCCGCTCGTCGCCGTCTTCTACGCGCCGCCGTTCGTCGACATGCACAACCGGATGAAGGAGGCGCTCGTGATCCTCGGCCGGATCCCGGCCGCTCACGTACGCCCGCCGCTCACACCGGTGAGCCACGCCGAGCGCCAGGCGATCGCGCGCGCGCTCGAAGCCGCCGGGCTGACGCGGTCACGTCGGCCAAGGCGCCGGGACCCCTTGCGGCGTTCTGCAAGTTAGGGTAGATAGAGACACTTTTCACGGCACTCCCATTGCCCCGCGCGCGGGCACCTCGGAGGAGGACGATCGATGGCTGAACGCTGGCAGGACGAGCCCTGGGCAAGGGATTTGTGGTGGCGCGGCAAGACCACCCGGCGTCGGTTCCTGAGTCTATCGGCCGCCGCGGCGGGCGCCGTCGGCGCCACCATGGTGGTGCCGCCGCCCTGGCGCGAGGCGTTCGGTCAGGCCAAGCCCTACAAGGTCGGCGTGCTGCAGCCGCTGTCGGGGGTGGCCGCGGCCGGCGGCAAGACGGCGCTGGTCGGCACGCAAGTGGCGACCGAACGCATCAACAAGTCGGGCGGGATCAACGGCCGCCCGGTCGAGCTGGTGATCGCCGACTACGAGTCGAAGCCAGACGTGGGCCGGCGCAAGGCCGAGAAGCTCGTGGTCGAGGACAAGGTGGACATTGCCGAGGGCGGGTACCTGTCCAACGTGTGTCTGGCCTGCATGCCCGTGTTCGAAGAGCACAAGACGGTCTGGATGATCGGGGTCTGTCTCGACACGACCATCACGACCACGAAGTGCAGCCGCTACGTGTTCCGGCCCTTCGACTACGCGCCCGCCCAGGCCGTGGCCTTCGCGCCTTATCTGGTCAACAAGATGGGCAAGAAGTGGCACATCGCGTATCTCGACTACGCCTGGGGCCAGTCCACCCGTGACGCCTACGTCGAGCAGATCAAGAAGGCCGGGGGCGAGGTCGTCGGCGGCACCGGCATTCCGCTCGGGACCGCGGACATGACGGCGTTCCTCTCGAAGATCACCGGCAACTTCGACGGGCTGTTCGGCATCTTCTTCGGCGCAAACGGGATCGTCATGGCCAGCCAGGCCTACGACCTCGGCCTGACCAAGAAGTACAAGTTCGCGGGCGACGGCGCGATCGCGGAGTCGACCCATCTGCCCGCCCTCGGCCAGAAGATCGAGGGATTCGTCGGCATCAACCGGTACGTCCCCGTGCTCGACCCGCCGCTGAACACGCCGGCGCACAAGAAGTTCTTCGACGAGTCGGTGGCGGCGCTCAAGAAGATCGACCCGTCGGGCCCCCTGCCTGATCGCTACGTGCAGTCGAACTTCGAGGCGATGAACGCGCTCAAGATCGGCATGCAGAAGAGCGGCTTCCGAGGCCACGAGGACACGATGAAGCTCATCGAGGCCCTCGAGGGCCTGGAGATGAGGGAAGGCGACGACTTCCCGCAGGGCGACAAGACCATGCGGAAAGAGGACCACCAGGCGTTCGTCCGCGAGTTCATCTTCGACATCAAGAACGGCAAGCACCACATCATCGAGACGATCGCGAAAGAGAAGACGATCGTGCCGCCCGCCTGCAAGTTCGTCTAAGGTGACCGGGACGCAGATCGATCGGGCGGCCCCCGTCGCCGGGGCAGGGGCCGCCCCCCTCCTCCGGACAGAGAAGCTCACCATGCGGTTCGGAGGCCTGACGGCGCTCAACGACGTCAGCATCGCCGTCCCCGCCGGCGAGATCCGCGCCATCATCGGGCCCAACGGCGCGGGCAAGTCGACGTTCTTCAACTGTGTCACGGGCGTGCTGCAGCCGAGCGCGGGACGCATCCTGTTCGCCGGCGAGGACATCGCCGGGCTGCCCCCGAACCTGATCTCGCGCAAGGCCATCGCCCGCTCGTACCAGATCACCAACATCCTGCCGGGGGCGACGGTGCTGGAGAACGTCCGCATCGCCGCCCAGTCCCGCCATCACAACTGGAGCATGCTCCGTCACCATCGCGCGTACCGGGACGTCATCGACACATCCCATGCGGTGCTGGCTTCCGTCGGCCTCGACGGCGAAGCGGACGAGCTGGCGGTGAACCTGTCGCATGGCGCGCAACGCAATCTCGAGATCGCCATCGCGCTGGCCACGGAGCCGAAGCTCCTGTGCCTGGACGAGCCTACGGCGGGTATGAGCGTGGCCGAGACCCACGCGAGCGTCGAGCTGATCCGCCGGATCGCCGCGAACCTGACCATCCTCATCGTGGAGCACGACATGGAGGTGGTGATGGGGCTGGCCCAGACGATCACCGTGCTCCACTACGGCGAGGTGCTGGCCGAGGGCACGCCGGCGCAGATCCAGGCCAATCCCCGCGTGCAGGAGGTCTACCTCAAGACCTGATGCTCGCCCTCCACGACGTCCACACCTACTACGGCAAGTCTCACGTCCTGCACGGTGTGTCCATCGAGGTCGGACCCGGCGAGGTCGTCGGCCTGCTCGGGCGCAACGGCGTCGGCAAGTCGACGACGCTCAAGACCATCATGGGCATCGTCCGGCCCGCCCAGGGGCGCGTCGTGTTCGAGGACCACGACATGGGCGGGATGCCGCCGTATCGCGTGGCGCGCATCGGCATCGGCTACGTCCCCGAGGACCGACGCATTTTCCGGTTGCTCACCGTGCTGGAAAACCTGCGCACGGGCCTGGACCGCCAGGGCGTCACCGACGCGCGCCGGGAGGCGCTCCTCGAGAAGATCTACGTGAACTTCCCCGTGCTGCGCGAGCGACGCCACCAGGCGGGTGGCACGCTGTCGGGCGGCGAGCAGCAGATGCTCGCCATTGCGCGCGCCATGATGCTCGAACCCAAGGTGATCCTCCTCGACGAGCCGACCGAAGGGCTGATGCCGCGCATGGTGGGGCAGATCCACGAGATCATCCGCGTGCTCCACGGCGAGGGCGTGGCCATCCTCCTCGTGGAGCAGAACGTGCCGCTGACGCTCGAGGTCAGTAACCGCGTGTACATCATGGAAAAGGGCGTCGTCCGCCACCACGCGCCGGCCGCCGAGCTGCGCGCCGACCACGCCGTCATCCATCAGTACCTGGGAATCTAGACGCATGGACGCCTTCCTCATCCAGACGCTCAACGGGGTCGTCAACGGCTTGATCCTGGCCCTGGTGGCATCGGGGCTGACGCTGATTTTCGGGATCATGGACGTGGTCAACTTCGCGCATGGCGAGCTGTTCATGCTTGGCGCCTACGCGGGCGTCATATGGCTGGCGGTGACCGGCAACTTCTGGGTGGCCTTACTCGCTGCCGCGGTGACGATTGCGGCGCTGTCCGCCGTGCTCCAGGTCGTCGCGCTGCGCCCCCTGCTCGGCCGCGACCCGCTCTACACGATCCTCGGCACCTTCGGCATCTCGCTGGTGCTCCAGAACTACGCGCTGTGGCAGTTCGGACCGGTCCCCCGCAAGCTCACCGAGCCCCTCACGAGCCACTTCCGCTTCTTCTATCTCGAGTACCCGTACTACCGGATCGTCATGGCGCTCTTGTCGGCGGCGATCATCGGCGCCCTGTGGGCCTTCCTCAAGTACGGCAAGTACGGCATCTGGATCCGCGCCACAACCCAGGACCGCGTCATGGCCGCGGCCATGGGGATCCCCGTGCCCATCGTCCACACGGTCGTGTTCGCCATCGGCGCCTCGATGGCGGCGGCGAGCGGCGTGCTCTTCGGGCCCCTCGTCGGCGTCACCCACGCGATGGGCGCCGACTGGGTGTTGAAGGCCTTCGTCGTGGTCGTCGTCGGCGGCATGGGGAACCTCGCCGGATCGATCCTCGCCTCCATCTTCATCAGCCTGCTCGAAGCCTACGCCTCGCTCATCGTGAGCCCGGCGCAGGCCGTCATCGTCGCCTTCATCGCCCTCATCGTGACGCTCCTGGTCCGGCCGACCGGCCTCTTCGTCCCCACGCCCAAATAGCCCGATGCCGGCCGCACGCACGGACAATAGAGGCTACTGGATCGGCTTCGCCGTCGTGCTGGCCCTCCTCTTCGTGGCCCCCCTGGTGCTGCCGGAGTTCTGGCGACGGTTCACGACCGAGATCCTGATCTGGGGTCTCCTCGCCATGTCGTCGGACATCCTGATCGGCTACACGGGCATGGTCTCGTTCGGTCACTCGGCGTTCTTCGGCCTCGGGATGTACGGCGCGGCGGCCGCGCTGCTCACCGTGCGGCCGCCGAACCTCTGGCTCGCGCTGGCCTATGGCCTGGTGGCGGCCGCGGTGGTCGCGGCCTTCGTGGCGTACTTCTCCACGCGGCTGCGTGACATCTACTTCGCCATCACCACGCTCGTCTTCTCCCAGATCTTCTACGTCATCATCTTCACGTGGACGGAGGTCACCGGCGGCGAGAACGGCCTCACCTTCCGCCAGCCCGCGCTCGGCGTGCCCGGCCTGTTCGCGATCCCGTTCACGCCCGTGACGCTGCACTGGTTCGTGGTCGCCATCGTGACCATCTCGTACCTGCTGCTGCGCCGCATCACGCAATCGCCCTTCGGCATGGTGCTGCAGTCGATCCGCGAGAACGAGCCGCGCACGCGCGCCATCGGCTACGCGGTGGAGCGCTACAAGATCGTGGCCGTGATGCTGTCGGGGGTCTTCGCCGGGCTGGCCGGCGTGCTCTACGCCGTCCAGAACAAGTTCGCGGCGCCGGACTTCGTGTTCTTCCTGATCTCGGGCGAGGTCGTGATCTTCAACGTGCTCGGGGGAATGGGAACGCTGGTGGGGCCGATCGCGGGCGCCGCGTTCTTCCTGATCCTGCGCGAGACCTTCTCGCGCTTCTGGACGGAGTTCTACCTGATCCCCGTCGGCGTCATCTTCACCCTGATGGTGATCTTCGTCCCGCAGGGGCTGCTCGGCTTCGCCCGCCGCGCCCTGAACCGGTAACCATCCCGCTCCTCACGCGACTCGGCCGCGCAACACCTCGCGGACCTTCCGCGCCAGGTCGTCCACGCTGAAGGGCTTCTGCAAGAAGTGGCCTGACGCCAGCGTGAACCCGTGTTGCCGGATCAGATCGTCGGTGTAGCCGGAGATGTAGAGGACACGGGTTCCCGGCCGTCCGGCCGTGAGCCGCTGGGCGAGCGCCTCGCCGCTGATGCCCGGCATCACGACGTCGACGATGATCAGATCGAGCGCGCCGCGAGGGCTGGCCGCGACGCGGAGCGCTTCCTCTCCGTCGGCGGCCGCCAGCGCCGTGTAGCCGTGCAAGCTCAACACGTCGACGATCATCTCGCGCACCGGCTCCTCGTTCTCTACGACGAGCACGGTCTCGCTCCCGTGGTGGGGATCGACGTCGGGCATGAGGGGTCTCTCCAGGACGGCGTTGTCGAGCCGCGGAAGGTACACTTCGAACGTCGAACCGGCGCCGGGGCCGCTCGTCACGCTGACGGCGCCTCCATTGCGCGTGACGATGTCGTGGACGGTCGCCAGGCCGTAGCCGCCCGGAAAAACGCGTGAGCCGGCGGTCTCGCTCGTCCGACGCCCGGTGTCGCTGACGGCCAGCCGGACGTAATCACCCGCGGCCGGCAGGCTGGCGGCGCGGCGCCCGGCCTCGTCCACCTGCACGGTATCGGCGACGATGCCGATGATGCCGCCGGCGCCGACGGCCTCGCGCGCGGTGACCACGAGGTTCACGAGCATCTGCTCGAACTCGCCCGGAGGAAGCTCCACGACGGCCGCCGCAGTGTGCTGGT
>Ga0137362_10000571_pt1 | contig 19802 bp, 19 predicted proteins | sample MadtaG_2_FD_104801 | JGI IMG/M metagenome (GOLD analysis project Ga0137362, IMG submission 104801) | Vadose zone soil microbial communities from Angelo Coast Range Reserve, California, USA - Mad1_100_16 metaG | ecosystem: Environmental > Terrestrial > Soil > Vadose zone | place: USA: California... | reverse complement strand
GCGCGACGGGGAGCGCGCGGCGGTGGACATGCCGGTCAGCACGCTGCTGGGCCGGGTGCCGCCAGCGCAGCGCGATGCGCGGTCGGTGCCGGTGCAGCCGCCGTCGCTGCAGGCGTCGGGAGTCGATCCGTCCCAAGCGGCCGTTCAAGTACTGCGACACCCGACCGTGGCCAGCAAGTCGTTCCTGATCACGATCGGCGACCGGTCCGTCGGGGGCTTGTGCAGCCGCGACCAGATGGTCGGACCGTGGCAAATGCCGGTGGCCGATTGCGCGGTGACGCTGGCCGATTACGAGGGATATGCGGGCGATGCGTTCGCGATGGGAGAGCGCACGCCGCTGGCGATCGAGAACGCGGCGGCGGCATCGCGTGTCGCGATCGCCGAAGCGCTGTTGAATCTGGCCGCGGCCGACGTCGATTTCGCCCGCGTGAAGCTGTCGGCCAACTGGATGGCCGCGTGTGGGGAGCCCGGGCAGGATGCGGCGCTATACGGGGCGGTACAGGCCGCCGCGTCGTTTTGCCGGGTGCTGGGAATCGGAATTCCGGTCGGCAAGGATTCCCTGTCGATGTCGACCCGGTGGCGCGACGGCGGCACGGAGAAACGGGTGCGGGCGCCGGTTTCGCTGATCGTCAGCGCCGCCGCGGCCGTGGGCGACGTGCGGCGCAGCCTGACGCCCCAGCTGCGACTGGACGCCGGCCCGACGGACCTGATACTGATCGACCTGTCGGCCGGCCGGTTGCGTCTGGCCGGATCGATACTGGCGCAGATCGTGCGGCAGTTCGGACGCGAGGTTCCGGACGTGGACGATCCCGCGCGCCTCAGCGCGCTGCTGTCGCTGATCCGCGAGCAGGCCGCTGCCGGGCGCATCCTGGCCTATCACGATCGGTCCGATGGGGGCCTGTGGGCCTGCGCCGCCGAGATGGCCTTCGCCGCGGGCTGCGGAGTTACGCTGAATATCGACGTGGTTGCGGTCGACCCGCTGGCTCTGGATGCAGGCGACTACCGGATCCGCGCCGAGCAGCTGAGCTCGCGCCGCAACGACGCAGTCTTGAAGGCGCTGTTCAGCGAGGAACCCGGGTGCCTGATCCAGGTCCGCCGCTCCGAGCGCGCACTGTTGATGGACGCGCTGCGCGCGGCCGGGCTGGGCCCCTGCAGCCACGTCGTCGGGTCCCCGAATCAGACGGACCAGATCGAGGCCTGGTACGACGCTAAGCCGGTCGTGTCCCATGCGCGCCAGGCGCTACTGCAGGCATGGGGCGAGGTGTCCTGGCGCATCGCGCGCTTACGCGACGATCCGGACTGCGTCGATTCCGAGTACCAGGGCCTCGGCCACCGTGGCCCGCTGTCGATGTCCCTGAGCTTTGCTGCCGACGAGGACGTGGCGGCGCCGCTGATCGCGCGCGGGGTCCGCCCCCGGATCGCGATACTGCGGGAGCAGGGCGTCAACAGTCAGCATGAAATGGCGGCGGCTTTCGATCGGGCCGGTTTTACCGCGGTCGACGTGCACATGTCGGACCTGCTCGCCGGACGCGTGTCGCTGGCGAATTTCAAAGGGATGGCCGCCTGCGGGGGATTCTCATACGGAGACGTGCTGGGCGGTGGGGGCGGGTGGGCCAAGACGATCCTGTTTCATCCGAGGTTGTCGGACGAGTTCGCGGCTTTTTTTGCCCGCACCGATACGTTCGCGCTGGGAGTGTGCAACGGCTGTCAGATGATGAGCCAGTTGAGGTCGATGATTCCGGGGGCGCAGCACTGGCCGCGCTTCCTGTCCAACGCCTCGGGCCAGTTCGAGGCCAGGCTGACGATGGTGGAGGTGGTCGAATCGCCGTCGATTTTCTTTGACCGGATGGCGGGCAGCAGGATGCCCATCGTCAACGCACACGGGGAGGGCCGCGCCGCCTTCGAAAGCGCGGACTCGCGCGGCCAGGCGATTGTCGCGTTGCGCTACGTGGACGCGATCGGAGGCGCCACCGAGCAGTATCCGGAAAATCCCAATGGGTCGCCAGGCGGCATCACCGGGCTGACCACGCGCGAGGGCCGCTTCACGATCCTGATGCCGCACCCCGAGCGGGTTCGCCGTACCGTTCAGATGTCGTGGCAGCCGCCCGGGCTGGGCGAGGATTCGCCCTGGATGCGGATATTCAGGAACGCGCGCCGCTGGGTGGGCTAGCGTCCTCGGCGTTCTGAGCTGGTTCGCACTGGCCTGCCCCGGTTCGTTCGCCGAGCGCGATCCTGCGCCGGTTGGCGCTGACCGACGAGACGCATATCTGGACTGAGGCTCAGCCGCTGGACGCAGATCCGAAGTGAGAGGCATCGGCATTCGAGCAGGTGCTCGAGCAGCGACTTCAGACGACGTGCGCGTCGGATCGTAGCTTCGACCTCCTTGATCTTGCTGTTGGCGAGCGCCTTCCATCGCGCTCCGATCGGAGCCTCGTCCCGCAAGCCGTTCAGAAAAAGCTTGATTTCGCCGAGGCTGAAGCCCATATCGCTGGCGAATCGAACCAAAAGGACGCGGTGGTACGCGTCATCGGAATAGCGGCGTTGCCCGCTCGTGCGATCGGGGGCGGGCAGAAGGCCGAGCCGTTCGTAGTAGCGGATGGCCGAGGGCGCGAGCCCCGTGTGGCGGCCAAGTTCTCCAATCTTCATTTCGCCCTTTCCGGGTCCGGTTCAAAAACACCCGTTGACTTAAAGCCGACTTCAATGAATAGCATTGGGCGCTCTGGCATCGCAATTCCGATGGAGCGATTATGATCGTTGACAGGAAAGCGCTTGCAGGAATCCGGAAGTGGATGCTGCGGGGCCTGGTACCCGCGTTGTGCGGGACCGTGGCCGCGCAGCCGCAGCCTCAAGAGCTCTCGTCAAGAACCTCTGAGGACAAGCCCATCACAACGACAGCCGGCAAGTTCTACTGCAAGGTCGATGCGCTCGGATTTGCCGGACGGGCCATGCACCTGAGGCTGACCGGCAAGCTGATCGCCCTGCACAGCAAGGTCGTTGAAACCGACACGGGCTATGAGTTCCAGTTCGACCCTGCGAAGGTTTCCCTTGCGGAGTTGGCGAGCTGGGTCGCAGCCGAGAGCAAGTGCTGCCCCTTCTTCGACTTCCACATCGACCTCGAACGCGCGGGCCGTCTGCTGTGTTTGCGACTGACCGGCGAGGAGGGCGTCAAGGCATTCATCGCGAGCGAATTTCAGGTGCCCGCGAAATAACCGCGGATTCAGCCGCCGATATAGGACATCTCGACCTTGGCGGAGGCATCGGCCTGAGCCTGGCCGCGCAGCTCCGAATAGCGGTCGGCGCGGGCGCCCCAGATCTGGCCGATGGCCGTCGACAGCTGTGCGTCGCTGGCGCCGCTGCGCAACAAGGAGCGCAGGTCGTGGCCCTGCGAAGCGAACAGGCACAGGTACAGGCGCCCATCGATCGACAGGCGGGCGCGCGTGCAGGAGCGGCAAAACGCCTGGGTGACGCTCGCCACGACGCCGATCTCCCCCCGACCGTCGCGGTAGCGCCAGCGCCGTGCGACTTCGCCGGGATAGTTCGGTTCCATCGGCTCCAGCGGCATTTCGGAGTCGATGCGCGCCACGATCTCCGACGCCGGCACGACCTGGTCCAGGCGCCAGCCGTTCGTCGTACCGACATCCATGTATTCGATCATCCGCAGCACATGAGCCCGCTCCTTGAAGAAGCGCGCCATCGGCAGGATCTGCTGTTCGTTGGTGCCGCGCTGCACGACCATGTTGACTTTGACCGGCAGCCCGGCCGCCGCGGCCGCGTCGATGCCGTCGAGCACGTCGGCCACAGGAAAGCCGACATCGTTCATGCGCCGGAACACGTCGTCGTCCAGCGCATCGAGCGACACGGTGACACGCTTCAATCCGGCCCTTACCAGGCCCGCCGCATGACGCCTGAGCAGCGAGGCATTGGTCGTCAGCGCCAGGTCGACGCTGCCGCCATCGGGCGTCGACAGTTCGGCCAGCATCCCGATCAGGTGGGTCACGTCCTTTCGCAGCAGCGGTTCTCCACCCGTGATTCGGATCTTTTCGACGCCATGCGCGACGAACACGTGCGCCAGACGCGTGATCTCCTCGAAACTGAGCAGTTCCGAGTGCGGCAGGAAGCGGTGCTCCCGGTTGAACACCTCCTTGGGCATGCAGTAGGTGCAGCGGAAGTTGCAACGGTCGGTGACCGAAATACGCAGATCGCGCAGCGGGCGCTGCAGCCGATCAGCGATGTGGCCCAGCGCCGGACGGATCTGCGCGGACGGGGGCAGCGCCACGCTGCGCACGCGGGCGTCGAGCAAAGGCACGAAGCGTTCGGACATCTGGTTCGGCTAACCCGCCAATGCCGGTAGGAGATTTCAGTGTTCCAGAGCATCCTACGCGACCTGCGTGCCCGCGAGGGTCGCGGGCAAACGAGGGAATTCGCAGCCGCAGGTGTTCGGTGGCCTTTCAGGGTTGAGCGCGCGTTTCGACCTGCGTCAGCGGGGCCTCTTCGATCGGCGGCACCACCGGGCGTTCGCGCCCGATATGCTCCGAAGGCGGCTGCATCGCGGCGGCACGGGCCTGGGCGGCAGCCAACTTCTGCGGGTCGGTCTGCGCGAGCTTCAGTCCGGACGACTCGACCATCGGCAGCAGATCCGCCACCGCCATCGGGGCGGCTTCGACCGCGCGCGGACGCGGTGGCGGTGCGTCGCTGGCCTTCGCACTGACCGATCCGCCCGCTGACGGCCGCTCGGGGGCCGGCTCGACCGCGGCCTTGGCTGCCTTGACCGGCTCGATCGCGGAAACCTGCATGTCCGCCGGAGCGCGCAGCGCCGAGGCTGGTGCAGGCGCTGCTTCGGCGGCTCGCTCCATGGCGGGCGTTTCGGCTGGTGTGTCGAGGTCCTCCCTGTCGCCATCGGCGCCGCCCGGTGTCTCGGCCGACGCTCCGCCGGAGGCGCGATCGCCCCGCTCCGCGCCGCGCCCACGACGCCGACGACGACGTCCGCGCTTCTCTTCTGCGGCGGCACCCGCCTCCGCGCTGCGCGCTCCGGCGGGCGCGGCCGTCTCCGCGGCCGTGCCCGTCGCGGCTGGACCGCCCGCCGGGGTTGGCGTGGGTGCCAGTGCCTCGATCGCGGCCCGCGCTTCACTGGGACCCCCCGCGGCCTGCCCACGACCTTCCCGTGCCGGCCGCCCACCTCCTTCGCCGGGCCGAGCCCCGCGCTTCGGGCGTTCGTCCGCATGTTCGGATCGTGGTGCAGCGGCCGGTCGCTCCCGGCGCGGTGCCTGGTCCCGGCCGCGTTCGGTCCGCTCGCCGCGTCCCTGGCCCGCTGGGGTCCTCTCGGGGCGCCCTTCGCGCCCTTCGCGCCGTTCAGGCCTGCGCTCGCCGCGCCCGCGTCCGCGCTCGGGCCGCCCGCGGGCGGGCGCAGCGGCTGCCGGGGCTGCGCGGACTGGCGCCGGTTCGGGTTGCGCACCGGCAGCGAACCAGCTGACGAAGCGCGACCACAACGTCGGGCCGGCTGGCACGGTCGCCGCCGGCACGATGGTCGCGGGAATGACCGGTGCCGGCGTCTCGGGCAGCACCCCCTTGACCACGGCCTCCTGGCGCCGCACGCGCGCCTCGTCGGCGCGCGCAGGCGAATAGGGCTGCTCCTCGCTGGGCGCGCTGACACGGTCATAACTCGGCTTGACCTGGTCCAGCCGCTCGTCATCGTGCTTCAGGCGCTCGATGCTGTAATGCGGCGTCTCGAGGAATTTGTTCGGAATCAGCACGACCGAGACCTTCAGCCGGGCCTCCAGCTTGGCCAGATCCGGGCGCTTCTCGTTCAGCAGATAAGTTGCCACGTCGACCGGAACCTGCGCGTGCACGGCGGCCGTGTTCTCCTTCATCGCCTCTTCCTGCAGGATGCGCAGGATGTGCAGCGCCGAGCTCTCCGTGTCGCGCACCTGGCCGACTCCGTTGCAGCGCGGGCAGGTTATGTGGCTGCCCTCGCTCAGGGCCGGACGCAGACGCTGACGCGACAGCTCCATCATGCCGAAACGCGAGATCTTTCCCATCTGGACGCGGGCACGGTCGTGGTGAAGTGCCTCCTTCAGCCGCTGTTCGACCGCGCGCTGGTTGCGGGCGTCCTCCATATCGATGAAGTCGATCACGATCAGACCGCCCAGGTCCCGCAGCCGAAGCTGCCGCGCGACTTCGTCGGCCGCTTCCAGGTTGGTCCGCAGCGCGGTCTCCTCGATGTCGGAGCCGCGCGTGGACTGTGCCGAGTTCACGTCGATGGCCACCAGGGCCTCGGTGTGATCGATGACGACCGCGCCACCCGAGGGCAGGGGCACCTGCCGGGAATGCGCGGTCTCGATCTGGTGCTCGATTTGAAAGCGTGAAAACAGGGGCACGTCGTCCCGGTAGCGCTTGACGCGGGCCGACACGTCCGGCATCACCAGGTCGACGAACGTCCTGGCCTGCTCGTGGACGTCTTCGGTATCGATCAGGATCTCGCCGATTTCCGGATGGAAATAGTCCCGGATGGCCCGTATCACGAGGCTGGACTCCAGGTAGATCAGCTCCGGCGCCTTGACCTGCTGGACCGCGTCCGTGATCGCCTTCCATAGCTGCAGCAGGTATTTCAGGTCCCACTGCAGCTCTTCGAGCGCCCGGCCCAGACCGGCCGTGCGCGCAATCACGCTCATACCCGCCGGAACGTCCAGCTGGTCGATGGCCTCGCGCAGCTCCTGCCGATCTTCGCCTTCGACGCGGCGCGAAACACCGCCGCCGCGCGGATTGTTCGGCATCAGCACCAGGTACCGGCCGGCCAGCGAAACGAAAGTGGTCAGCGCGGCCCCTTTGTTGCCGCGCTCCTCTTTCTCGACCTGGACGATCAGTTCCTGCCCTTCGGAGATCGCATCGGAGATCCGGGCCCGCGCCACGTCCACGCCCGGCTTGAAATACTGCCGCGAGATTTCCTTGAACGGCAGGAAACCGTGGCGTTCTTCTCCGTAATCGACAAAACAGGCCTCCAGGCTCGGTTCGACCCGGGTGACGAGGCCCTTGTAGATGTTGGACTTGCGCTGCTCGCGGCCTGCTGTCTCGATGTCCAGATCAAGCAGCTTCTGGCCGTCCACGATTGCAACGCGCAGCTGCTCCGCGTGAGTCGCGTTGAACAGCATCCGTTTCATCAGCACTCCCTGCGCCCTTCAGGGCGCTTGTGTGCCGATCCGGATTCCGGCTCAGGCGTCAGCGTCCGCGCGGGGCGCTGCAAAGGCGTCGCGGAGACGCACGACCGGATGCAGCGCACGCCCACGCGCGCGGCGCCAATGGCCACCTGCCCGCGGTTTTGCGTCGTTGTCGCTCACAGTCAGTCCGTCCACTCGCAATGCACACTACCTGTCAAATGCCTGGCGCAGGCTTGCCTCGCAACCTGTCGACACCGATCGTCGATTGCGACGGTCGGTTGACATCGTCGGTCACGCGGCCCAGCGCACGATCCGAATTCGGCTGGCGCCGGGCATCCTGGCCGCGGCGCCGACAATTACAGAAGAGCCGGTCACGCGGCGCACGCCGCCGCGACGTCGGCCCTTCCGTTCCTACGCGTGGCACACGTCGGCGTACCACGCACCCTTTGGCTGCACAACCCAACCACCAGGCGCAGTCCGCCAGACTCGACGTGTTGGCGCCGCTTAGAATTGCAGCCCACGACTGCACCGCAGCGGACGCGCCCGCAGCCGCCGCGCGACCCGCGCCCGATCAGGCTCCGCCGCCCCGTGCAAGCGCACGGCGGCACCCGGTGCGTGAAATCGGCCGCAGTTCGTTACAGACTGATTAAGTATAGGCAACATGAGGGTCGAACGCAAAGCGGTGTCCGCCCGTCCGGCTGGTGTCCGATACGTCACCGTGGGCGCCGAATCCGCGGGTCAGCGACTGGACAATTTTCTGATCAGGCTCAGCAAGGGCGTGCCCAAGAGCCACATCTACCAGGTGGTTCGCAGCGGGCAAGTCCGCATCAACAGCGGGCGGGCGGCGGCCGATCAGCGCCTCTCGGCCGGCGACCAGATCCGGATTCCACCGATGCGGATCAGCGGCCGCACCGGCGCACTGCCGCCGGCTGCGGCATCGATGCTGCCGGTGGTATTCGAGGACGAGCATCTTCTGGTCGTGGATAAGCCGGCCGGGATGGCGGCCCACGGCGGCAGCGGGATCTCATTTGGAGTGATCGAGCGAATCCGGGCGGCGCGTCCCGATCAGCCGTTTCTGGAACTGGCGCACCGGCTCGATCGGGACACATCGGGGCTGCTGCTCCTGGGAAAGTCCCGCCGGGCGCTGCTGCAGATGCACGCGATGCTGCGGCAGGGCCAGGTCGAGAAGCACTACCTGGCGCTGGTGGCCGGCCATTGGCTCAATGATCGGCAGCACGTGAAGCTCGCACTGTCCCGGGGCGCGGCCGGTGCGGCCGGCAAGGTGCGGGTCGACCCGGAGGGCGGGGCGGCGTCGCACAGCGTGTTCGAGCTGCGCGAGCGGTTCAAGCAGTTTGCGCTGCTGGACGCCGAGCTGCGCACCGGGCGAACGCACCAGATCCGGGTGCACCTGGCGCACATCGGCTTTCCGATCGTGGGCGACGGCAAATACGGAGACTTCGAGTTGAACCGCAGGCTGACCCGCGGCGAATACGGCGCCCGGCTGGGGCGCATGTTTCTGCATGCCTGCCATCTGCGCCTGCCGCATCCGGTCAGCGGTGAGCCGATCGCATTCACGTCGCCGCTCCCGCCGGAGTGCCGAGCCTTGCTCGAGGCCCTGCGTGGTGCTTGAGCGGTTCGACGCGATCGTGTTCGACTGGGACGGCACGCTGCTCGACTCGACCGCGGCCATCGCGGGCGCGATCCGCGGCGCGGCGGCCGACCTCGGTCTGCCGGACCCGGGACCCGAACGGGCCGCCCAGGTGATCGGGCTGGGGCTGATGCAGGCTCTGTCGATCGCGGTGCCGGAGCTGCCGGCCGAGCGCGCGGCCGAATTTTCGGCGCGATACCGATTCCACTACCTGGCCGGCGAGCGCGGTCTGCAGCTGTTTCCCCATGCGCGCGAGTTGCTCGGGGAGTTGCGCGCCCGCGGACAGCGGCTGGCGATCGCCACCGGCAAGACGCGCGCCGGACTGGACCGCGCTCTGGACAGCCTGGGGCTGGCTGCGCAATTCGATGCCTGTCGCTGCGCCGATGAGTCCGAGGCCAAACCGCACCCGAAAATGCTGCTCGATCTGGCCCGGATGTTGCGTGCCGAGCCGGCGCGGATGATGATGGTCGGCGACACCACACATGACCTGCAGATGGCCGCAGCGGCCGGCGCCGCGGCGGTGGCGGTCACGCACGGTGCGCATCCGGCCGACGTGCTGCGCCAATACGGTGCGCTCGCGGTGCTCGATTCGCTGCAGGAACTGCAACGGTGGCTGATCGCGGCCTGATCCCGATCTGCGAGTCTGCCGCGCTGACCGAGTGCGGCGAGGGCGTTCGCTTCAGCCTGAGCACGGAAGGCATCGAGCGCGAGGCCTTCGTGATCCGCCATCAGGGCAAGGCGCTCGGGTACCTTAATCGCTGTGCGCATACGGGTCTCGAGCTCGACTGGATACCGGGCCGTTTCATGGATTCGGAGCGCCGCTGGCTGATCTGTGCGGCACATGGCGCTCTCTACGAGCCCGCCACCGGCGCGTGCGCCGGGGGACCCTGCGAAGGGCGCGGCAGGCTGGTCGCGGTGCCGGTGTGGGAGATCGACGGCATGGTTTACTGGCGGCGCAAGGCGGGTGAACCCGCCGCCGCTTTCGAAGAGGCCTTGGCGGGCGGACCCTCCGAGTGAAGCAGAAATACCGCGGGGCGCCGCTGCAGCGCGGGGCGCTCGGCCTGCGGCAGTGCGCGCCACTGGCCGATGCGTCGGGTGAGCGTGGTCTCGCTCGCCCCTCCCAGGTCCAGCGCCAGGCCCAGTCGCGTCGAGTCCGCGCAATGCGCGAGGATTGCCTGAAACAGGCGCTCGGTCCGATAAGGTGTCTCGATGAACATCTGCGTCTCGCCGCCCAGCGCGTCGCGTTCGATTCGCCGCAGGCTGTCGGCCAGAGCGCTTGCGTCCCGCGGAAGATAGCCGTGGAAGCGGAACCGTTGACCGTTCATGCCCGAGGCCATCAGCGCCAGCCACAGCGATGAGGGGCCGACCAGCGGTCGCACGCGCAAGCCCAGATCGTGGGCGCAGGCGACCACGGTCGCTCCCGGGTCCGCAATGCCGGGGCAGCCGCATTCCGACACGAGCGCGGCGTCGCTCTGGCCCGACCGCAACGGAGCCAGCCACTCGAGCGCCTGCGAAACCTGGGGCTGATGCCCGATCTCGATGATCCGTACCTGCTGGATCGGCCCGGGGTGGCCGGCGGCTTTCAGGAACGCCCGTGCACTGCGCGCGTTTTCAGCCAGCAGATAGCGGGCTTCGCGGGCGATTGTGAGCACCGGCGGCGGCAACACGTCCCGGGGATCGGCATCGGCCAGGGGCACGGGCAGCACGAACAGGGTGCCGGTCATCGGTTCAACGCGCTGGCAACGCGACGCCGAATCCGGCCAGCATCGACGTCAGGCTGATCAGCGGCAGCCCGATCAAGGCGGTCGGGTCGTCCGATCGGACCGACTCGACCAGGCAGATTCCGAGCGACTCGATCTTGGCCGAGCCAGTGCAGTCGTACGGTTGATCCAGTCGCAGGTAGCGCTCGAGCGCATCCGGCTGCAGCCGGCGAAACCGCACCCAGGTGTCCACGCAATCCGTCGTGCTGCGGCCGTCGGATCGGCGCACCACAGCCAGGGCCGTGTGGAATACGACGGTTCGTCCCTGCATCGCCACCAGTTGCTGCAAGGCGTCCTGGTGCCCGCCCGGCTTGCCGATCGCAAGGCCGTCCATCTCGGCGACCTGGTCGGAACCGATCACGATCGCCTCGGGATAGCGCACCGCGACGGTGGAGGCCTTAAGAAGTGCCAGTCGGCAGGCCAATTGCAACGGCATTTCGCCCGGCCGGCCCGCCTCGTCGACGTCGGGCCCATGGCATTCGAATGGCAGCCGCAGTCGATCCAGCATCTGGCGCCGATACGGCGAGCTCGAGGCGAGTACGATGAAGTCCGGCATGCGAGTACGAAGATTCGGATCGGTCGCAGTGTAGCGGCGCACCATGAAGCGGACGATTGAACGGTCGACGGTCGACGTGTTCGAGCTGGCGCGCCAGGGCCGCGCCGTCGAGGGAGAGTTCGAGGCGGCCGCACTGGAGCGCTTGTCGAGCCTGCTGACACCTCCGGCGGGCCGGATCGGCTTCCATCTGCAGGGCCGGATCGACGAGTGGGGTCGCAATGCGGCCACACTTCGAATCGAGGGCCGCCTCGGCCTGCAGTGTGACTTGTGCGGTGCGCGGCTCGAATGGACGCTGGATGAGTCGAGCGGATTTTTCTTCGTCGATGACGAAGCGCATCTGGGCGCACTGCCGATCACGGCCGAGGGCGACGAGCCTCTGGTGGCAAGCCCCCGCTTCGACCTGCAGGATCTGGTCGAGGAGCAGGCCATCCTGGCGCTGCCGATCTCGCCGCGTCATCCGGCGTGCGAACAGCGGACCCGGGGTGCCGAGCAGCAACAGGGCACCAGCCGACCCTTTGCCGCGTTGCGCTCGCTCAAGCGCGGTCGAACCGATATACAATAAACGGTTTAACTTTTGTCGGGTGCCACCATGGCTGTCCAGCAAAACAAGAAATCGGCCTCGCGGCGTGGCATGCACCGCGCGCACGATTTCATTACGCCCCCGCCGCTCGCGATCGAGCCATCAACGGGCGAAGTGCATCGCCGTCACCATGTAAGCCCGAACGGGTTTTACCGGGGCCGCAAGGTTCTGCAGACCAAGAACGACGAGTAGGCTCGAGCGCAGCAGCGGGCCGGCGCCTGCGGACCTAGACCTCGCGGGCATCGACAACGCGCAGACGGCTGACGAAATGACCGTCCGGATCGCGATCGATTGCATGGGCGGCGACCAGGGCCTTCCGGTCACGGTGCCTGCCGCCGTGCGGTGTGCGGCCGAAGATCCGGACGCGGTGTTTCTGCTGGTGGGTCGCTCGCAGGACATCGAATCGGCGCTGCGAGACGCCCACGGCCGCTCCTTGCCGAGCCGGCTGCAGATCGTTCACGCGGAACAGGCGGTCGCGATGGATGATCCGCCCGCGGTGGCGCTGCGCGCCAAGCGCGATTCATCGATGCGGGTCGCGCTGCAACTGGTCAAGAACGGTCAGGCCGATGCGTGCGTGAGCGCCGGCAATACCGGGGCACTGATGGCGATTGCGCGCTTCGTTCTGAAGACGATCGAGGGTATCGACCGGCCGGCGATCGCGCACCTGCTGCCGAATCAGAAGGCGGGGTCCACCGCGGTGCTGGACCTGGGCGCCAACGTGGACTGCTCGGCCGAACAGTTGCTGCAGTTCGCGATCCTCGGGTGCGCTCTGGTGTCCGCGCTGCAGGGTACCCAGCGGCCCACCGTCGGGCTGCTGAACGTGGGCGAGGAAGTGATCAAGGGCAACGAGGTGGTCAAGCGGGCGGGCGAGCTGCTGCGCACGAGCGGGCTGAACTTTCGCGGCAACGTGGAGGGCGATGACATCTATCGCGGCACGACCGACGTGGTGGTGTGCGACGGCTTCGTTGGCAACGTCGCGCTGAAAGCCTCGGAGGGGCTGGCGCAGATGCTGGCCGGATTTGTGCGAGAGGAGTTCACCCGCAACCTGCTGGCGCGGGTGATTGCGCTGATCGCGTTTCCGGTGCTGAATCGCTTTCGGCGCCGCGTCGATCACCGGCAGCACAATGGAGCCTGCCTGCTCGGTCTGCGCGGCATAGTGATCAAGAGCCATGGTTCGGCCGACGCGTACGCGTTCGGCTTTGCGATCCGGCGCGCGGTCGAGGCGTCGCGTCACCAGTTGATGATGCGCACGCAGGCCGCCGTCGCCCCGCTGGTGGCGAACCGGCCGGCCCGTCCGGCGGAAGCAAGCGCCGGGGCGCTCTGAATGGACAATGCACCGCGCATGAAAGCGGTGGCGGGCTCGCGCATCATCGGCACCGGCAGCGCGCTTCCGCAGCGGGCCGTCGGCAACGAGCAGTTGGTGGCCGAGCTGGCCCAGCGCGGCGTCCACACCTCCGATGCATGGATTGTCGAGCGCACCGGAATCCGCCAACGCTACCTGGCCGAGCCAGGACTGACCACGGCCGGGCTCGGCGCGCGTGCAGCCCGATCCGCGCTGGAGGCTGCCGCAGTCACGGCCGACTCGATCGACCTGATCGTGCTGGCCAGCTCGACGGCCGACCAGATCTTCCCGAGCACCGCGTGCCTGATCCAGGCCGAGCTGGGTATTCGCGGAGGCGCCGCCTTCGATGTGCAGGCCGTCTGCAGCGGCTTCGTGTACGGTCTTGCGGTGGCCGATGCGCTGCTGCGCACCGGCGCGCACCGCCGGGCGCTGGTGATCGGCTCCGAGCTCTTCTCCCGAATCCTGGATTGGAACGACCGGACGACCTGCGTGCTGTTTGGCGACGGAGCCGGCGCGGTCGTGCTGGAGGCCTCCGATCGGCCCGGACTGCTCGCGCAGCGCCTGCATGCGGACGGTTCGCGGGCACGGATACTGTGTACCGCCGGGCGGGTCGACCAGGGGAAAATCGAGGGAGATCCGTTCTTGCGGATGGACGGGCAGGCCGTCTTCAAGGTCGCGGTTGAGGTGCTCGAGGCTTCGGCGCGCGAGGTGCTGGAAGCGGGCGGGCTTACCGTGAGCCAGCTCGACTGGTTGATTCCGCATCAGGCCAACATCCGGATTCTGACCGCGACGGCACGCCGGCTGGGACTGCCTGCCGAGCGAATGATCGTCACCGTCGATCGTCATGGAAATACTTCGGCCGCCTCGGTGCCGCTCGCTCTGGACTGGGGCGTTCGATGCGGCATGATCCGGACCGGCCACAGCGTCCTGCTGCAGGGCGTCGGCGGAGGCCTCACGTGGGGTTCGGTGCTTGTGAGAATGTGAGCTTTTGGGTTTCGTCCGATGGCGCGCGTAGCGTTCGTATTTCCGGGGCAAGGTTCCCAGTCGGTCGGTATGCTGGGAGCCTTCGCCGACAGTGCGGTGGTGGGCGACATCGTCCGGCGCGCGTCCGAGGCGCTGGGCGAGGACATCGGACGGATGATCGGCGAGGGTCCGGCCGAACGGCTGGAGCTGACGGTGAACACGCAGCCTTGCCTGCTGACCGCCTCGTACGCGATTTACGCGGCCTGGCGTGCCGCCGGCGGGCTGCCGCCGGCCCTGATGGCCGGGCACAGTCTGGGCGAGTACACGGCCCTGGTGGCAGCCGAGGCGATCCGGCTGGAGCAAGCCGTGCCGCTGGTGCGCTTTCGCGCCCAGGTGATGCAGGAGGCGGTTCCGGTCGGCGTCGGCGCGATGGCGGCGATCCTCGGGCTGGACGACGGTCGCGTGATAGAGGCATGCGCGGAGGCGGCCGGCGACGAGGTGGTCGAGGCGGTCAACTTCAATGCGCCGGCCCAGATCGTGATCGCGGGACATCGTGCCGCCGTTGCCCGCGCCTGCGACATCAGCAGGCGGCTCGGCGCCAAGCGAGCGGTGACGCTGGCGGTGTCGGTTCCGTTTCACTCGAGCCTGCTCGCGTCGGCGGCCGATCGACTGCGCGTGCGACTGGCGAGCGTCGACGTACGCTCCCCCTCGGTGCCGGTGATCAACAATGTCGATGTGGCGGTGGAGTCCGATCCGCAGCGCGTTAAGGACGCGCTGGCGCGCCAGGCGGCGGGCCCGGTGCGGTGGACCCAGATCATTCAGGCGATGAGCGAGCGCGGCATCACGCACGTGGTCGAGTGCGGCCCGGGCAAAGTGCTCAGTGCGCTGACGCGCCGGATCGCGCCCGGCTTTCAGAGTCTTTCGGTCTCGGATCCGGACTCCCTGAGGCAGGCCTTGTCGGCAGTGCGAGGATGACATGGCCGATCCGACGGTGCTGCGCAGCGACGCATTGGACGGAGAAGTGGCCCTCGTGACGGGGGCCTCGCGCGGCATCGGACAGGCCATCCTGATGCACCTGGTGAGTGCGGGCGCCTGCGTGGTCGGCACCGCGACCTCGCGGGCCGGCACCGACGCAATCGCGGCGAAGATCGCCGAGCTGGGCGGACGGGGAAGGGGGGCGTTGCTGAACGTGCGGCAGACCGAGCAGATCGAGGCCCTGATCGAGTCGGTGATGCAGTCCTACGGCAAGCTGTCGATCCTGGTGAACAACGCCGGCGTCACGCACGACACGCTGGCGATGCGGATGCACGACCAGCAGTGGGACGAGGTGATCGACACCAACTTGAGTGGCGCTTTTCGGCTGTCGCGCAGCGTGATCCGCGGCATGATTAAGGCCAGACATGGGCGGATCATCAACATCTCCTCGGTCGTGGGTTCGAGCGGCAACGCCGGCCAGGCCAACTATGCCGCCGCCAAGGCTGGCCTGGAGGGCATGACCCGCGCTCTGGCGAGGGAACTCGGAAGCCGCGCCATCACGGTGAACTGTGTGGCTCCGGGGTTCATCGACACCGACATGACGCGCTCGATGACCCCGAACCAGGCGCAAGCGGTTCTGGCGCAGATTCCGCTAGCGCGCCTGGGCCAGGCCGACGAGATCGCAGCGGTGGTGGCGTTTCTGGCGTCGCCGGCGGCCGGTTACATCACCGGCTCGATCGTGCACGTGAACGGTGGGATGCACATGAGCTGATGCGTACGCGGTTCGTTTGCCGACCTCTGATAGAATCCGGCCCGCTTTTGGGAGGCCGTCGGCGATGAGCCAACAAGACGCAGGAGGAGTACATGGACAGCATTGAACAGCGCGTCAAGAAGATCGTCGCCGAGCAGCTCGGAGTCAACGAGGCGGACATCAAGAACGAATCGGCCTTCGTCGACGATCTTGGCGCCGATTCGCTCGATACGGTGGAGCTGGTCATGGCGCTGGAAGACGAGTTCGAGTGCGAAATCCCGGATGAGGAAGCCGAAAAGATTCGCACCGTCCAGCAGGCGATCGATTACGTCAACGCACACTTGAAGAAGGCCTAGGCGCAAACCGCGCACACGTCTCTTCATTGGATGGGCACCGATGTCGTCACGACGTCGAGTCGTGGTGACGGGGCTCGGGATCGTTTGCCCCGTCGGCAATGACCTGCAAACCGCCTGGCAGCAGTTGCTGGCCGGCACGTCCGGGATCGCGCGAATCACGCGTTTCGACGCGTCGGCTTACCGCTGCCAGATCGCCGGCGAGGTCAAGAATTTCGATGTGACGCGCTACGTTGCCGCCAAGGAAATCCGCCGGATGGACACCTTCATCCATTACGGTGTGGCTGCCTCGGTACAGGCGGTGGCCGACAGCGGAATCGAAGTCAGAGATGACAACCGCGACCGGATCGGATGCATCGTCGGATCGGGCATAGGCGGCTTGCCTCTGATCGAGGACAACCACTCCGAAGCGGTCAATCGCGGTCCGCGCCGCATCTCGCCGTTCCTGATTCCGGGAGCGATCATCAACATGATTTCGGGCAACGTCTCGATCATGTACGGCTTGAGGGGTCCGAATTTCGCGGTCGTGTCGGCCTGTACCACGGGCCTGCACTCGATCGGAGAATCGGCCCGGATCATCGAGCGCGGCGACGCGGACGCGATGCTGGCCGGCGGCTCGGAGTCGACCATTTGCCCGCTCGGGATCGGAGGCTTCGCCTCGATGCAGGCTCTGTCGGTGCGCAACGACGATCCGGCGGCGGCCAGTCGCCCGTTCGACCGCGGGCGCGACGGCTTCGTGCTGGGCGAGGGCGCCGGCGTGGTCGTTCTCGAAGAATACGAGCATGCGCGTCGGCGCGACGCCCGCATCTACTGCGAGCTGATCGGGTTCGGCATGACCGCCGATGCCTTCCATATGACGGCGCCCGACGTGGATGGGCCGCGCCGCTGCATGCTGGCGGCCCTGCGCGACGCCCGCATCGAGCCCGGGCAGGTTTCGTATCTGAATGCCCACGGAACGTCGACGCCGCTGGGCGACGTGAACGAGACGAACGCGATCAAGGGGGCGTTCGGAGATTCGGCGCGCCGGTTGGTGGTGAATTCGACCAAGTCGATGACCGGTCACCTGCTCGGCGGCGCCGGGGGTGTCGAAGCGGTGTTCACGGCGCTGGCGATCTACCACCAGATATCTCCGCCGACCATCAATTTGACGGACCCGGATCCGGAGTGCGACCTGGACTACTGTGCCAATACGGCGCGCAACCTGAAGATCGATTACGCGCTAAAGAATTCTTTCGGCTTCGGCGGCACCAACGGCACGCTGGTATTCGGACGTGCTCCTTAAGACCGCGCCCTCGGGCCTGCGGCGGCGCACGATGTCGGCGGCGGCCGCGTTCAGCGGGTCGTTGGCCGCGTTGTGCCTCGGAACGGCCATCACGAGCGGCAGTCCGGGGCCGGTGTGCGGCTTCCTGGCCGGGCTGGCCGCAGCGGTCGCCCTCGTGCGCGCGGTCCGGGACGCGCCGACCGAGGGTGCGCTGCGCATCTGCCCCGGCGGGGCTTTGCTGCCGGTCGAAGCCGAGGACGGGGAGGCGCCGTTTCAGCCGGTCGGCGTTACTCGCAACCTGATTTGCCTGGTCCGAACCCGCCATGGCTCCGAACGGCGGTCGATCTGGCGCGATAGCATTGCGCCGGACGCGTACCGGCGCATCGCCGCTTATGGGTTGTGGCGCCGCGGTGCGGCGCGGCATTTGTCGGATCGTTCCGAACTAATCGCGCGGAAAACTGTCACAGCAGAGCTGTCGGTTCCGCGGACCAGAAGGCCACGGGGCCAATGACCGAACGCGACGTCGACTGGCAACTGGTCACTCGCGTGCAGCGTGGAGACAAGCACGCGTATGAATTGCTGGTTTCGAAATACCAGCGCAGAATCACGCGCCTGCTCTCGCGCATCATCCGGGACCCGTCCGACATCGAAGACGTCGCGCAAGAGGCCTTTATCAAGGCATATCGGGCACTGCCGAGCTTCAGGGGCGAGAGTGCGTTTTATACGTGGCTTTATCGAATTGCGATCAACACGGCCAAAAATCATTTTGCCGCACAGGGCCGCCGGGCCCCGACACGCTCGAGCAGCGATCTGGAAGACGCGGAGAACCTGGAGGACGGCCTGGCGTTTCGGGACGATGCAACTCCCGATGCGCTGCTGCTGTCCAAGCAGGTCGGCGAGGCGGTCAACCGTGCGATCGAGCGATTGCCGGAGGACTTGCGCACCGCCATCGTGCTGCGCGAGCTCGAGGGTATGAGCTACGACGAAATTGCGACCGCGATGAACTGCCCCGTGGGCACGGTGCGATCGCGAATCTTCCGGGCGCGCGAAGCGGTGGCCGCCGAATTGCGACCGCTGCTCGGCACCCGGGAGGATCAACGCTGGTGAAGGAGACGATTCGATGAATGCGACGCGCAGAACCGACCGGCCGATTCCGGCTGACGCGGATCTGGAACAGCTCTCGGCGTGGCTCGACGGCGAGCTGGAGCCCGACGTGGACGCAGTGATGCTGGATCGTCTGAAGACCGATCCGGACCTGCGCGCGCAGTTCGAGTGGTTCAACCTGGCCGGCGACGCGCTGCGTTCGCACGAGGTCGCGGCCTGCCATCGCCCACAGCTGGTCGAACAGGTGCGGCGTGCGCTCGATTCGGAACCGGTCCGGGTCGCTCCCGGAGCGCTGTCGGCCTCGAGGCTGCGACGGCATCTCGTCGCGGGAATCACAGTGGCTGCGGCGGCCGGGGTGCTGGCAGTGGTCGCTCTGCCGCAGTTGCGCGGCACCGACTTGGCGCCGGCGACCCCGGCGGCCGCACCGATGGCGGTCGCGGGCCGGCTGCCCGGCGCTCCTGCGGCCGCGCCCAATGCGCTGGCGGCCCGCAGCCCGCAGCTGGATGCCTATTTCAGGGCCCACCGCGAGCTGGCCACGAACGGTGTGATGCCGTCGGCGGCCGCCTACATTCGGATGTCCACGGAGCCGGACCGGTGAGGCAGCACGGTTTAGAGCGCCCGCACTGGCTGGGCGCGCTGTTGTTGGGAACCGCATTTTGCTTTGGTGGGCCGGCTGCGCGGGGTGACGAAACTGCCGGCGCGGCGCCGCGCCCCGGTGTCGCCCGCAGCCCGGTGCAATGGTTGCAGGCGATCCGCGCCGCCGCGCAGCGCACCAACTACACCGGCACGATCGTGTATCAGCGCGGCGACGAGGTCCGCTCGTCCCGGATCGTGCATTTTTTCGATGGCACCGCTGCGCGCGAGCGCGTGCAAACGCTCGATGGCCGCCCGCGCGAATTCATACGGCAGGGCGACGAGGTCCAGTGCCTGTATCCTAAGTTGCATCGCGTCGTGATCGAGCAAACAGGTGGGCGCGCGACGTTCCCCGCGCTGGGGCAGTTCGACCTGGGACGCGTGCTGGAACACTATGTACTGACCGTCGGCGACGTGGAGCGGGTTGCGGGCCTCGAATGCCGGGTGCTGCAGCTGATGCCACGCGATGCGCTGCGGTACGGCTACAAATTGTGGGTCGAACCGGACAGCGGGTTGCTGCTGAAGACTCAGGTGGTGGGCGGGGACGATTCGGTGATCGAGCAGATTGCGTTCAGCGACGTGCGGGTCGGCGGTTCGATCGATCCGGCCCAGCTCAGGCCGTCCTGGTCGACGGCCGGCTGGGAAGTGGTGCGCCACGCGTCGCACCAGACCGAGCTGAGCCGGCAGGGTTGGTCGATCACGGCGCCGGAAGGCTTTCAGATGCT
>Ga0137362_10000570_pt1 | contig 19829 bp, 13 predicted proteins | sample MadtaG_2_FD_104801 | JGI IMG/M metagenome (GOLD analysis project Ga0137362, IMG submission 104801) | Vadose zone soil microbial communities from Angelo Coast Range Reserve, California, USA - Mad1_100_16 metaG | ecosystem: Environmental > Terrestrial > Soil > Vadose zone | place: USA: California... | reverse complement strand
TCCCAACACTCCAAGTGATGCAGAAAGTCCCGCTGGCCGTCCCCTCGCGCCTGCCGGTGCAGACCGCCGGATTCATCCTCGCTATGAGTTCATTGCCGCTGTTGAGGTAGTGGCGGCTGAATCCGGCGGTCTGCACCGGCAGGCGCGAGGGGACGGCCAGCGGGACTTTCTGCATCACTTGGAGTGTTGGGAGGGCTGGCAAACATTTCCACATCATTGAGAATCTCGGGAGTACGAGCGGGCATTTCTGTACCACTGGGAATCTCGAGAGGACTGGCGGGCTTTTCCGTATCAGTGAGGATTTTGGGAGGGCTAACAGGCTTTTCCGCATCACTGGGGATCTTGGAAGGGCTGGCAGCTTTCGAGCCTCGCTTACGATTGCGGCGCTTCATAGCCATACGATTCTAACGCAAAGGGTGCAAACGGGACTGAACGCTGCGCCTTCTGGAGTAATATACGTCATGACTGCCGCGACAAAGCCCAATCAGTTTCGCCCCTTCACCACTCGTTCGGCTATTCAATCGTCTCGCCTCCGTGTTCCTCCGGAAATGCAGTTCGCCTAGCACCTGCATCTGTCACACGTCCGCGAAAAGGGAGTGTCCCCTTATCAAATCGCAACTCGCAGGGGCAAGGCCGGCGGGGTGATAGACCGCCGTGGAAATCACTGGTACATTGCCAGGGACACGGAGGATCGCGGCCTAGAGGAGATCCTGGCTGTACGGCCGATGAGTTCAACCCGACGGGCCGGGGCTGAGGACAATGATCGTTCGGAGAGACAAATGGAAAAGCGAGGGCGAAACGATGAGGAAACTTCAGGTTGCGGCATGCGCGATGTTGCTCGTGCTGGCAGGAGCGTGGGCTGCGCAGGCGCAAGAGTTGTCGAAGGCGGACGTCGACAAGGCGCAGCAGTATCTTGAAACAACCAAGAAAAACATTCAGGAGGCGACGAAAGGGCTATCGGACGCGCAGTGGAATTTCAAGTCAGCACCAGACCGCTGGTCCGTGGCGGAGGTGATGGAGCATATCGCCGCGGCGGAGGATTACATCCGCGGGCTGGTGGTAGAGAAAGTGATGACAGCTCCGGCGGTGCCGGACCGCGACCTGAAGAAGACGGATGACGCGGTTGTGGCCATGATTCCGGACCGCACGCACAAGGCGCAGGCTCCCGAGCCACTGGTGCCAACGAACCGGTTCGGGTCACCGCAAGGGTCGCTGAAACATTTTTTGGAAACGCGGGCGACCACGGAGGAGTTCCTGAAGAGCACTCCAGACCTGCGGGGTCACGCAATTGACAGCCCCCTGGGTATGAAACTGGATGCATACGAGTGGGTGCTCTTTATCGCGGCGCACAGCGAGCGGCATACGAAACAGATCCTGGAAGTGAAGGCGGATCCGAACTTCCCGAAGAAGTAGATTAGAAGAAGCGAAGCGCAGAGACGCAGAAGACGCCGAGACGGAAAAATTCGGAGTCCTCTGCTTTTTTGTTGAGCTGGACCGCGAGAATACGGTTGTTTGCGCGCGGCGGAGCGGGCACGCCGAGCCAAAGCGAGTTGGCGGGCGACGCGGCGCACGAAAGACGAAGCTAGCGGGTGCCGTTGAGGCCGGCGGTGGTCACGGGCACGGTGATGGTGTTGTCCAAACGGACGAGCATGCCGGTTTGCGCGGGGAGCTCAACTTCCTTGCCTTTGCGCGCGACGACGTAGACGGCGCTGCCGGCGAGTCCGATGCCGAATCCGCGTACGACATGGCTGAAGACGGCGCCGACCAATGTTGCGCCTCCGGTGCCGACGGTGGCCGCGACGACGTCCCCCTTGATATCGTGCTTTTCCTCGATGACCTGACCTTCCTCGACTTTGACGTCTTTCCTGCGCTTGCCGTCGGCTTGGCCGTGCAGCTGCTCGATGGCGATGATGCTCATCTGCACGGGAATGAGCCGGCTATCGACTTCGATGGAACGAAAAGTGAGATTCATGTAGGCCTCGCCGCGAAAGACCGAAAAGCGGCGCGCCTTCTCGACGGTGCCGACGACGCCGTTGACGCGCGTACCGGCGGGCAGGAGCAACTGATTGCCGAGCAAAACGGGATCGGCAACGACGGCCACAAAAGGATCTCCTTCCCTGGTGGCGCCTGAATTTATGGTGCTGAGAAGCGTCAGATGGACCTGAGTGCCTTGCATCACTTGGCGAGGTTCCGCCTTGGATGAGGGTACGGCGGCGCACGCAAGGACGGCCGCGAGAAGCAAAGACAAAACTTTTTTCATTGATTCCTCCTGCTCGCACAGTCCGTGCAAGCTGGCCCCGTAACGTAGGGCGACACCAAGGCGATGCCTCGATGTGTTCCGCTGGCGCCGCGGACCTGGCGTCCGGCTTTAACCGGAGCGCGAGGTGGACGAGGAGGAAATCCGTCCGCGAATAGGATAACCGATTTTGGGTTTCGCTTCGGGATTTTTTCAGGATGTTTCGAGTGCATCAAGATTCGCACAAAGACGGGATTATCGAAGCGGACAAAGCGAACCACGCAATGGCTTGTAGCCGACGCGAGAGAAGAGTATCTTTCCGGGCAAAGTTCCAATGGAGGGACTCACATGAAGAAAAATCGCCTACCAGGTGTTTGTGTAGCAATGGTTGCGCTGGCGGCGGTTGCCGCAGTTGCGCATGGGCAAGATAAGAAAGACGCGGCTCCGACGCACAAGATCCTGCATTACGGCGATCTGAAGTGGACGCCGATCATCAAAGGATGCGATCTCGCGACGGTCTCCGGCGATCCCAGCGCAGAGGTAGGCAGCTTTGTTGTTCGCATCCGGTGCGCCGACGGCGCCAAGATTCCGGCTCACTGGCATCCTAACGACGAAAACGTGACAGTGTTGAAGGGGACGTTTCTTGTCGGCATGGGGGAGAGCTTCGACGAAACGAAGTTTGAAACGATGAATGTCGGAAATTTCGTGACCATGCCGAAAGAGATGCGGCATTTCGCGAGTTGCAAGGGCGAAACGATCGTGCAAGTTCACGGCGCGGGCCCGTTCAAAGTGAACTGGGTGAATCCATCGGAAGTTATTCCTCCGGACGCACCTGCAGCAGCGCCAGCGAAACCAAAATCATAATTGCCGGTTGCAACCGGCGCGGAGGGCAGGGCCAAGTTCTGTATGCTAAACTCGCATTGGCAGCCGCGTGTTGTGCGCGAGTGCCGGAGCGTGGAACTTCGGGCTCTGTGCAACGAGGTCCCGCGAACCCCGCCAGGCCCGGAAGGGAGCAACGGTACCGGGAACACCTCGGGTGCCGCAGATCACCCGAAGTTCCTCGCACATTCCAGTTCTCAGTCATTAGTTTTCAGTTCTTAGTCAAGAAACTAAAAGCGGCGGAGAATTTGCTCTTTACACTCGCTGACCGCGGAGATCCGATAATTGAGAACTGAGGAAGGAAACTGGATTGGGGAAAATGGGTCAATCTTGTCTTACTGAGAACTGGACATTGACAACTGAGAACTCTTAATGAGCTACCAGGTCATAGCCCGCAAGTGGCGCCCGCAAACTTTCCGAGATCTCGTCGGCCAAGCGCACGTTACCGAGACACTCATCAACGCGATCAAGAATAGCCGCGTCGCGCACGCGTATATATTCTCCGGCGCGCGCGGCGTGGGGAAGACGACGGCAGCACGGATTCTCGCCAAGGCGATGAATTGCGCAAAAGGGCCCACGCCCGAACCATGCGGGGAATGCGATTCCTGCAGGGAGATTGCGGCGGGTACCTCGCTGGATGTAATCGAAATTGACGCGGCTTCGAACCGCGGCATCGACCAGATCCGCGAGCTACGGGAGATGGTGCGGTATGCGCCGGCCGCCTCGCGGAGCAAGGTGGTGATTCTGGACGAGGCGCACATGCTTACGGGCGAGGCGTCAAACGCACTGTTGAAGACGCTGGAAGAGCCACCGGACCGCGTGACTTTTGTTATGGCCACAACCCAACCGGAAGACCTGGCCGATACAATCCGGTCGCGTTCGCAACATTTTCACTTTCGCGCGCTGACATTTGGGGAAATAACGGGGCGTCTGGAAGAGATTGCGAAGAAAGAAAACCTGAAGATTGAGGCCGGCGCGCTGGCAGTGATCGCGCGGATGGCGGAAGGCAGCCTGCGCGACGCTTTGTCCCTACTGGAGCAGGCGCGCGCGTATTGCGGGGACAACATTCCGGATAAAGATGTTCGGGAATTGCTGGGCGTGGTGCCGGAGGATGCGCTCAATGATCTTGTGGGGGCGATCGCCGAGGGTTCCGCGGATCGCGCGCTGGGGCTGGTGCACACTTTTCAAAAGGACGGACGGAATTTGCAACACTTTTGCCGGGAGGCGATCCGGCACATGCGCAATCTTTTGATCGCGCGCGTCTGCGGCGCGGACTCCGATTTGATCGCGGCGACGCAGGACCAGCGACCGGCGCTGGCAAAAGCGGCAGCGCAATTCAGCGAAGAAGACCTCACGCGGTTTTTCCAGATCTTGCTGCAAACGGACGATGACCTGCGGCGGAAGCCGGATCCGCGAATCCATCTGGAGATGGGATTACTGCGGCTGATCAATGCTTCCCGGCTTGCACCGATGGAAGAATTGCTGGCGGACTTGAGGAGCGGCACTGGAGCAGGCGCACCGACGGCGGAGGCCACACGCGGCAGTGCGGCTTCCGCTGCGCCGGTGGCGAGGCGCGAAGCGGCTTCCGTGGCGGCTTCGCAGTCAAGCACGTCGTCGAGTTTCGCGTCTGCGGCTGCCGCGCCAGCGCGCGCGCAAGTAATGGCAGAGTTGGCAGAAAACACGGCACCCATGAGAGCAGCATCAACTGACTCGACTGCCGCCGAGCGGAGCAAGCGGTCTGCGATCCGCACGAGCGGGATTACGCAAGAACAAGTGGCGGAAATCAAGGAAGCGATTCAAGCGCAGCAGAAATTTCTGGGCGAACTCGTGGAACATGGCAGCCGTTGGGAGCTCGAAGGCCTGGAATTGAGAATCTATTTTGCGCCGGAGAAGCGGCCGTTCGCGGAAATGCTGGAGGGCCGCGAGGCGCTCGAGAAGGTCCGTATCGCTTCGAGCAACGTGCTCAGCCGGGCAGTGCGAGTCTGTGCTAAACTCGAATCAGTTGCGGCACTTGCCGCGCCGGCTCCGCGCTCGGTATCCGGCACGCAAGAGTTGCGCGCGCAGTTCGAGCGTGATCCGATGGTGCAATCGATGCTGCAACGATTCGGAGGGAAGATCTCCGAGGTAAAGCAGCGCCAAGAGGAACACTGATGGAAGTGAGCGCTCTCCAACAGATGCTTTCGAGGTTCAGGCAGCTGCAGGAAGACCTGCAACGCCAGGTAAACTCGGTGACGGTGGAAGCTTCTGCCGGCGGCGGCATGGTCACCGTGAAGATGAACGGCCAGAAGCAAGTGGTGGATGTGCGGATCGAGCCGGATGTTTTCTCGAGCAAGGACCAGGAGATGTTGCAGGATCTTATCCGCGCCGCGGTAAACGAGGCGGGACGGCGAGTTGACGAAGAACTCGCCAATCAGATGAAAAATCTTGCGGGCGGCATTCCCGGCATGGCAGGCATGAAGATTCCTGGACTCTTCTAGCCAGCGCCGATTTTCTTGACCTGATTCCCTCCCCTCGCTATTTCACGAACTCGCCGTTGTGAACCTCGTACTCCACGCGGAATGGTTTTTGCGACTTGCGGCCTTCCCAATGCTTTTCCACGATGACGCGGTTGGCCTGATCGAGGCGTTCCGAAGGTAGCGGGTGAGAACGGAAGTAGCCTGTTAAGCTCTGAATGGCGAGTTCGGAGAGTTCCTGCGCCGGATCTCGCGCGTGGACCACATATTCGTCATGCAGCTTCGCAAAATGCTGGAAGCTGCTCACGGCGCCGTAGGGTGAATAGCCGGATTGAACGGCGAGGAACATGCCTTCGCGGTCGGCCTCGAACTCTTCGTCTTTGTGATAACCGATTTGCCAGAGTTCGAGGGGAATTTGGACAAGCTGGCCGAGGACCTCGAGGTTTAGTTTCTTTAGGCCGGCTTCGAGCTGGACGCGTTCGACACAGTGATAGTGGTCGATATGCTCGACTTCGTGGGCGAGAACGTTTGCAAGCTCGTCTTCGCTCATCATCAAATCAAGCAGGCCCCCGCCGATATACACAGGCCCACCGGGAAGCGAAAATGCGTTGATCATGTTGCGGTCCGGAAGCACGTGAAAGACGTACGGCAAATGGCGATGCGCATGGACCGCAAGGGCGCCCCCGACGCGCCGGACATATTTCTCGACGCCTTCTTCTTGCGGAGTCAGCTTTCTCGTTTGAGCCGCATAGCGGGCGGCCAGTTCCCTGCCAATGGCGATTTCCTCTTCGTCGGAAAGCCTGGTGAACTGCATGGGGGCACGGGCAAGGTCACGTTGAGCGTCGGCGGCGATGTTGAGGATGGCATTTGCGGAGACAGGAGTGGGCTTGGGGCGGCGCTGGCTCCAATACAGGCCAGCGAGAGACACGCCCAAGATCAAAGAGAAAACAACGAAAACTACGCTGCGCTTCATAGGAATTGCCGAATTGTTTCGCGGTGCCTGGTGTAGAGGACCGATACGAGGACAAGCGCGCTGCCGACAATAATGAAGGTGATGTAGCGGTCACGCGGCTGGAGCCTCCAGACATCCATGGCGAGCACTCTGCCGACACAGAGCAAGAGCAAGCCGAGTCCGGAGAGGCGAAAACTTCGCTCCTTGACGGCAAAAGCCAGAAGGATAATAAACACGCCTTCGATGCCCCACGCGACAGTGATCATCCCTTCGCGCATTTTCAGGTCGAGCATGGTGGTCAGCAAAATAATGGCGAGGAAAAACTGCAGTTGCTCCGGGCGGGACCTGATTGCGGACAATGCCCGCGACCATCTTGCGCTGCTCGAAGAAGCGGCATATCGCCCACGCAGGCGCAACCCAAAGATGAGGCTGGCGAGTAAGATGGCAACCGCCGAGCCAACGACGAAGTAGCGTCCAGTCCAGTCGCCCTCGCCAAAATATCCAGCGCCAAAAAGATTGTGGGCCATGCCCCGAGCAAAGGTTCCTGCGGCAAGAAGGATTCCCTGATCGAGGAAGATTGGGCGGTCCATCGCCCATGCTGCAACGAAGAGAGCAAATGCAAGCGCCGCGTAGGACGTGACGACCCACTCGGAAGCAAATTGGAAGTAGAAGAGGGCGGCGATTGTCGCGGTGCCGAGATAAGCCAGCAGCGCGTCGAAGTGCCAGCGGCGGTCGCGAGCGGTATCTGTTTCTTTTGCGGGAAGCTGCGCGTATATGAAAAAGAAAATGAGAACGATGGGAAGAATCGTGTAGAGACGAGGGCCCCAGAATTCGCCCGCGTCACTGGCCGTGAGATTCGAAAAGAAAATTCGCGTGAATGCAGCGATAAGCGCGACGTACGCCTGATAGCGGAATTGGGTGATCTTGCGCAGCAGGCCGTATTCAAACAAGACCAAACCAAACACGGCCCAGCCGACGGCGATGCTGGGCGGTCGCGATTGCAGCTCGTACCAGAGCAGGAGCGAAACAAGCGTGGAAGCGGACCAGGAGTAGACGTGGTGAAAATCGCGGGCGCGCCAGTGGTCAGGCATGCGGATGAGCCGCGAGAGCGCGTAGAAAACGAGGGCCACGATCGAGAGAGAGAGGAGCCGGACGCTGACACCGTGCCAGGTCTCTTCGACGTAGAGGTTGATGACGACGCTGCGCATCAAGGTGATGGCGGCAAGGGCGTGGGCCTGCCAGCGCAGGTCGTCGAGCTTGAAGCGGCGGTCGAGCGCCGCGAGGGCGAAGGCGAAAAGCGCCCAGAGAGCTGCAAGCCAGGCGGTGGAGGATTCCTTCCACATCAGCAAAGCGAGCAGTGTCGTGGCGGCGGTGGTATGCAGATATGCCGAGAGCAGAGCATGGGGCGCGCCTCGCTCCGCGGCCATCCGCGAGATTGCATACAGGCCGGCGGCGATGATTGAGATGGTAATGATGCGCAAGCTGAAGTGGCCGCAGGAAGCGGTGAGGTCGTAATTGACGTCGAAGGCGCGAGCGACAGCCGTGATGGCGAAGAGATGTTCCTGAAAGCCGAGATGCGGAAGCTTCCAGCGGCGCCCGACGAGGGCCAGCAGAATGCCGGCCACGAGAAAGAAGACGGCCATCCAGGCGTGCGGCGCTTCATACCAAATAAGAATGCCGATGAAGAAGGCTCCGACCCAGGTGTAGGCGTTTCGGATGAGGGGATTGAACTCTTCGATTGTATCGGCGGCGATTTTTGCGAGCAGGTAGGCCCCGGCAGTGACGAGGCCGACAGTAAAGAGACGCATGGAGATTTTGTGCCAGAACATTTGTTGCAAGGTAAGGTTGAAGAGATAGGCACGCAGGAAAGCGCAGGCGGACACGGCATTGGCCTGCCAGACAAGCTGGCGATAGGGAATCCATCGCGCCGAGAGCCCGAGGATCAGAGCGAACGCGATCCAACCGACAGCGATCCAAGGCGTGTGTAGAGCTTCGTAGAGGACCCAGAGCATCAGGCCGGCGGCCACCCAGGTGTAAGCGCTGCGAGCAATCTCGAGGTGGCGCGGGTTTTCCACACCGAGCCGCTTCGCGAGCCAATAGCAACCGGCGATGACGGGCAAAGCGGCGAGAGCATGAACGGGAATACCGTGCCAAATGTGGAGGTTGGCAGAATCGGCGGTGAGCGCGGTGAAGACCGCGAGCAGAGTGAGCACGTGCGCGTGCGCGGCAAGCGCGTGATAACGCAGAGCGGTGCCGGCCTCGGAGAGGGCCACCGCGAAAGCGATAAATGCAACTGGCCGCCACAGCTCGGGCACTTCAAACCAAATCAGAAAAGCGAAAAGAGCCGTTCCGGCAAAGGCAAAGAGGCCGCGGAAGATGCGATGTTTTGGATCATCGCGGAAGGCCGCCAGCTTGGCGGTGAGATGGAAGATCGCGGCGAGGAGCGGGAGAGTGAGGATGCGCGTATTGACGTGCGTGTGTTCAGGACTTTCGAGATGGAGGTTGACGGCGAGAGCGCGGTACATCGTAAGCGCTCCAAACAAAGTGTATTGCACCTGGAGGTGGAAGGATTCGAGTTTGCGGCCGAAGGTTGCGAGGACAAGCATGACCGCAGCGAAGGCGAGAGCGGTCCAGTCGCGAGAGAACAAGGCCCAAACCGCGGCTCCGGCGGCGAAAGCGCCGATGTAGGTGTGAATCGTGAGGAACTGGCAGTCGGGTGAGTTCGCGAAAAACTCTTTCCAGCGCGAGCCAATTCCGAGGGCGTTCAAATAAAAGACAAAGGCGCAGAGAGCGAAGAGCACGCCTAAAGCGAGAGCCAGCCCCTCGCCGGAGGCCCGCAAGGTGACGAGTTGCCGGAAGTCGATACCGATGATGTGCAGGCCGACGAGAAGTCCGGTGAGCAAGCCGAGACGGCGAAAGACAACTTCTTTGAAGATGATACCGGCGGCAAGAAGGACTTCAGCGCCGACGAGCCACAGGATGGCGACATTGTTACCGGAGTAGTGGAACGGAGCAGCGGCAAGCATGAGCACGGCGCCCATGATGGTGAGAACAACGAATGCGCGGCGACGGCGCCTGGTCACCGGAAGCTGTGCAAAGCTGAATTCGAATGCGCCCACGACGAGTAGCGCGAGGTAGGCGAGCTCGGGTTGGACGGACTGAAACTTCATGATGCCGAGAAGGAGGAGCGTATTGAGAAGCGCGGAGAGAGTGGAGACGTGCTCTTCAAAATCAGTCTTGATGGTGCGGAAGACATAGGAAATGCGGAACGTCAGCCAGTAGAAAAACAGCATGGTCAGACTGGCGTGGTAGGCCTCGAAGGGACGGCCCTGGGCGCCTTCAACCCCAAGAATGCGATAGAGCCAGTAGAGATGATTGAGGTAGCTGGCAAGAATGCCGAAGACTTCCAGTTCGAACCAGCCCATCTTGAGCACGATGGCGATCAAGCCGATGGCGAGGATCACGCCGGAAGAGAGGCTGTACACCGTGTCGTGGCTGAGGGCGACGGTCGTGTAGGCCAGGAGGAAAGCCAGGCCCGTAACGAATTGAGAGCGGTAGCGCAAGGTGTGCACGGCCATTGCGACGGCAACCATCAACATCAGCGCGCAATCGAGAGTGAGCGAATTCAGAACGTGCATTGCACCGACGTGATAAATACCGAAGGTGCTGAAGAAGAGCAGCGCCCAGCCGCCGCCGATGGCGGCTCGGCCGAGGAGACGATACGTTTCGCGCTTCTCGAGGAAAATGCCACCGACAAGAAGCACGAGAGAGGTGATGTAAGAAATAGCGACTTTGCCGAGCGCGCCTAAAGCACCCAGCTCGTAGATTCCGAAGAATGCAACGCCGATGACGACGAGAATGATGCCGAGCTTGAGGAGCCAGTTGGTGCCGAGGGCTTCTTCAAGAGCGTCGACACCTTTCATGCGCTGCTGAAGAGTTGGTTTGGGTGCAGGCACGCGGAGAGCAGAGAACGACCGAGGGGTTGAGACTCTTGCTGCTGCGGCAGGAGGAATCGCTGAAGGCGCCTTCGGCGGCGCGGGCGGAACAGCCGGCACTGGAGGCGTTCGTAGCGGCGACGGCACTGCGGCGGGGACCAAGGGTTTTGGTTCGGCAGGTCGAGTGGGTGCCAGCGGCTTCGCTTCGGAAGCGCTCGTGGGAACGGCCGTTGCGGGGGGAAGGATCGGAGCCGGCGGCTGCGGTTTTTGCTCGGGCAGAATTTCAGGTTTTTTCTCCACGGGTGGAGTGGCTGGGGGAAAGTAAGGCTTGGCGGGCTCGCGCATTTCGGTTGGGAGACTAGCGGGCGGCGTGGCGTTCAGAGGAGTGACGACGACTGGCGTGGGACGGTCTGCGCGTGGTGGAGCGGCCGGAGTGGGAATCGGCAGGCGGACTTCTGCAACTGGGGGCTTCTCCGCTGCTGACGCGGGGTGCTGCGCCCCCGCAGCAAGCTGCCGCTTGAGTTCGGCTACGTCGCGCTGGAATGCGCTGTGTTGCCTGGCGTTCTCTTCTTCCAGGGCTTTCAACTGTTTGCGAAGCTTGGCTTCCCTTACGAAAAGAAAGATGGCTAGAACGGGCGTGAAAAAAGCCAAGACCAAGTAGAGAACCAACACGAGCTGGGTGAAGGGCATGGGTGTCCTTGCGAGTACCTCGTGCTTCGTACCTAATGTTAGAACGGGAACATAGACGAATCTTGCGGTTTGTCGGCCGAGATACCAGCGATGGTAACTGGGGATCGGCTAAGTGCCCTCTTTCGAGAGAGTTGACAGACGTGCGGGGGCGCAGCGCTCCGAAGCTAGATGCACGCCGTGAGCCTGGTTTGCGCGAGATGCGCCGCTGTGTTACACATCATGCATGCCAGATTTTGCCGCTCCAGTAGAAAGACTCATCGACGAATTGAAGCATCTGCCCGGCATCGGACAAAAAACCGCGCAGCGGCTGGCGTTTTTCTTGCTTCGCGCGGCGCCGGAAGAGGCATTGGGCTTGGCGGATGCAATCCGCGACGCGAAAGAAAAAATCAGGGCGTGCTCGGTCTGCCACAACATCACGGACACGGACCCCTGCGTCTATTGCACTGGGGCGAATCGAAGCAAGAAGACGATTTGCGTGGTCGAAGAGGCCCATAACATCATGGCGATAGAGAAGACGCGCACGTACACCGGGATGTACCACGTGCTCGGCGGGTCACTTTCACCGTTATCAGGCAGGGGGCCGGAACAACTGAAAATCAAATCGTTGATTGAACGGTTGAAGGCCGGGGCGGTCGAGGAGATCATCGTAGCAACGAATCCCACGGCGGAAGGTGAGGCCACGGCGGTGTATCTGTCTAAGTTGTTGAAACCACTGGGTGTACGTGTCACACGCATCGGCGTGGGAATTCCCGTGGGGGCGGACCTGGAATACGCGGACGAAGTTACAATGCTGAAGGCCATGGAAGGACGGAGAGACCTCTAAGCGTTGGCTGCCTGCGCTTAACCGTCGTGAAACGCGGAGGCGGTCGCACCGCCCGATGGCCGTTATGTCAGGCGTGGAGCGAGGAGCCGTTCGCCGGTTGCAGTACGTATAGCCACCACTAGTCATCCTAGTCTTTTAGGTATAAAGTGTAATTCCCAAGATGGTTGTCCCCCCGAGGAGGTGCGCTGATGCCAAGCCTGGCGCACTACATGGCCCAATACGATCACGAGCACTCATCTGCCTGGAATAAACTTCTTCATGGGCTCGGGATCCCCATTATATTTACCGGGATCGTCCTATTATTTTTCATGAAATGGATGTGGGGAGTAGGATTTTTCATTGGTGGATGGGTTTTTCTGATCCTGGGGCACCGGATAGAAGGTAATCACCCGGCGTTCTTTCAGGGAGCGGTTTATTTGCTTGTGGGGCCGATCTGGGTTGCAAAGGAAGCGTGGATGTTCCTGACCGGAACACACCGTGCACCACACGGGGAAGGCACTCCTACGAAAGAATCATGAGCGGTGAAGGCCCGCGCAAAGTAAAGGGGCGGCGACGGTATCCATGGACGAGCAGGGCGGAAGTTTCGCCGACGATAAGAGTGAGATGGTGTCTGATACAGCAGCGCACCCTACCGAAGAGTTGAGGAAGCGCCGCAGCACACGAATTGTGCAGGCGGTTCCGCTGGCGGTGACGGGTGTCGACGCGCTGGGCCGGCCATTCACGGAGCGCACGTCATCGCTGATCATTAACTGCCATGGTTGCCGGTACCAGTCGAAGCATTATGTGCTGAAAAATATGTGGGTTACGCTGGAGGTTCCACATCCGGAAACCGGCCAGCTTCCTCGAACAGTGCGCGGCCGGGTGGCTTGGATTCAGCGTCCGCGAACGGTGCGCCAGCTCTTTCAGGTCGCGCTGGAGCTGGAAACTCCCGGGAATGCCTGGGGTATCGCATTCCCGCCGCAAGACTGGTTTCCGTTTCCAGAAGTGGGACATGCCCAGGGAGATCTCGGAGCCGCCGATGAAAGGTTGCAATTGCCCGCAGAGGGCGTAGATATTCAATTACCTCTGGCGGAACCGGAAGCGCCCTCAGCTATCGGGCAAGACAATATACGCGTGTTCCCTGCCCCAGCGAGCTCGACGGATGCGTCGCTACAGCTTGCGCGACAAGTGGCGCGGCTGGTCGCAGATGCAAAGCAACAGATTCAGACGGCAGTGCGCGAGGTGGCAGCGCAAGCCGTGGTCGCCGAACACCGGTTATCGATGGAGGAGTGGGAACAGAAAATTCGTGCCGCTCGGGAAGAACTGGCTCACCAGTGGTCAAACGCGATTGAAAAAATCCAGGAAGAATCCGACAGGCGCTCGCAAGCCGCACACGCGGCAACGTCAGAGGCATTGCAGCGAGAGCTCCCGGGCTGGATTGCGCCCAAACTCGAAGAGCTCACTCGCGAGGTGACGCAACAAATCTCTAACCGCAACGCCACAGAAAGTGCGGAGCACTCGCAGCAGATGGCGAGCGCGCTGGAGCCGCTGCGAGAAGCGTGTCGGCAATCGGAGGAGGCCGCCGCCAGGCTGCGCGCGCAAACGGAGCAGGCAGAGGCGCAGATTTCCGCTCGGACCGACGCGGCCGTGCGCGCGATGGGAGAAGGGGCAAGGCAGTTCGAAGAGGCCGCCGGGGCACAGCGCCAGTTGCTGAACGCCGCGGCGAACGAGATCCAAGAGCAAGCGGCGGCGGCGCTCTCGGCGGCGCAAGCGTCGTGGAAGACTCAACTGGGCAGTGAATTGGAGTCCGCGCAGGCCCGCTGGAACGCGGCGATCGAGGGCACACTCAGCGCAGCGCGGGAGCGCGCCGCTGACGGATTGAACGAGCATACCCAGACACAGTTAACACGTGTACGGGAAGAAGCAGAACGGCACGCCGGTTCTTTGCGTGAATCCATCTGCAGCGCCGCTTCGGAAACCGAGCAGAAGCTCGCGGCGCTTCGGGATTCCTTGCAAGAGCAATTGCAAAGGCTGGATGCGGCGCTCGCGCGGGCCAGCGAATCTTCGGGCAGCCTGGAGCACTTTTCCGAGCGAATCGAGACGACGCAGCAGCAAGCGGTCGGAGCCTTTCAGTCGCAGCTCGATGGCGCTCTCAGTCTCCATCGCGATGAGATGCACAGACGTTCCGAGTCACTGTTGGAAGAAGTCAGTGGCCGTATTCACCGCACTTTTGAGGAGAGCAGCCGTCTGGCGCTCTCGCGGTTTGACCTTGAAATTGACGCCATCGTGCAGCCGCACTTGGCGCGGACCGAGGAAGCCATTCACCGGCTGGCCGGCGGCCGCTCGCTGTTGGATGCCGCTCTGACGCTGCAGCAGGACCGCATCCGCGCCTCCGCAGATGAGGCTTTTGCAGAATCACTGGCGCGTTTCCGCGAGAGTCTGGGCGGCGTAGAACAAGTGTTACAGGAATCGTCGCAGGTGATTACGTCCCGCAATCTGTCCGATCTGGAGACCAAAGCGTCCGAGCTGAAACATTACGCTGTGGAGGATCTGCAAAAATCCGCGGAATGGTATGAGAAAAAAGCCCAGACGCAGATACAGAACATGACGGAAAAAAGCGTGGAGCAAGGAGGGAACCAGCTTCGCGAAAAAGCCGGCGAGGTCTCGAGCGTCTTTGCCGGCGAGCTGGATCACCTGAGCCGGAATTTCATCGGGCATACGCAGACGCAGATGGATGAAGTAGTGCGCGACGCGTTCGAACGGGCGCGGGCCTTGTTTTCCGAAGCTGCGGAGACTACGTCCGCGGCATTCACAGACGAGGTCCAAAGATTCGCGAGGCAGGAGCTCGATGGCTTTGGCGAGGAGGCGCAACGATCGGTGGGCGAGGCTCGCATGCTGCTCGACGCGGCGCGGTCGGAAATGACGCAGAAAGTCACTGCCGGGCAGGAAGATTTTTTGCTCCGCTTCCAAGCGGGCATGAATAGCGCGGTCGACGCGGGCGTGGCAAACGCGCAGCGCCGGGTACAGGCGGGGCTGGAGCCGCTTTTGGATTCATGGAAATCGATGCTGGAAGCACACCAAGCGGAGATGCGTGGCGTCTATGGGCAGCTCGGCAATCACGCTGCAGAACAATATCGCACGCGGCTCGAAAACGTTTCGAACCAATGGATGCTCGCCACGGCGGCTACACTGGATCGGCAATCGCGCGAAGCTATGACCAGTATCGCCGCAAGGGCTCAAGAGAAATTGCGCGAAACGTGCGCCGATGTGTTGGCGGGAATGGGCGAGACTCTCCGGGCGCGGCTCCGGGAAATTGCCGCCAGCTTTATTCCGGCGGAGCCGCCGCTCGCCCGGTCGCAGGCCGCCAGTGGCAGCGGGAGCTGAGAGCCAAGGATTCATTCGATACGCGAAATTCTGCGTGCGCGAGTCTGGATAGACTCTTCAAGCCGTTTTGTTGCGCGGTGACAGTCTCAGCCGGGATTTCTTCGCGACTTACCGATTTCGCCTCCGTCGGCCTGGCCCGGTATAATTCATTTGAACGCACATGGCTAACCGCGCTTACTTGCGCGTGTGGACTCGCGACTTCTCTGAGACCACGATGATTCCCCAGTTCGCAAGATTTCTGGCGACAGCGCCGCTTTCTGCCTCTGGGGACGCATTCACTGGACTGACGGTGCAGCCCGTCGATGCCTCGGAAACTCCGGTTGCAGAGTGGGATTTGAAAGGACAGGGATACGGGCCGCCTGAGGTGGCCGCTCTCGCTGCGCAGCATTTCCATGCAGACACCGCGTATGTGGTCACTGCAAAATGGGATACTTGGAGCTTCGACGTGGGGGTTCTGAAGTGGCAGCACAGGCCGGAGCCGCTCGTGCTGACCTGTTATGGGCCGGAATACGACGGAGGCATGGCGGCAACGGCGGGACACTTCACGGCGGACCTCGGCTTCGAACACTTTTATACCGGCCATGCGGGGCTGCTCGCGCCAGCTGCGGCTTCGAATCCCTTCGACAATTCCGATCATCCCGTGGAGCGCACTTTCCGGCAATGGATGTCCGCGAGCGCTAATCTGAAGGAGTATCACGCCAAGACCCGCCAGAACATCCAACAGTTGTTCAACTGGGTTGAAGAGATAGAGAGCGCCATCCCGGTGCAACGGAGCGAGTTGTGGTCTGAAGGAGAAGAGAATTTTGAAGCGCGGATGGACGCAATACTGGGGCAGCGGTAGACCCGGACACAATAGCAACACATTTTCGCAGGGTTCTTCCCCCGGAAGGAGAGCAACAGCTAGAATTGTTCTATTGTGCGGTTGATTAGTAGGATCAGAGGTGCCTCAAGTCATGGCTGTCTTCTGTACAGCGAAAAAGGACGGGAAGCTTGGGAATAAGATTCAAATCACTTTGGCGGCGGCTCTTTGATGAACAATTTGCAGAGTAGCGGCGTATTGGGGGCTAACGCGCTCAGTTTCGATGCGTCTGTTCAAGCTAGAGCGCGGAAGTGGCGCCGGTTCATCCCTGTGTTCTGGAACTGGGGCCGTTTGTTAGGATTCGCCCTGAGTGCTTTTGCCTGTGCGATTCTCCTCGCCGGATGTGGCCAGGAGGCGGCCAAACCGGTGACGGAAATCGCGCCAAAGCCCGCGGAACCCGGCGTGCCAGAAGAAATCCAGACAGCCGCTGAGACGTTGCTCGGGAGAGAAACGCAAGTTCTCGTGTTCGGAGATCTGGCAAAAACCGGAAATGTGCAATTCCTGGCCGCCAATGTAGTCCCGAAGACGCCTAAGAATGATGCGCCAGGGACAATCGTCACGAGGGCTGTGGTGGTGGAAAAGAACGAAGGGAAATGGACGGAAGTATTGCGCTGCGATGAGCACTTGAAAAACCCCAAGGGCTTCCTCGGGCTCACGCCGATCGGGGCCATCGCGGGCTGGCGGCTGCAGTACGAACAGGATCCGGTGAAGGGTCTTCAAGTCTACTTTACGCCTCTGAAGATTAATGGGGACACGCACGTCCTGCCGATTGGAGTGGGCTGGAATCCGCAAACCAAGCGTTACCAATCGCTGGACCGCAGCTACGAGCATTTCCTGATGGAGTCGCCGGCGCTTGAGACCCCGAGGTCGGTACTTCGATGAGCGGAGCGGCCACGGCGATCGGCTCGAGCGCGGCGGCAAAAGAGCCGCCGAAGGTCTCCGCTTGGAAGAACCTGGTGGGTCTGATTCCCTACCTGAAGCGATATCGTGGCGGAATCTCGCTGGGACTTTTCACGCTGGCACTGATGGGAATTGCCGGCAACGTCATTCCGCTCGCCATGGGCATCATTACAGATATCCTGATGGGGAGCGAGAGGCCTTTTGCCCATTCGGCCCACTCCGTGGCGGGACTGCCGGAATCCTGGCTGAGCCGGCTGATTCCCTTCTACGAGCCGGGGAGCCGCCACGCCCTCGGGATTTACTGTCTCATCTTGGTTGGATGCGTTGCGCTGAAAGGATTGCTCTCTTTCTCGACGCGCTGGATTCTCATCGGCGTTTCCCGCGATATCGAATTTGATTTGCGCAGCGACCTGCTGGACAAGCTGCTGATCATGGAGCCTGAGTTTTACGTGCGCAACCGCACCGGCGAGCTGATGTCGCGGGCAACGAACGACCTCAATGCCGTACGAATGGTTTTGGGCCCGGGAATCATGTACAGCGGGACGACTATCATCACTATGCTGCTGGCCATCCTGGTAATGCTCCCCCTGTCTTCTTCCCTGACGCTATGGGTACTTCTTCCGGTGCCGGTGGTGGCGGTGGCGGTGCAGCGGTTTGGAAAAATCATCCACGAACTGTATGAAAAGATTCAGGCTTCGCTGGCAACCCTATCCGCGCGGGTGCAGGAGAATCTAGCCGGCGTGCGCGTGGTGCGGGCCTATGCGCAGGAAGAGGCCGAAATTCGCGGCTTTGACGAGCCCAATCGCGAGTATGTGTCGAAAAATATCCAGCTGATCCGCACCTGGAGCATGTTCATGCCATCGCTTCAGGCGCTTATCGGGACAACTTTCCGGATCGTGTTGTGGTAGGGGGGGCACCGGTTGCTGCGCTGGCAGATTTCACTGCGCGCCTTGATTGCGTTCAATACGTATCTCGGGCAACTCGTCTGGCCGATGATCGCGCTTGGCTGGGTGACCAATATCTTTCAGCGCGGCGCTGCGTCCATGGGGCGGTTGAACTACATCCTTGCCGCCCAACCGCAAATCGACGACCGAAGCGCGAAAACGCCCGCGGGAACGCAGATCGAAGGTGAAATCGAATTTCGCAATCTCACGTTCGCCTATCCCACGACGATGTCCGGAAACAGCGCGAAGGGCAACGGCCGCTCGAACGGCTCCGGCGAGGATGCCGTCCTGCGTGACATTAACCTGCGGATTCCGGCGGGCTCAACACTGGCGATTGTGGGGCCAACGGGAAGTGGAAAAACAACATTGGCCGCGCTGGTTTCGCGCCTGTGGGAAGCGCCCGAAGGTCAGGTATTGCTCGACGGACGGTCGATACGGGAATGGCCGCTCGAGACGCTACGGCGGGCCATCGGCTACGTGCCCCAGGATACCTATCTCTTCAGTGAAACGGTCGGCGGGAACATCGCCTTTGGCTTGCCGGATTTCGATCTGGCGCGTGTTCGCGATGCCGCGTCGATAGCCAGCTTGGATGGCGACGTGGACGAATTTCCCGCGAAGTACGACACGTTTGTGGGCGAAAGGGGTATTACTCTCTCCGGCGGACAAAAGCAGCGGACGGCAATTGCGCGCGCCGTTGTGAGAGATCCTCGCATCTTGATCCTCGATGATTCACTTTCGAGCGTGGATACGCAAACGGAAGAGAAGATTCTCAGCCGCCTGCGCGGGATCATGCGCGGGCGCACCACTATCCTGATCGCGCACCGGACGTCGACGGTGCGCGACGCCGACCAAATCGTGGTTCTACGGGACGGCCGAATCCTCGAGCGCGGCACGCATGACGAGCTTCTGGCGCGGGGCAGCTACTACGCCGATCTCTATCAGAAGCAGTTGCTGGAAGAAGAGCTAGAACGGGCATGAGCAACATTCACGAAGAAGAGGCGCTCGGGAAAGCGTACGACGCGCCGCTGATGCGGCGGCTGATGAGGTACATGCGGCCGTACAAGTGGCGCGTGGTGCTTGCGCTCGCCCTGGTTGGCATCGTAACGCCGCTGGAGATTGCGCCGCCCTTGTTGTTTTGGAAAGCGATCGACAGTTACTTCACCCCGGCCCTGCGCGGGGCGATTCCGGAAGCACAAGCGTGGCGGGGGGTCGAGTGGATCAGCGTTATTTTCCTGATGGTGCTGATTTCCGATTTTCTGGCGCAGTACGCTCAGATTCGCATTATGCAACGGGTCGGACAGCAGACGATGTATGACATGCGGCAGGAGATCTTCGGGCACATCCAGCGACTGCCGATGAGCTACTTCGACCGCAACCCGGTCGGGCGGCTGGTCACCCGGGTGACAACCGACGTCGACGCTCTGAACGATTTGTTCGCCGCCGGCGTCGTGACGATGATCAATGACTTCTTCCTGCTTCTCATGATGGCTGCGGTGCTCTTCCGGATCGACAGGCGCCTGGCGTTGGACGCGTTCGCCGTGCTGCCGTTTATTCTTGTGGTGACTTATTTTTTCCGACAGTTCGTGCGTGACGCCAACCGCCGTATCCGCACGGCTATCGCGCGGATCAACGCGTTCCTGCAGGAGTACATCTCCGGGATGAGCACCGTGCAACTGTTCAATCGGGAGCGCAAAGCCCGCGCCGAATTCGCGCGCCGCAACCACGACAACATGCTGGCTTGGCGGGATGCGATCCTGGCTTTTGCTCTGTTCTATCCGGCAGTCGAATTCCTCAG
>Ga0137362_10000569_pt1 | contig 19829 bp, 21 predicted proteins | sample MadtaG_2_FD_104801 | JGI IMG/M metagenome (GOLD analysis project Ga0137362, IMG submission 104801) | Vadose zone soil microbial communities from Angelo Coast Range Reserve, California, USA - Mad1_100_16 metaG | ecosystem: Environmental > Terrestrial > Soil > Vadose zone | place: USA: California... | reverse complement strand
GTTGAGGTCTTTGCCAATCGGATCGGTCGAATCCGGAAACAATTTCTGCCGAACGGTATGGCCGATGAGGCAAACGCGGGCCGCCCTCTTTACGTCGTCATCGGAATAAAAACGGCCCATGGCCACTTTCCAGTTGCGAATCTCCCTCAGCTCGGGAACGGAGCCGACGATTTGAGTGCCATGGACGGCCGTTCGAGACTGTACGAGGCGCGGCGTAATCTGAGATTCAGCTACGCCGGTGAGAATGTTGCCGACTCGCTTTCGGATGGCTTCGGCGTCGTCGCGAGTCAGCGGCTCGTAATCCTGGGTAAAACCCTGTGCGCTTCGGGAACCCGGACGAATCAAGATCAGATTCTTGCCCAGGCTTTCCAGACGATCCTCGAGCTTATAGCGAGCGCCGCTGCCCGCCGACACCATGGCAATGACCGCGCCAATGCCGATCACGATGCCCAGACTCGTCAAGAAGGATCGCCCCTTGTTGACGAGCAAAGCGGACAGCGCAACTCGAATAGCGGAAAAAAAACTCATAGTTAAGAACCAAAAACCAAGGGAACCAAAGAACCAAGAACCAAAGAACCAAGAACCAAGTTTTCAGGACTTCTTCCGAACGATGGCCGAAAAAATAAGCACCAATTCAGTAGCTTCCCGAACGAGTGCTGTTCGCTCAGGTTCTAATTCCGGCCTTGCTTCCAAATCCAGCAATCTCAACCAGTAACGAGTCTCTTTGCTCTCTTTGCGGCTGGTCTTCATTCGTAGGAGAAAATCTTTAGGCCCCAGAGATTCGTTTGCCTCAATGTAATTGGCGCCAGTTGAACCTGAGGATCGAATGACTTGTCTGCCATCCTCAAGATTGCTCATTGTTTTCGGGATCAATTTGACGAACTTACGTACTCGATGCGCGAACAAAAAGGTTCGCTGTTCTAGATCATATTTCGGCTCATTTTCTCCAGTTTCCACATCATGCTCTTGGAATTTCTCCCTTTACCTCGCCTTGGACTGCAGCGACTTGCGAGGGCTGCTCGTCTTGAGCGGAATGACGCCCTCCATCTCCTCCTCATGGCGTCGGAATTCGGTCCCGGCCGCCGAGTCGCTTTCGATCAGGCCGTCGCGGACGACGATTTGCCGATCCGCATAGGAGGCGATGTGAGGGTCGTGGGTCACCATAATAATCGTTTGGCCGCGTTCTTGGTTAATCTTCTGAAATTCCCGGAGAATCTCGTCGCTGGTATGCGAATCGAGGTTCCCGGTCGGTTCGTCGGCCAAAATGATCTGAGGCTGATTGATCAATGCGCGGGCGATCGCGGCCCGCTGTTGTTGCCCGCCGGACAACTGATTGGGCATGTGATGGCCGCGATCGGCCAAACCCACGATCTCCAGCATGGCCAAGGCTCGACGGCGGCGCTCGGCACTCGAGACCCCGGCATAAAGCAACGGCATCTCCACGTTTTCAACGGCCGAATGACGCTTGAGCAGGTTGAACCCTTGAAAAACGAAGCCCAACTTGCGGTTGCGAAGGTGGGCCAGCTCCTGGCGACTCAGCTGACTCACGTCTTGCCCGTCAAACCTGTAGGTGCCGCTCGTAGGATGATCCAGGCAGCCGAGAATGTTCATCAAGGTGGATTTCCCCGACCCGCTGGCGCCCATGATGGCCATGAACTCTTCGGAATGCACTGTGAGCGATACGCCGCAGAGCGCCGGCACCTTCATCGCTCCGGTGTCATATATCTTTTCGATATTGTCGAGCGCGATCAAAATCCCCACAAGTATCCTCCTCAGGGCGGCCATCCGGGGCAGGTCAAATCTTGATTTTTCCTTCTAAGATCGAACCTTTCGGCTGCGGGGCGGCAATGATCAACGGGGGGGGATAAGTTTTTTCATCTTTGGGGTCGAGCTTGCTCACCCATTCTTTCTCCGACTGGGTCGGGTCCCATTCCAGGACCTCGATGTAATTGGAGTTACTTTCCTTGATGCCCGGTTTTCCATCTTTTCTCTTCCCGTTGACCCGAACAAAGACCGGCCAGGGTTTTTTGTCTTCTCCCATTTTCCACACCGGTACCCAATCGTCGGGGCTCGGCAGCTTCTGCCGGCTAACGAGCTTTTCCTGAGCAGCCTGGGTGATCTGGCGCGGGTCAAATGGTGGCAGACTGGTCGCGGCACTGGGCAACTTCCATACATTTGTATGCACGTCACAAGTAATGTCCACGTTCACCGTCATGCCGGGCCGCAATATCCAGTCGCCGTCCGCTTTATCGTTCCTCACCTTGATCACGGCCGGATAGAAGGTCGCGCCCGGCACGCTCACGGGCATGAGGTTGATGTCCGTTATTTCACCTACAAATGGCTTCTCGGGAAAAGCATCGACCGTAAACAGAGCCTTCAAGCCGGCTTTCACGCGGCCGATGTCGCCCTGCGAGATTTGGGCGTAGACTTCCAAATCGCCGAGATCGGAGGCAATGATAAATGGTACTCGTAACTCCGACATTCCTAAAAGCGAAGAAGTCGATGCCCCCGCGGAAGGGCCGCCGCCCAGGCCGGATTGGCCTAAGCCTGATGATGAACCTCCTCCTCCTCCGCTCGTCGTCGCGGACAGCCCGACGGGTTGGCCTAAGTACAAGTTCTTGTCGATTATGATGCCCGAAATGGGGGCTTTGACAGTGGTCCAATCCATGGCCAGGTTGGCCTGTTTCAATGCGGATTCAGCTTCTTTAACTGCCTCAGTTGCCGAGGCATGTTTCAATTGGAGCTCAATCAGTTCCTTTTGACTGCCGTAACCTTTATCGAGTACCTCTTTCATTCTGTCCCAGCCAGTTTTGGCAGCGTCTTGATAGTCCTTGGCCTTTTGTAATCCAGCCTTGGCCCTTTCCAAATTGTGCTTGGCCATTTCGGAGTTCACCCGGAACAGTGGTTGGTCTTTCTCCACTTTCTGGCCGACCTTGCCAATGATCTCCTCGACCGTTCCTGGTGTTTTGCAAAAGACGAGGAAGATTTCTTTGGGTTTGACGATGCCGGTGGCGTTGACCACATCCGTCATCGTGCCGAATTTGACGCTTTCAAAGGAATATCCTTCGTCCGAGCCGTTTCTGCCGGAGCTAATCCAGTAGGCGGCGCCGGACGCGGCGAGTCCGAACATCACGAGGAAAACAAGCAGCTTCTTCATAAGGACGCCTGTGTTAAGCGCTTCATTGCGGAGCCCCCGGGGTCCATCCGGGTTGCCGGCTTGCGCCGGCCCACAAGCTCATATGGAACTATTTTCCCAATCCATCTAGGTTCCGCCAAGCCTCTTTACGGGAAATTACTCATATTGTACGAGAGGCGCCTGTATTCAGGTCTTTTTGGCAAAGGAATTGCCAACTTCGTCATTTTCCTTTGCACACGATTCTTGCACCCAAACTATAAACTGGGATGCTTGAAACAACTAGGCAAACCCATGCCAGCTGGTAACATCCGCCAATTGCCTCGACAATTTCGATTGGACATTTAAGACTTTATGGGGTTGCCCGTAGCCGGTTAAGTGATTTATACTCCTTCAAATTCCATGCCGGAAAGTGTTCGGCGCCAAATCTTGGCGACCGAAATCCGCTGGGAAGGACCCCGCATGAGTCTTTTGACCATATCTACTCCATTCCAAGTCCCCTCATACTCTAAGCGGCAAACTGGGTCAGCGACTGGGTCTGAACCGAAATCCTTGCCTCAACTCTCCGTGGTGATCGTGAACTACCATCAATGGGGTGAAACAGCCGACTTAATACGTCAATTGGGCCGGTCCACCAGCCTAAATACTGGCAAGGCAGAGATCATCGTGGTCGATAATCGCTCACCCAATAATCCCATCGCGGGCTGGTTAAGACGACGGCGGGGAGTGTCACTCCGAAGGTGGAGCAAGAACCGGGGTTTCGCCTGTGCCGTCAATGAAGGCTGCCGGCTCAGTCAGGGAGAATGGTTTCTGCTTTTGAATTCCGACACGACTGTCCGGGAAGGATTCCTGGACGGCGTTTTGGCCCTTCTCGGTCGCTTGGACCAAGAAAATCCCCGAATGGGAATAGTCGGCTTTCAATTGCGAAATTCCGATGGCAGCCGGCAGTGGTCTACCGGACCTTTCCCGACTCTATGGGGCACGCTGAGTCGGCTCGTGCTGCCACGCTCGCGCCGGAAATATCATGCATTGCGAGCTCGCAAGTTGACGCAGGTCTCCTGGGTCACCGGATGCTGCTTATTGGTGCGGCGAGAATGTATGCAAGACCTGGGCGGCTTGGACCAAAGGTTTTTTCTTTACTATGAAGATGTCGATCTCTGCAGACGAGCTCGAGATCGAGGATGGACAGTTGGGTACGAGCCGAGCTTGCGCGTCACTCACCATCGGCCCCTCCATTCCCGGTCATTGGCGGTTCCCATGCGGGTCTTGACTCGGCACGCGCTCTTGACCTATACCTCCAAGCACTGGCCCGCCTGGCAGTTCCGTCTCCTCGCCTGGATCGTGAAAGCGGAAGCCATGGTCCGCCATCAATGGAAGCTCTGGAAAGGGGACTATCAAAAGGCTGACCAATTGGCGGTCTTGGAAGCGATTGCCTCCGCGATGGCGACAGGGAGCTCCAGACAAGCCCGGCGTCGTCTCCTTCATTTCATTCGAAAGCATGAACCGAACTCCGCTCTCAAATGCCGCTTGCAAACCATTGATCAATGAACCCATCGTCAGCGAGTCTTAATCCGCCGTTGTCCGTTGTTATCCCCACGTACAATCGCCCAGATCTCCTGCGACTTTGTCTGCAATCTGTCGTTCAATACGCACCCCAGGGCACGGAGATAATCGTGGTGGACGATGGCTCTCGGGAAGCCTGCGCAGGCTCGGTTGTGCAAGAATTTCCTCAAGTGCGCGGGATGCGCGGACGACGCTCGCGAGGTTTTTGCGCTGCCGCCAACGCCGGCATTCGCATCGCTCGAGCGGCCGTGGTGCAATTGCTGAACGACGATACGGAAGTAACTTCCAATTGGGCAGAGCCAGCACTGGCATGGCTCGAAGATCCCTCGGTGGCATCCGTGTCGCCGCTAGTCCTCCGAAAAACTTCCCAGCATGCCTCTCGGCCGGAAATCGATAGCGCCGGCGATCGCTATTACCTCGGCGGGGTCGCGGGCAAACGCGGCCACGGGCAGCCGTTCGGAGCAGATTATCTTCAGTCTGATCGTGTCTTCGGCGCTAGCGCGTGCAGTGCTTTCTTTCGACGCGACGTTCTATTGCGGTTAGGAGGTTTTCCGGAATCTTTCGGCGCTTATTTTGAAGACGTAGATCTGGCGTTTCGCATCAATCGAGCGGGTTATCGGGTCATCTATGAGCCCAAGTCATGCGTCTGGCACCGCGGCCACAGTTCTTACGGCACTTATCGCCGCCAACTTCTGCAACAACAATCGCGGAACGAAGAGCGGGTGTTTTGGAGAAACATTCCCCGTTCCGCCTGGCGGCAGGCCGTCCCTCGCCACCTGGCCGTCTTAGCCGGGAAGGCCCTTCGACGATTGGGAGAGGGCCAGTTGGTTCCTTTTCTCTGCGGGCGCTTGCAAATCTTGGGCGAGATTCAGAATCTAGCGCACCACCGTCACTTCTTGAACCAAATCGGGCCGGCCGGCGAGCTGACCGACTGGAAAGTCGACCCTCATTATTGGGCTTAATGTCCAAATCCTAAGAGTTAGGAATTTCGGATTTCGGATTTCGCGTTGGCTGCTATTCGCGCGGCAATCTCTTCTTTGAAAAGACCCCGAACCCGGCGAGCGGCGATCCGATCCGCCCAGCGCGGAAAGAACCGGCTCATGAAGACGATCAACCGTCCCTGGGCGGTGAGACAAACCTCATGGTGACCTTTTTCGATGGATCGAAGAATCGCGTGGGCGACCTTGTCGGCGGTCATGCCGCGCATGTGATCCATGGGCATTCTGGCTTTTTGTTCCAACATGTTTTGAGAGAAGTTCGTCTGGGTCAATCCGGGGCAGACCACCAGCACGTCGATGCCGTCCTTGGCCAATTCGGCCCGCAGCGCTTCACTGAAACCTTGCACGGCAAACTTGCTGGCTGAGTATTCACTCCGGGCCGGGATGCCCCGCTTGCCGGCGATCGATGAAACGTTGACAATCGCCGGCCGAATGCCTTGCTTGAGCATGGGTAAAAAAACACGAGTCATCTCGGTCATGCCGAAAAAGTTGACCTCCATGATCTTGCGGAGGCGATCGGGACTGACTTCCGCGAAGTGTCCGGTCGCGCCGATGCCGGCATTGTTGACCAAAATGTCCAAGCCGCCCCAACGGGCCAAGACCGTCTCCACCATCCGCTCTCGATCTTGCGGCAAAGTGACATCGCCGACGACCGCGTGCAAAGTTTGGTTCCTGGCGCCCACCCGGACGGCAAGTTCTTGAAGTAATTTTTCGTTTCGGGCGACGGCTAAGACTTGTGCCCCGCGCCGGGCCGCTTCCTCGGCCAAAGCCAAGCCGATCCCCTGCGAAGCCCCCGTCACCAGGATGCGTGATCCTTCGATATTTCGGCGTCGACCCATCCGTGTTCCTTGGAAAAACTGTGACGCCGACGGGATTCGAACCCTTTCCACGACTACAACTCTTGGCAAGGCTCTACGTCAAGTGCCATCCGGCAGGCGCTGCAAAAAGCGGTGGAATTCTACCCGAAAATGATCTGGCTGACCATCGCTTTGTTCCGGCTGGGTGTGGCCTGATCTGTCCGAAAACGCTCGTCAAATCATCCTGGAAATGGTGACGAAGGCGGCGGTTCGCCCCGCTACCAGGCCGGCGCCCAAGAGCCACTCCTTAACGCCAATTGGCCAGACGGCGGTGAGATGGTAACGGGATTACTACTTTTGTTTACCATCGCGACCGGTTTGTCGAGTCACGCCGTTCCGTTGTCTCTCTCGGCTGGGTCTGAAGGGGGCGCTTTCAGAGTGGGCTTTTCCCGTCGGGCTTTGAATGGCCTGCAAGCCTAGAAAGCTCGCTCCTCGCCGAAGACCCGGCACGACCGTCTGGCAGTCTTACGAGGGTCAAGGACGCGCTCTCGCATCTCCTTTAGAACAGTGTCCAGCCATAGACTCCGAGGACAGGGAGTTTTGGGTATAAGCTAGTCGCAGCAATAAAAGCATCGGCCAGCCCTGGTACTAACGCCGGTCATGCCCTGTCATTTGGCGGGCGGGGTCTGTGTGTGTGTGTAATAACTGCAGGCGCAATGCAATCCATCTCATATCGTTTCATCATTTCATTTCATTTTTTCATTTCAATCGAATGACGGGTGAGTGAAACGATAAAACGATGAAACGATGAAATCAATGGAACAGAGAAGAGGAAACCCCCGACACTTCGGGCAAAGAGCAGCGCGTCGAAAAGGGCAAGGGACCCGGCGCCGACCACGGCGCCGGTGTAGATTCCTGGCGGGGTGTGCCACTTCTTTAGCGAACTCTGAGCTATACTTGGCTGGGTCCCCAACCAGAATATCGCCTATGATCTCTACCTTAGCGCTCCTGGTTTTCTTCGCCGAGACGTGCGTCGTCACACTGTCTACGGTTCGAACCATCTTTGTGGCACGAGGATGGAAAAGCTTAGCCCCTTTGCTTGGCTTTTTCGAAGTGAGCATTTGGTTGTTTGCCATCGCTCAAGTCATGCAGAACCTTACCAGCCCGAGCTGTTACCTGGCTTTTGCCGCTGGTTTTTCCTTGGGCAACTTCTTGGGCGTCATGATCGAGCAGAAGCTGGCGCTGGGCAACGTGGTGGTCCACATTACCATAAGGGAAGGCGCCCGCGAGCTAATCGAGAGCTTGAAGCAGACCGGATACGGCGTTACGGCTCTGGATGCCCAAGGCGCGACCGGCCCGGTGCGAGTTGTCTTTACCGTGATTAGGCGGAAACAACTGGCCAAAGTGGTGGCGATTATCAAAGGCTTCGATCCGAAAGCCTTTTACTCGGTCCACGATCTTCAGGCGGCGGCGGAAGGCATTTTCCCATCCTCGAAGCGCCGAACTCGCGGTCTCATTCCTGTAGCGGTACTTGAAGTGGGCCCATTAGCCACGCAACGGGGTCCGGCGCATACGGATTGAGCGGGCGAGCCGCCCGCAGGGCCGGCCAAATCCGTAGGGGACAAGTTAAGCCGGCAAATCTACTAACCAGTTTGTTTGCCTCACCGTCCCTTGCAGTTGCCCTGGATTTGGCGTGAGATGGGGCCGATGCTGGGATCGCGAAGAAGATGACCCCGACGGGATTCGAACCCGTGTCGCGGCCTTGAAAGGGCCGTGTCCTAGACCTCTAGACGACGGGGCCAGCCGCCTCTCCCTCGACGGCATCAGCATCTTAGAAGACCCTGGAAAAGGCGTCAAGTTCGCTGCCCGCTAAGAGATGCAGCGATCGGGGGTTCCCGAATCTTCTCATCACGCCTCGCATCCAATAGAGTGAGAGAAAGATTTCACTCGATGAAAGCCAGATTTCTACTGAAAACTAGGCGGTTTCAAGCGACAAAAGAAAGGTTGCAAATCATGGCGAACGCCAATGTACTCGAATTCACTTCCGGCAATTGGGAACAAGAAGTCGTCAAGAGTGACAAGCCGGTGCTGGTTGATTTTTGGGCGCCGTGGTGCGGGCCTTGCCGGGCGCTCTCGCCCGCTATCGAACGGGTTGCGGATCAGTTTGTCGGAAAGATCAAGGTCGGCAAACTCAACACCGATGACAATCAAGACTTGGCGGTCAAGTACGGCGTGAATTCGATTCCCCGTGTGTTGATCTTCAAGGGCAGCGATCAGCCAACCGAGCGGGTCGATGGATTGGTCCATGAAAAAGAGTTGGTCAAAGCCATCAACCGTGTGTTAGGGGAATAAGTAATGCCGCAATCCGGCTAAGTCGCGAACGATTCCCTTATCGCTTGCGACTTGGCGAGAGCCAATCTGGCCTCTGGGGTGCCGTTAAAGTTTGCCTATCCTCTCTTTCCGCTTCCTTTCTCAACTTGCCCATCTCCGAGGGTCGATAGTAGTTCCAAGCCTTTGCCTAATCCAATCCTTCAATGGTGGACGACAGGCGAGGCAAAAGGACCTCGGATGGAACCTCAAGGACCCCGTGCTCTTGCCCTAGACCTTGCACCCTTGGGACAAGGACCTGGGCAAAGGCAGGCGCAACCGAACAAGTCGACTCAGATTTCGGGCGAGGCCGAAACGGCAGACGCTCTTTGCCAAGCACGGCTGCAACGTCGGCGTTTATGGCAAATGCGCGCCCGGCTCAAGAAACGCTGGCATCGTGCTTGGGCGGCGGAGCGAAAAACCTATCAAAGACGCTGCGACGAATTAGCGCGCGCCCAATCCCTCCTCCAAAAGGAAAGCCGACGTCTACAGCAGCTGCAAAACGCCCTGGATCAGGAACGTCTCCGCTTCAACGGCGAAAAGGAACTGAGCCAGCGAAAACTTAAAGCGGTGCGGAATGAAGTCCTTCACCAAGAGCAACGGCTGACGGAACAACGGCGTTCTCTCGAAGAACGCGCTCGGGCGCTCGACCAAAAAGAGCGAACTCTGACGGAAACGAAGCGTCGAGAAACGGAATCCATCGAGCGCCTCGCCATGGAAGCCAACGGACTGGAACAACGCATTCAGAACCTCCGTTCTCAGCTCATCACTCATGAACAAGAAGTCGCAAAATCCAAAGCCCATTTGAGTCAATCGCTTCCAGTCCCGGTCTCCTCAGAGATAGCGGCACCCCCGGCTTGGGAAGCAGACCTGCAAGAATATTTGCACCTTCTCGATAAGTTGGCGTGCTGCCTGACCGACGAACGACTCCGATTGTTTGGACAAACCGAGCAATTGGCCCTGACGCGAAACCATTGGCAAAAAAAACATGAGTCCGACATTCAAAAACTAGAAGCTCGATTTCAAACACTGACCAAAAGCGAACTGTCTCTGGAAAATCGACTCTTGAGCTTGCGGCAGCAGCAGTCGGAAACTTTCCAGACTCGCCAATCATTAGAAAGCTGGCAGGCCCGTTTGACCCTTCAGACCGCGAGCTGGAAAGGAGAACGCGAACGGCTGTTCGCCCAAGTCCAATCGTTGGAGTCCCGAGCCGGCAGGCTCCAAGAAGTTCTGGCCGATCTACCTCCCGATTGGAAGGAACGATATCAACAAGAAGACAGGGAAATCATTCAAATGCATCGAAATGCCTCCGCGGAAGCGGCCTATGCCCAGCTTCGGCAAGAACTGGAATGTCTCCACGGGCAGCGCGCGACTTACGAGCAGCACGTGGCCGTCCTGAACGCCGAAGTCGAGCGCCTGGCAAACCTCTTGATGGAGGCAAACGATTCAGATCTGTCGCTGGTGGCCAAAGCCGCTTGATGCAAAAACCAAATTCCAAGATTCAAATTCCAAATTCCAAAAACCAAATTCCAAATTCCAAAACCAGATTCAAAGAGGTCACGTTAGATTGGAATTTGAGGTTTGGAGTTTGGAATCTGAGATTTGGACCTTGGCATTTTTCACTTCTGTCTTGCATACAAGGGAGCGATTCGCTTGGCATATTGGGCATAAAAAACCTCCAACTCGGCCTCAAGATTATCGCTCTTCACAAATTGATGACTCGGCAGGAAGATCGGCTCAATGCCCCGATTCAAGAGTCGTTGAGCCACTTCGCAGCGAAGCATGTTGAGGATCATGGCGCCGCCCAACGTGCTAAAGGGGCCGGTTTTTTGCCGGCATCCCTCAAGATCGAGAATACAATCGCCTACCGGCGCCCCGTTGTCGAGGATGAGATCGACTACGTCGGTCAGCTTCTTGCCCGTTGGATGAGCGGGCACGGATTTTTCACAGTGTTCCCGGCTTAAAACGCCGATGACGGGTAGTCCCCGGCGGCGTGCCCCCTCAGCCATTTCAACGATAACCTCGCGGATGCCGCTCGTGGAAACCACGATCATGATGTCATGAGGGCCGAAGGCGAAATTCCGTAGAATTTGCTCCGCATACCCGAGCGTCTTCTCCAGATGCAAGCTCTGGCGCAGGCCATTGGGCCCCACGATTGGATTGTGGTAGGTCAGGGCCAACTCCACAATGGTATGCCAACCCACGAAGCAGCCCTGACGGGGAGTCATTTCCTCGCAGAGCATTCGGCTATGGCCGCAGCCGAAGAGATGAACCAGGCCATCCTGAGCGATAGCTTCGGTACACAAAGACGCAGCTCGGTCCAGGACTTCACGCTGGGGTTCAAGCAGGCGCCTCAATCGTTCCATGGCCTGGTCGAAAAACCGCTCGGCCGCCCGAATTGGAGATTTTGACATAAACGGTCTCCGATTGCGTCAGCATCGTTTAATCCGGAGCCGACGGCGCTATGTCCCGTCGCCATTGGCTCCGCCATTGGCTCCGGGCTAAACAAAAGCATTCTAAGCAGGCCAACCGACTTTCCTTGTCAACCCGGACCTTTACAATCCAAATCATTCTCATCATAGTAAGAGATAATCGGCTTGAGAACTTCAGCCAGGGGAGTAATGCAGCCATGTTGGAGGAAATGATCGGTCAGATTGTGGTCATCGACATGAAAAGCACCTTCGTCTGCTTGGGGAAGCTCGTGCGCGCTGATGATCGATTCTTGGAAATTCATGACGCGGATCTGCACGATCTGCGGGACACGCGCACCACCCGAGAAAACTATGTGGTCGCCTCTCGTGAAACGGGTGTGAAACGCAACCGCAAGCGAGTTTTGGTCGCTTCGTCCGAGGTCGTGGCCATCGCACGCATTGAAGATGTCGTGGACGTTTGAATGGAGCCGACGGGGATCGAACCCGTAGCCTGCATTCCAGAACACCATAATCCTCAGATAGTTACATCGAGTGTGCCCGACTCCTTGGCCCATTCCTTGGCCTGCCAAGTCGAGAAAGACCCAAATCTAAAGCTCCTCGTCGAACGCTGGCACTGTCTCCCGGAAGCAATCCGCGCCGGTATTGCTGCTATGGTCAAGGCGGCCTCTGCCAGCGAGAGCAAGGAGGCTCAATGACCCCGATATGCATCAACTTGCGAGAACGCTTCGGCAAACAGTATCGGATAAGCCACGATGAAGCCGCCTCGGCCGGGGGAGAACGAGCTGACCCCTGGATGATGACCATCCCCGGCCGGTTCGGGACGATTTATCCTCATGGTGGAGAGAATCTCGCCGTCGAGGTCGACGGCCACCCAAGGATTGCCAAGCAATTAGGAGCAATCCCTGGAATAGTCCTTCGCCAAGATGGACATGATGAAAAGACATTCGTTCTCCCGGTCGACCTGTTCGACCAGGTAGCCGCGATCGTGGAGCCCAAGCAGGTTAAGCGATTGACCGAGGAACAAAGGGCCAGATTGGTTGAGGCTGGTAAGCTCTATCAGTTTCAGGCCGGGGCAAAAGACGGGTTCCCAGAGCGCCAAGCCCCTAAGAAGCCCAAAGGTGACCAGGAAGTCGCCTGAGTGGGTTTCCTCATAGTTTTCGCCTCCAAACTAGCCCGTTGACTCGAAGACTGAGAACAAAGGTTATTACGGGTTGCGTATATGTAGTTGACCAAGTTTCTGGCATCATTGACAGGGGGTGACCCATGTCTGTCCCTTGGCCAACTTGGCAGGAAGCGACGGCCGGCTGCTTATGGCTAATGGGTGCGGCTGGGCTGACTTGGTTTGGACCGGAGCTCCCCCTCCTGGAAAGCGCAATCCTTTGGACAGTCTTGCTTGTCGGATTGTTAGTCGTCCTACAACGCGTGTGGTCCTGGCTCTTGGGACCGCTGTTCATCTACGATCTTGTCCGGACCTCTCGCCGCAACCGGCTGATTCCCCCTCGCTGTATCTTTGCCATCGCGCTATTGGCCGTGGTGTTCTTCTTCTATGTAAATCGATTCGGGCTTCGAGGAGATAGTTGGGATGACTTGTTCTCCGCGCCCTCGGTGCGGCGCGATGACTTGGCGTCCTTTGGGTCGTCCATGTTCTCTTTGTTTTTCGGAATGCAATACCTCGCAGTCTTCTTGCTCACACCGCTCTACACGGCTGGCGCCATTGCCGAGGAGAAAGAGCGCGGGACTTTGGATTTGCTGCTCACCACACCTTTGAAAAACCGGGAAATTGTGATCGGCCTGTTGGCCTCTCGATTGGCCACGATTGGAATTACCTTCCTTACCATTCTGCCCGTCCTAAGTCTCATGGAATTCTTAGGCGGTGTAGACCCAGGGATGGTTTTGGCAGGCTTTCTTATCACCGCGTTGGCAATGGTTTGCTTGGCCAACCTATGCATGGTTGTTTCCCTTTATGCCAAGAATTGGATTCGCGCCATGGTGGCAGGGTATTTCTTTTGTTTCCTCCTTTGTGCATTTTGGATCTGGGTCTGGACTGAATCTACTATGGCCTCTTTTCGAGGGCATTCGTTCAATGTGGGCAAGCTAATAGGGCCGTTCAGCATATTGCTGTTTAGTGAAATCCTGCTTGTTCCCGTACTTCGCCTCCGGAAGGTGGTCAAAGGCAGTGGACCCTGGCCGACTCCAGAGGGAGGCTACCGTCGTCCAGGGGAAATGGTTCCCAATGGACTACTTATTCGCTTCAAGGAAGATTATCCGAAACCAGCTAACCCTGGCGGAACTTGGCGGCCTCCGGTCTCAGACAAGCCCGTGTTTTGGAGGGAGTTTTCCTCCCAAGAAATGCAAATGTCGTTGCTACTCTATTACTTCGTCTATGTTTTTCTCTTCGTGGGAATGGCGATGGTTCTTTTGACGGTGGAAGACAATCTTTCAAAATCCAACCTATTCATGAGTAACTTCACGCCCCTGACGCTTGCCCTTCTAGTGTTTCCAATTGGCGTCGTGTCCTCTCACATGATTGCGAAAGAACGACAGGAGCGGACTCTCGATACGCTATGCACGACTGCACTGGACTCGAAAGAAATCCTTCAGGAGAAATGGCAGGCCAGCATATTGCGAATGCGATGGCCTTTCATATTCCTCATGGGCTTATACGTTCTCGCGGTGTCGCTACGAGCAATTGATCCGGCAGCCTTCATCTGGTTGAGTATGGCGACGGTCATTTACATTGCCTTTTTTGCTACGCTCGGGTTGTTCGTTTCAACATGCTGCGCCACTGTACTCAAAGCGACCGTCGTTTTCTCGATAGCGTTTCTTGCCCTGGGGCTTGGCGGGGTGGCTCATTTAACTCCCATGGGTCACAGTCCGGGGATTTTCTGGTGGGTCGAACGCGTCTTGATTTATGCCCTTTCGCCCTTTTCAACCGTTCGGGAATTGACTTTCAGCCCGGACCGAGCGATTGACAGTCCCGGCGACATAACGGCCGCGCTCGTCGCACTGGGGATAATAGTCCCGGCCACCTGGAGCCTTTGGAAATTGACCGTGTTTTCCTTCGAAAGATCGACGGGAGCCAGACCTTTGGCGAAGTCTAATCAACTAGTCACGGTTCCGGCGCGAGTTCCGGGAAGCGCCAAGCCCCGGATAGCCGGAGATGCCCAGGAGGTCGCCTAAGTGGGATTAGGAGAATGGCGCATCTCCACCATCATCGGCTGGGTGGGTTTTCCAGAAGCCGCGAAAACGTGGAGAAATTCCTTACCCCGTTTAGAGGGGGCCAAAACATAGCCTCCCTCCCTCCCTTAAATTCTTTTTCTTTTTTTTGAGACATCGGATTTGGCCCTGGTCCACGAGCATCAAATGCTTGAATCAAAGCACTTTTCGCTAACGGCCCGCCAAGATATGAGCCATCCTTTAAGCAATTCAATGAACTGAGACTTGTACAAGAGCGTGTACGATTAATTGAGCCTCAATTGCAGGTGCGTGCCATGTGGCGAAGACGAAGAAGATGGGAAGATAAACGGGCCACCCCCCGTGAGTTCATCAAAGTGTGGCAAGAAGCATCGAGCAGCACAGAGGTAGCTCGAAAGCTGAACATGAAGGCGAGGGCAGTTTGGCAACGGGTCCAACGGTACCGGAAGAAGGGGGTTCCGCTGAAGGATCTGAAACCCATTGAGAATTGGGAGTGGCTAGCTCAATTCGCCGATGCTCTGAAGGCTTCTATCAAACGTCGGTGAGCCCATGGAAGACACATCAAAAGATGGTCGTGGGCAGTCCCCTGGTAGCCGCAAAACCCAATTCCGAGCCGGCCTGGACCCGCGGCGGTTAGTGCGACCGAAGTCTAGACGGAAACCGGACCCGATGCTGCTCTTGAAGCGCATCCGACGCGACATAAGGAAGGGCGATCTCAAGGCTTTTGAGTCGAGGCTAAACGATCTGAAGGAAGCTCTGGCATGGCTCCGGCCGAAGATGGTTCAGGTGCAATGCAGGTTTGGATGTAGAGAGGTCGTATCGGTTCCGGAATATGTATTCGAGCACTTTCCCCTGTTGAAGCATAAGTGCGGTTCTTTGACGAGCCTCAAATACCGGGTGCAAAGCAGCGACCCAAAGCCTTACGTTGCGACTGATCAGCGAGGGGATGCCGAGAACCCCAAAGAAACTAAGTCCGAGCCGGTTCAAGAAACCCTGTCCCAACAGATTCAACCTGCCAAGCAGTTGTCACTGATGCTGTCTTGGAATTGTCCCAGGTGCCGCCAGGTCATAAAAGTCCCGCGATGGTACATGGAGAACCATCCCGTTTACACCGGAATGACTCATGATTGCGGAAAGCCGATCGAGTGGCCATCAGGTTGGTCCGATAGGTGAAGGTGACTCCCCGACGCTCCCCTATGTTTCCCCCGGACCTTTTCCCATCAATCTCGTTCCACCCCCGTCTCGGAAACGGGACGCGCCAACGAAGCTACCCGATCAGTCCGGCTTGGGGCTAAATCACATTAGAATGCGAAAATACTGAGTTTTTCCCGGAAGATTGGCTGTTTGGTCAGTTCTAAGAAGTTCGAGGCCGGAAGAAGGAAGCCGGCTCATGGTTAGGGCGCCCCACGCTCGCCCTTCCGTTCAAGAATTCTTGGCGGGGAAAACAATCTGTTGGCGCGCCTCGCGGTAGGTCGGAATTCTGATAAATGCATTTAGGGTCGGAAGATGCGCCGTTGGAGACACGGGAAAATGACCCTGGACCTTAGGCTAACTTAGGATCGTCTTGTGATGGCTGTATGTAAAATAAAGACAGAGCAGGGCAAGGAGGCGAGTTGATGACCGGGGTAAGGCGAGAGTCCAAAGTTCAGTTCTGGCAGCGCATCCAGCGAGAAGGGGGCTTAGCCCAGGCGCAGACGGCAGAAGCCGATCTGCTACACCAGAGGTTGTCGCGGCGACACGTGCAGCACCTACTAGTGGCCCGCTTTCAACCCGCTGACGGTACGCGGACTCGGGCTTGGCCGACTCCGGACAGTTGGAAATGGGGGCGCCGGTTCGCCCGTAAGCCGGTCTCGGCCGCCGAGCAGTACGAGGGAGACTTAAATTGGGCCTATAACAACCTGGGCCGGATCAAACCCGAGGAAGCGCCTGACGCGCGGAAGCGCTCGCTACTCTTGCTCGCCGAGCAGAAGCCGGCCGATTTCCATCGCAAGTACCAGCGAGCCCTACCAGGTATCACTCGCCGGCAAGAAGCCCAAGAAGAGGAACGGAAGGACCGTTGGGAGCAGATGGAATGGGAGCGGCTGCGGCCACAGCGGAAGGAACAAGAACGGAGGCAACGGGAGGCAAAACGAAAGCGGGTATGGCGCCAGAAGAAGCGACAGCAGCGGGAAGCAGAGCAGCGGGCAGAACAGGAGCGGCAGAGACTGCGGGCAGAGCAGGAACGAAAGGAGCGTGAGCGTCAGGAACGTCGCGAGGCGACGCTAGCGGTGCTGCGCGAGCGGCGCACGACTGAGGGCGACGAGAGTTACGAAATGGCCTTGGACCAGGTCGCGATGATCAATGTCCAGGTAGGTTACCGGCCCCTCGTTCCCGCATGGCCCCAAAACGGGGACCGGGAGGTGATCGAAAGCTCCGAGGTCCGTGGATGGCTGATCAAGTTGGAGAAGGCTAACGAAAAGCGTAGGCTGGCCGCGGAGAAGCAGGCCCAGAAAGCCCTCCCCGCGCGTGTTGCCGAATACGCGGAGCGTTTCCGGCAAGAGCGGGAGGCGCTTGAGCGGACGGTGCTTGAACGGGAGGGGAAAAGGTTGACTTGGCTGGCGGACAAAAATGCGCGGCTGATGTCAGCGCTCAATCCATCAGAGAAAGTAAAGCATGCCGAACTTCACAGGAGAGAGGAGAATTGCCGCCGTGCGCTGAGTTAGAGCCGTGGTCGCCGTGGGCAAACTCAATCTCCACTTACCGCATGTACCACCAAAATGCTGGGTTGGACGTAGAAAAGGCCGAAGCCGACAGGCAGCTGCTCATAGCGGTAGACCGCGCCTCTATAACTCCACCAGAATGTCGGCGTCGCCCCGTTCCACGCCCAAAAGCGACAATGAGTGGGAAGGGCACACACGATCAATTCGTCCGACTGATCCCGACACCAAATAGCGGGTTGTTGTAAACATTGGGAGCAGCTTCATGGTACAAGTCGCGCAAGCGTCGTGGTATGCGGACAAAAAGTCTATCGGCTAACCAATATGCACACCACCCCATAACAACTAAGAGCGCTACTGCTATGATGGTGGCAAGTATTTGTCCAGCAGCTATCGCGGATGCGATCGCTAAAGAGGTGCCCGCGCCGAAACCGGCAGAAAAAATCTGCTTATAAGGCTCCCACTTAGTCTCGACAATCCTTTCGATGGAAGCCCCTTTGATGGAACCAGTCAAACTCAAGCTGCGCTCCGATGCTCCCGTGTAAAATATCTGTATACCGGCCCCTTGATTCTTGTCGATGTACTTGAAAGTAATGGTGACATTCGTTTTTTCTCTATTCACCAAAACACCAAACTGGTTTGGCGGATGGCTTGCACCAACAATTCTGGCATCCAGAATTTCGCAGTCGATTGCCTTGATTTGCAATGGGTCGGTGTCCACCACATCTGGTTTATTGATGGTTTCCTTCCCCGCATTCCAGAATAGAACAGTCGTTCTGGTGAGAGTCGTTATAGGATCACCGTGGCCCTCAAAGTGAATCTTGAGGAACGGAACGTGGGTCGTTAGCCCTTGAAAATAACTGAGGCTTCGCATCGCGTAGCGTGGACGCTTCTCTTTTTTTGCTTTGACGTAAAACACGAAGCCTGTGACGATGCCGATGATCCCAATAAGAAGTCTAGCCAAGACACTCCACGCGCCGGTAAGGAATTGGTTGAGCGCATTCGCGGAGCCATCCGCCAAGAAAATGTTCATTTGAGCGATACTTCCCGTGCTTTGATCTCGGCAACCAACTTTTCGAGGGACTCTCGAAACTCGCCAAGCATCGTGACGTGCATCGGGCACTTTGCCTTACCACAATGACCGTTCTCCGCCTTCTTCGCCAAAAGGTGAGCGGTGTATTCGGCCATCATAATTGCAAGTTCCCACGCATCAATTTCTTGATTGCCCGCCCGGTACTCAGCCGTGCATCCGGCTTGCTTGAAGTGCAACCCATCCCGCATCCCTCGTGCGTTCACCACGGAATCAAATTCGCTTAGCTTCAGATTTGACCAGTCGAATTTCCCCTTGTAGCACTTCTCAAAAATGTCGGCAATCTTCTGTCCATCATCGACCGCCATGATGTCCTCGCTTCCAAAGGGAGCCTTGTCTGCAATAGTATCCATCGGTAAGGAGCAGGCAAGATAAGCTAATGCAGCTGACGCAAACGGTAAGGCTACGAATTCCGCTCGGGGGAGCGGGCGGGCGGACCAGGAACCAGGTTAGGATTACTTTCTCGGACGACTAATGGCATCCGGGTCGATTCCCCTCGGCTCCGGTCGGTAGTCGCACCCGTTGTAGCATATCCTCCCTAAATCTCCACTTCCCGCATCGCCTTTTGATAGCGCTCCTCAAGCTGGCCGTCGAGGGCGATGTGCTGATAGATCGCCAACGTCTCCCGCTTCGCATGGCCGGTAATCAATTGGAGCTCGGCATCGGCCATGCCGGAATGCCGCGTCAGCCACGTGATCGCCTGATGGCGGAATGTGTGCGGAGTGGCCTTGACTCCGGCCGCCTCAGCGTAGCGCTTCACGATCTGCTCAATCCGCCGGGTCGTGAAAGGACCGGCAAGGCGGGTTTGAAAAAGATAGCGGTTCTTGGGATGAGCCGCGAGGTAGGCGCGTAGGGCCGTGGCGAACGACTTGCCGAACAGAACAACCCGATCCTTGCTGCCCTTGCCCTCATTGATGCGAATGCGGCAGGCATCCAGGTCGACGTCCGACACTTCGATTTTGCAAAGCTCCGCGACCCGTACCGCCGTGTAAAAGAGCAGACGCAACATAAGGGCGTGCTCGGCGTTGGCCGCTCGGTCCACTTCCTGATAGAAGCGGCGAAACTCCTCGGCGGTCAGAACATTCGGCAGTTTGCGTCCCTTCTTGGCGGGCTTGAGCCGGCATAGCTGCCGAACCTTCTTCGCGATGTAGCGCCATCCTTCGTAGTCCAACCCTTCCTGACGAACCAGGCGGGCGATGCGCCTTATCAAAGCGGCTTTCGTGGATTTCGCAATTTCGTCTTGCGTTCCGAAACTGACAAGGTTTTCCGCTGCGTTCATGCCATGTATCCTTCGTGAATGGGTGGTGAATTTCGGACTCGGGTTCTTATGCGAAATTCGGACATGTCCGATTTCGCTCGCTCATTCGAACATCCAGGGGACTTGCTTCCAATTTCCGCCTTTGCCGATGTAAGCCAGCGTCTTGGGCTTGTCCTCGGCGCCGTCCTCTTCGGTGTCGTCGCCGTCGTCTGGTGGCACAAAGCCAGGCGTCACGATTCGGTTGACCTCGGCTCTCTTGGGAAGGCGGTATGGTTCGATCTGGTCGCAAATGGCAACCCG
>Ga0137362_10000550_pt1 | contig 20061 bp, 18 predicted proteins | sample MadtaG_2_FD_104801 | JGI IMG/M metagenome (GOLD analysis project Ga0137362, IMG submission 104801) | Vadose zone soil microbial communities from Angelo Coast Range Reserve, California, USA - Mad1_100_16 metaG | ecosystem: Environmental > Terrestrial > Soil > Vadose zone | place: USA: California... | reverse complement strand
TTCAAGCCGTTCTGCGCCCCGAGAACGCTCGTCAAGCCTTGCAGAACGACTGGATGGCGGTCTGCGATCACCAGACGGGTGCAACGCATGGGCTGTCCTCAGCCTCTCCCCTCATTAATCCTCGCGCGCCCGCAAATGTTTTCCTCTCTAACCTTCCCAGAGTCACTATAATTCTTCAAGGACGCGGCGGCATTCCTGATTTTTTTAAACAGCTTGGGTCTGGCCCGCATTGTGGTGGATCAGGTTGCGACAATCTGACCGTCCGCGATCAACGGCCATACGCAGCAAGCCAAGCGGCGAACTCTCCAGCGCCGTCGCTTCCTATCTTGAACGACAACCATCCGCACCTGCCCGCCTATAACCAAAGGTATATAGGGATATTGGGGATCAGGCTCTAATGTTCATAAAAACGTCACGAGAGCAGACACGAAGCATTCGAATTTCATGACGAAAAGTTTTTTATTCCTGTGACAGCGGAGAGCCCCACGGACTGAAGAAACCCGAATATTTCGACACCAAGACTTCCAATGAGAAGACTTTCTTAAAACCCGTTGGCAGATGGCCAAATGGGAGAGCCCAGAGTTTTGGCTGTCGCGCGTCAATTTGCGTAAATGCTGGTAAATGCAGGGAGGCTTACCATGCGGTGGCGACAATCTTTTGCAACCATACTCGTTGGAAAAAGCATTTTACTCAGAGAAGGCCTTGCCAGTATTCTACGCTCAGCAAATTTTCATATCCTGGCGTCGGTATCGTGCGCCGATGATTTGCTCGCGAGCAAACTCCAGCAACAGCAGCCGCTGTTTATCGTTGTCCATACCGGCGATGATTTTGCCGCCGCTGTCGAACAAATCGAACTCTTCAGGGCCCGGCACCCGGGTGGTCGCATTGCGATCGTGGCCGATCACTATATGCTAGACGAGCTGATTTCAGCATTTCGGGCAGGCGCCCACGGCTACTTCGTCGACGTCATGACGTGCGATGCATTCATCAAATCCATGGAATTGGTGATGATGGGTGAAACAATTTTCCCGCCGGCTCTGTCATTCGTTCTCGATCCCGAAGGCGACCACCTCGGCGAGCCGGTGCCGGGCGACGAAAACAACCAGGCGATCCTCGTCACAACAGACGACACGTTCGCGCCGCAGCTTTCCCCGCGGGAGAAATCGATTCTGCGCTACCTGATCGAGGGCGACTCCAACAAATGCATCGCGCGAAAGATCGATATTGCCGAGGCCACCGTAAAGGTCCACGTCAAGGCGATCCTTCGCAAGATCCGGGTCCATAACCGGACACAGGCGGCGATTTGGGGGGTGAACCACGCAACGCCATCAACCTCTGATATGAGCAAGCGGCTTCCAAAGCCCGTCGAGGCGATCTCCGAAATCAGGCAACTCGAGGCATCGCTTCCACCAGGCGTAATCCACGAAGCAAATCACCTTGACGATCGCCTGATCCGCAAGGGCGTCAACCAAAGGACTCATGGCGCGGCCCGGCTCGGCAGATAGCCGGCGGCCACGGCGTTCCAGCGACTTTCCTTTACCGGCGCCGGCGGGATTTGAACGTGAGAGAATCACGACGATTGATGGTCACCGGATTGCTGTGCGCTCCACCCACGGAGCGGCATAGGCCCACGAGGCGTTAGCGGCGACGCGCGACGCCGTGACGCCGTCAAACACGCGTGACGGACCCAGGCCAGCAGATGCTGCCGGGGATCTCTCGCAAGCCGGCTTATTGCACGCTTCGCTATTCCAGCTCACAGGCATGGAACGCGGATCAGAGCCTGTTTCCGATCGCCAAGCTGCTACATGACGCGCTCACGACCGGTAATGACAGCTGGCGCCTTGTCGAGAAGAATTCGGAAGATGGCGAGTACACCCGGCAACAGATTCAAACGCCGCCATAGAAAGAGCGCCATCGCCACATTCCAGACGACCAGAGACACCGCAGTACCGATCGCCGCGCCGGCCAACCCAAACATGCCGATAAGCACGGCGCTCGCGGCCGCGTTGACTATCGCGCAGGACACAAGCAGCACAGCTGCACTGCGCTCATGCCCGGTCATGGTCATCACGTACAATTGGGAACCGGCGCCGGCGGCCATCACCTGGCTGATGAGAAGAATACGCAGCGCGGGCACCCCAGCCTCATAACCGGCGCCGAACCACGCGAGAAGGGGTTCGGCGAGGAGGAAGAGCACGGCCGCGATGCAAATTCCCGCACAGAACGTCCATGATGCAGCCCTGGTGATGAGGACCTGCATCGTCTCCTTGTCACGGCGCGCATAAAGATCCGATATCACAGGCGCGAACAAGGTATTCACCGCGATTCGCGGCAGCGTGACAACAAGAGCGATATTGAAGGCCAGACTATAGATTCCCGCGTTCTTGGTATCCGCGATCCAGCCCAGCAAGATGACCCCGGTACGGTTCATCAGGGCCTCGGTGGCGCCGAGGATGACGAGCGGAATCGCTGCCCGGCGCCATAGCGCGGCGTCGTACGCCGGCAAGATGTTTTCAATGGCACGGGGGCGGCGACGCCGCATGGCAAGGCCTGCACAGACGAGCCCCAGCGCCGCGCTGATCAGCGTGGCCACCATCACGAACGGCGCGTTAAGGGTCCATCCCAGGCCCAAACTTGCGACGGCAAGGAGGGCGATCAGCGTCCCGTCCCGTAGCACGCGGTCGGGCACAAGCGCCGAAACCACACCGCCAAACGCACGCACGGCAGAGCAGCGGATCCGCACGAGTGCCAAAATCGGCACCAGCGCGAACCCGGCAAGAAAAGTACTCCGGAGTTCCGGTGACGACGTCCAAGCCTTGACGACGCAGATGCCGATAAAGACGAAGGAGAGGCCGACGAACGCCGCCCGTCGTTGCGCATACTGAATCACCCCCTGGAGCAGAGGCCACGCGCGCTCCGCCTCGTAAGCGGGCACAAAGCGCAGAAGCCCGACATCGAAGCCGAGTGTCGAGAAGTACGCCAGCACGACCATCCAGGCGAAGACATACGCGTACACGCCATAGGTATCGACGCCGACAATGCGCGCGATGACGAGCTGCGAGCAATAGGTTAGCCCGATACCGGCACCGTAAATAAAGAACGCGGTAACGCCGCCGCGGGCCACCCGGCTGACCGACGCGCTTCCAGGTAATCCATCACCCATATCGGGCTCCTCCGTGACGAGGCCCGGCAGCCTTGGCCGTCGTCATCACGGAGCTCCTCTGTGCTCGGTTTTGAAGCATCCTAACGACTTCCTTCTCGATCATGTTCAGACTCTCGCCAAGTGAACGCTGATCGAGGGACGACGCGCTCAGCACGGATCGACCTCGCTGCAGCAACAGATTGTGCAAGCGGTCGATCATCGGGATCGATGCGAGGCTCGTCTTCAGGTCAGGCTCGAACAGCTGCTCGACCGTGCTTTGAAGGCGCCGCCGGTCGTGGAGGCGGGCCTTCAGGAGTTCCAAAGGAGCCTCTAGGCGGATCAACAAGTCGGATTTCGGTGCATAATCGAGGGCGTTGGCGATCGGCGTGTCGTTCGCCACTCCAGCCCGCAACGCCAACGAGCAAACCGCCTGAACGAATCCCTGATCGAACAACACGATAGGCGCGGCACGGGACTTCTCATACCAGGAGTGGCACAGACGCGATATGTATTGACTGTTCTTGATTGACGCAAAGATGTTTGATGGAGGCAGCAGCCTTACCAGATGAACTGCCGTCCTTACGTCGCCAGAATTTGCAATCGGGTGACGCGCGATCGTCAGCATCTCTAGGAGCGGTCGGCTCAAGCGATGGATATCCACATTCTGATATCGTCCCGCGGCTGCCTCGCAACGGTTAAGGACCGGCAGACGCTCGGTCGGTCGGTAGCTGAGTCTGAGTTCCGCGAGGTGGCCGCTTTCTCTTAGCCGGCCCGTGAGCGCGCGCGCGAAAGTGGTCTTGCCAGCTCCTGGAGGACCGAATAGTTCGATGATCATGTCCCGCCCCCTGCTAACTGCGCCTAGATCAGGCGCCAGATTTCGTGCTTGACCGCGCGGATTACCTCCGCCAACGGCTGTTCGGCATCCACGCACACGACGCGAGCCCCGGGAAGCTCGAGTCGCTGCAGGGCCGCGATACGCTCCCGGATGACGGCCGGGTCCATCTCCGGCTCGCGCCTTGCGGCGGTCTCGGGCGTTACCACCAGCTTGATGACAAGATCCGGTGGAAGGCGACGCGCAAGATTATATGCGGCGCCCTCAAACCGGCGAAGCCAATGCGGCGCCACGGTCAAGCGTGTCAGCAAGGGACCGTCGTTGAAGCCGATGATTTGATTTTGTGGAAATCGGTCGGCGAGGACGATGAGTCCCCGGTTGATTGCGCGCCGTGCCGCTACGAGCTTCTTTCGCTTGTCCATGGCCACAGCGACAGCCCAGACCATCAGCAGCAGGCTGTAGAGCAGTCCCGGGGCGGGCCCCGACTTCTTGCCGTGCGACGCAACCTTGGGCTTGCTCTTGAGCAGACGCCTGATCAAGGGCATCGTCAGCTTGAGCGGCCGGAGCAACAGCGACGGTCTGCCGTCACCGGTACCGAAATAAATCGGCACGACGTCGATCTTCGAGCCGAGCCAAGCCCGCATCGTTGCCACGGACGTGCTCTTGCCGCTGCCGTCGACGCCGAGCATCGCCACCATGGACCCGCCGCCGGGCGCGCGCCGGTTCCATGGTCGCGGCGCATGGAGAACATGCTTGTTCAGACTTCCGGCAACCCAGAGCAGGGCCCGCCCCGCGCTGCGCACCCGCGCCTCGACGGCGTTGTAGCTACGATACGCGGCACAATGCTTTCGCATGCGCCGGCGGAGCCGCACCTGAGTTTCCAGCGGTTGCGCGCCGTAAAAGGCATCTGCAACGAGTTCCGCCAAGTCCTCACTCAAGCGCTCGGCGGCAAGGTCGCGAAGTGTGGTGCGGTCGACAAGCGCAGCGAGCTCTGCGCGATCAAGCGCAAACTTGCGCGTTGTCGCCTGCCAGACGCAGAGCGTCATGGGATCCAGTCGCCGCAGCTCAAGGCAAGCGCGCACCACCAAAAGTACTGCCTCGCTCGTCGGATCAAGTATTCGGATCGGCAGTGTCGGGTGGAGGATGGCCCGAGTCAGAAGCATCTCTTCCCACGGAATTCGGTAGTTCCTGAGAAGACTTTCGCCGACGATCAACCGGAAATGGAAATGAATATGGATCAGCTGGCCACTTCGTTCATCGTAGCCGAGAAAGGTCAGCGTTGCCGGATGATCACGGTCGGCCACGGATGGAAAGAGCTTGAAATCCCGCTCGAGCAATATCGCTTGAACGCGATGCTGGTCGTTTCGTGCCACGAGCAGGTCGACATCCCCCTCGCCGGCGAACACCGCATGGAGGCGCCTGCTGCTCTTCCAATAGCAGTAGGAAACCTGCTGCCGATGAAACTCGTTCAAGACCTCCACCAGCCCGGGTGGCATCGCGTCTTCGGCGCGTGATCGACGGACCATGCCTATGTCATACGGAGCATCCATCTGTCTAATCTCCCGGCACCTTCGGCCTGGACGGCTGCTCGTCGTCGGCTCCCGCTGTCGGGTCCTTGCCGCCTGTGTCCGGTTGCACTTCAACGGAGCGGGAGTAGTATTTGCTGTGCTTCACGAGAAATTCGCCGACATCACCGTAGCGATATCGAGCGTGTTTCTTGAGATCGACCTGTGTCACGATGGCGACCGCAAGATCGCTACGATCTGTGTCTAAGCAGCCGGAGTCACGAAGAAGGCTCAACGCATTTTGAGCCACCTCGCGCCTCGTGCTTCCCCATTTCAAGACGAAGAGCAATTTGTCTACAATCGAAGGAAGCAACCGCGCCTCGACAGAACCGAGCACAGGCGGGCCATCAATGATCACGCAGTCGTACCTCTCGCACAGCTGACGGACGAGGCGCGGCATCTGTTCGCGGGCAAAGAGCGCCAACGGATCGAGGTGGTAACCGGCCATCGGGAGGTAGTCGATCCCCGCCTCCGGGATGTGCCGGATGAGCTCCGCGGGCGGTCGGTTCTGCAGGGGCAAATCGACGATTCTTCTTTCGGCCGTATCGTCGAACTCGCCAAGCGGCGAGCTTGGCCGAAAATAGAGATCGACTAGGATCACGCGTCGCCCGAGGACCCCGACGTAGGCAGCGAGGCTCCGGGCCAGCGTCGTTTTCCCCTCCCCAGGAACGCTGGAGCTGATCAGAACCACCTTAGAGGTGCGAGCGGACCCCGCCAGCCCCAACGACGCAACCGCCGACCGTATCGCCTCGGCATACGCGGAAAATGGCTCCGTCAGGAGATGCTGGTGAGGGCGAATTGCGTGCTTGCGCGGAAGCAGCGGCACAAGGCCAATACAGGAAATACCGAGCGCATCGCTGGTTTCTTGCTCGCTGCGCAATCCTCGATCCAGCTGTTCAAGAATGACCGCCAGCCAACTTCCGCCGATTGCAAAAACGATAAACGCGGGAAAGATGAAGAGGATTGGATTGTGAGAGCTCGGCCGGTTCGGCACCCCCGCGAGCGACTGCATTCCTACGCCGGGCGCGACAGTCTCCTGCCGGTCTTGCATCTCTTTTCGACGCCGCATAAGGCTGTCATAGAGCTGCGCACTGGTCCCCGCATGACGCACGAGCTCACGCAGTTGCCCATCGGCCTCTCGTTCCTCGCTACCGGCGTTCTGCTCGGAGCCGTGTCTTTGTTGGATCGCCTTCTGAACGGCAGCCTTAGCTCTTTCCATCTCGTACTTGGTCTCGGCAATTCGTTCATCTAGCCGCGCCATTTCACGACTTGCGTATGCTTGCTTTTGCTCGGTCAGGCGGTCGACGTAGAGCTGGACGATGCGGTTAGCGAACGCTGCCGCCTTTTCGGGGCTCGTCGACGTGAAGCCGACGGTAATGACGCGAGAACGGCGCTCCTGGATGGTTCTGGTGTTGCGTTCGAACTCTTCGAGGGACGGCACGGCCGTGCTTCCGCTCCTGCGAAGCGGTCCAAGCCAGACACTCAGGCGGCGCTTGAGCTCGTTCAGGCCCGTCGTTTCCGTCGCCGTCGAGCCCATTGGCCGGTCCAAAACGGCTGATTGCGGTGCGCCACTACTGGCACCGAGCGTTGGCTCAGGGTCGGCTGTGTTGGGCGCTGCTGGCCGTAACTCCGGGTCCTGCGACAGACTTTCGATGACACGCTGGAGGTGATCGCGAGAGCTGAGCAGCGTCACGTGAGTGTCAATGCTCTCGTCCAACGCCGACACCCCTGACGCGCGCTCGGCGGCGCTGCCGGCCGGAGCCTCGATCACGAGCTGGGCCATTGCGGTATATTTGGGTGGGATCAGCAGCCCGACGACAATAGCCAGCACCGTACCGATTCCCGCGATCGTGAGGATCAGTGGGCTGCGGCGACGCAGGATGGCGATTACTTGATTGAAGTGAAGCTCGCCAGCGGGCTGCGGCTTGCCGGCCGGTTGCGCCCCTGGCGCGTCGTGCTCGGCTGTCGGAGCTTTATCGAGATGAGCCCTGCCATCAGCCGCATAGTCGTCTAGACGCACCCGCAACATCGCTCAACCTCACCTGGCCATCGGTATTTCGTGGCGGATTGGAACGACCAAAAGTCCGTTGTCACTCCGCCCGCACTAATTCACGTCCGCCATTATGCTTTCGATCGCCGCGAACCGGTCGGGATCAGCCGCTTGCATTTGGGCAAGAATGCTGGCGACGCCCCGCATGGCCTCAACTCCTAACCCGAATCGTCGGAGCTCTGCGGGGATCGACAGCAGCTACCAAGCAGAGTGAGATTGCAAACCAGAAGATCGGATGGCGCACGATCAGGTGGAAGATGCTGAACACGGCAAGCCCGCAGAGCAACGTCGTCAGCGCGTCCAGCTCGGCCCGCTGCGTCACGACGAGAGCTGTTGCCACCAGCCACCCCAAACTCAAGACTGCAATCAGCCCGCCTTGGACAAAGAGATCCAGAAATGTGTTGTGCGCTTCGAAATTCGGGACGAATCCGAACTCCGGATGCTCTACATGCTTTGGGTCATTCGTCGAATCCCGCCTGCCGGCCACGATAGAGGGCGGGATTTCAAGATGCGGGCCAGGCCCTAGGCCCAGCATCCCGGACTCGACGCCTCGGCGCATCGCCTCATTCCAGATATGGATGCGCAGACGAGTGACCTCCTCGGTGTCGCGGCCGCCACCCCCCTTGGTCATTCCTTTGATGAAATCCTCGAACTCGGTGGCGGCGGAGGCTCCGAGCGGGACAGCATAGGCCATGACCAGCGGCAGGGCGAGAACAAGGATCCACGCGGACGCGGAACGCAAGGGCATCTTCCGATCCCGCGACATCAGCCATCTCCGGAGCTTGAGCGCGATGAAGATCGGGCCGGCGGCAATAAGGACAAGCAAGAATGCATCGCTCATTGTGAGCCGACCCACGATGATCGCGACGATCATGCAGATCACAGCGGCGATCCTTTCACCGAGTCGGCGTGCCGCATCGGCAAGATGTAGCGAGAGGAGACTGAGCACCGCGCAAAAGAGAGCGAGCTGGTTCGCGTTGTCGCTTAAGCCGCGAAACCGCTCCCATTCCCAGGTGTCGAAATCTCCCAGGTCGACCACCCCCCAACCGGCCGCGACCTGAAGTGCTAGCCATGCGGCGCCAAGCGTCGCCAGCAGCCGGGCGACGCGGTGCAGGCGAGAGCCGGCCACACTCAGGCAGCTGACGGCGGCTAGTAAGGGATAGGCCATGACATCATGCATGAACAAACCCGAATCGTGACTGTCCCCGATGGCAAATGCCGCCATCGTGCCGACGCACTGAGCAACCGCGAACACCAGCCAGAAGTTCAGCAACCTTGACAAAGGCGGCGTCAGCGCTGGACCTAATCGACCCACCTCCCGGAAGAGCGTCAGCAAAACCCAGACGGCCAGGCAAATTTCGCCTGGTCCAACGGGGGCGCCCTCTGGCCTCAATTGCGATGCCGTCGACAGCAACAAGCCGAGGGTGAGCAGCACGTCCAGCACCACGTCACGCCTCCGTAGACGAGTACGAAGTGCAATCCGACGCCATCACATCCCGGCACGGCATGAACTGCTCTCCCGTTTTTGCTCCTAATCGCCGAACTGCGTGGCGTCCTGGGCATAAGGTTCACGCTCGCGCGCGTCCTTGAGCACCTGCGAGCGACTCCGAATGGCGCGCCTCGCCAGATCCTCATAGACTGCCGCGTAGCGCGCGACCGTGATCTTGAGGTTGAACTCCGTTTTCACCAAATGCGCTGCGCGGACGCCCATCGCCGCCGCGGCCTCCCGATCGCGAAGCAGGTCGAGAATTCTCTCGGCCATGAGTCGGGGATCACGCGGCGGGACGAGAAAGCCATTCCAGCCGTCGCGAATTACATCGGTGCAGCCCGGCATCCTCGTCGTCACGATCGGGCGGCCGGCTACTGCAGCCTCGAGCAGCGCACGCGGCACCCCCTCGAAGTATTCGGTCGGAAACGCGAACACGTCGGCGAGGCCAAGCAGCGCCGGCACATCGGATCGCGAACCGACGGCCAGCACGTAAGGGGCATGGCGCTCGATCTCGGCTTGTGTCACTGCGAACGGCCCCTCGCTCTCGCGCGGTCCCACCAGCAGAAAGCGCACGCCAGGTCGTTGCTGGTGGACCAGCGCTGCCGCTTCGAGCAGCGTAGGGATCCCTTTCTGCCTGGTCATGCGCGTCACTGTGACGACGACCTCGGACGCGCCCAGACCGAGCGCCTCGCGAAGCTCGGCGGGCGATGGTCCCGTCGCTCCGGCCCGCTCGAACCTCTCGATATCGATGCCGGAGCCGGGTATCACCACATTGCCTCCTCTGCCGACCATCCGGTGGCGCATGAAGAAGGCCTGATCGTCGCGGTTCTGGAACACGGTCACCGCCGTCCAGCGGTCCGCTAACCGCTGGAGTGCGCGATAGACCGGGCGTAGCCCCAAAGCCATCGGTGAAGACGATGAATAGAGCCATCCCAGTCCGTTGATGGTGCTGACGACCTTCACATCACGGAAGCCTCTCGCTGCGAAGGGAACCAGCAAATTCAGCTTTGTGTCGAAGCACTGAACAAGGGCCGGCCGCACATCGGCGATTAGCTTCGAGATCGCTTTCAACGCTGCCCAATCGGACAGCGGGTCGACGAACCTGGCGAAATGGAAGGGATGATAGTCGAGGCCGGCCCGCTCGAACGGGATGGGATTGCCGGTCCCCGCAGTGCTTATCCGAAAGCCTTTGTCACGCAGCGCAAGCAAAAACGGGATACGAAAAGAATGGTCCTCTCCTCCAATACAGAGCAGGTGCGATCTCACGTGAGTATCCTCATTGCTGCCCGTCCGGATCAATCTGCATCAGAAGCGTACTCGCCCAAGTTATCAGCTCGGTGAGCACTGCAACTGCGGCGAGTCACGTCCGGCGTTCAACCCGTCGATCAGATCGCAAAGCGGAATCCATTCGAATGCGTCAACAAGCGCGGCGAAGCGCCCTTCACATCGTTGAAGGTTGACGCGTTGGCGAAACCGATTTGTGGCCTTGACCCCGGTCACGCGGGGCTGCCCTGCATCGATCTCCCACGGGTGGATGTAAAAGATGTAAGGCATCCCCGACCCCAGGATCCTGCGCACGCCCCAGAGCCACAACAGATAGGGAACGAGCCGGAAGTAGCCGCCCCCGCCCCAAGGGATTCCGCGCTTGCCGAGCTGGATGCACGAAATACAAACTTCATAGAAACCATCGCAGAGCAAAACCACCGGCCTGCCCGCATCCATCCCGTCCAACCGGCCATAGCGATCATGCGCGACGGTCGGCACGACGGAAGAATCGTAATCAAAACCCACATCCTGCAGGATCGGGATTGCCCATTCGGTGATGGAGAAACAAGGAGCGCGGTAGCCGCGGACCGGCTTGCCAGTCAAGTCTTCGAGGTATTGCTTTGAGCGCAGTACGTCTGACCGGAACTCGCTGGGCCGGAGCGAGTAGACAAACTCGTGAGCATACCCGTGAGATGCGACCTCGTGGCCCGCTGCGGCGATCGCGCGCACAAGCTGCGGACACTTCTCGGCCACCCAGCCTAGCACGAAGAAGGTTGCGCGGGCATTGCCGGCGTCGAGAATTTCCAACATTCGCATGGTGTTGCGCTCCACCCGCAGCTCGCATTGATCCCATGCCTCGCGTGCGATCACACCACTCAGGTTGGCGGAATGGAACCAGTCCTCGACGTCGATTGATAGCGCGGCCTTGCTGGAACCCGTACGCTCTGTGATCATGCTCACCTTCGCACCCTCCTTTGCAACAGCCGGTGGGCCGCTCTTGCGCAACTCGCGGGCCTTGAGATTTTGGAATGACTCGATCGAGAGAAATCATCGGCTCGGCTTGGGCTCGGCTTGCTTCATGGGTCCGCGAAAAAGAGCGATGTCTCGGTGCGCGGGTGAGAAGCAGTACCACAGCAAGCCAAGAAACGTGCGTGTATGACGGAGTATACCTAGGAGGGGGTATGCAGCTTGCGCGCTTGCCGACTTCGTTCGTGGCGCGGCTTCTTTTGACGCCGATTCCGGCGGATCGCGCGCTGCGGACATTGTCTGCGCGGTGTACCGATTCCTGGTGGTAACCCGGCTTGGTCATGCATGAAGAATACAAGCGAGAGTAAGCTTGGTTGGCTCAGCGCCGGCGCGGAGGAAATCGAACCCCGAGGGTTGTCGCGACGCCAACTGCCACCGGGACCGCCCATACCAAGGGGTCCGAACGATTCGGATGACAACACCAAATGAAGCACTTCGAAGTCGTCGAATTGGCGGATGCGGGGCGCGAGGCAGAGTGGCAGACCTACGTAAAGAGCGCGCCACACGCTTCCCTGTATCACGCGCTTGAATGGCGGGACGTCTTGCTGCGCGCTTTCGGTCATCGAAGCTGGTATTTGATGGCGCAGGACGATGGGAAGACGCGAGGGGTCTTGCCGTTGGTCGAGATGAAAAGTGCACTGTTCGGGCACTTCTTCGTATCGCTGCCGTTTCTCGACTATGGCGGCATTCTGGCCGACACGCCGGAGCACGAGGCGGCGCTGGCAACCGCCGCCGCGGACCTGGCCGCGAAGAGAGGAGCGCATCACATCGAGCTGCGGCAATCGTTCGCGGCGGCGAGATGTGCGGAGGCGGGATGGAAGTTGCGGCAGCACAAAGCCGCGCTCGTCATTCCGCTGAGCGTCGATCCCGACACACACTGGTCCGGTTTGAGTTCTCGCCTGCGCGGCAAGGTACGAAAGGCCGAAAAATCCGGAGCCACGTTTTCGGTGGGAACGGCCGAAGAGCTCAACGACTTCTATCGCGTGTTCGGCCTGAATATGCGGGATCTGGGTACGCCTGTTTATAGCCCGGCATTCTTTCAGAATGTCCTCCGGTTCGCCAAGGATGCGGCGGTACTGCTCGTGCGCCATGAAGGGCGGCCGGCGGCAGCAGCGATCGCACTGCGCCGCGGTGAACGGGTGGAGCTGCCCTGGATCTGTTCCGATTACTCACAGTCGTCCTTTAGTGCGAACGAATATCTGTACTGGAATGCCATTCAGTGGGCCTGCAGGTCGGGCGCCCGTGAACTGGACCTGGGCCGGTGTTCGATCGATGGAGGGACGTTTCGGTTCAAGATGCAATGGAACGCCAAGGTACGCCCGCTATTCTGGTATTACTGGCTGGCGTCCGGAATCGAGCTGCCAGAATTGAGCGCCAACAATCCGAAATATGCGCTCGCGGTCCGTTGCTGGAAAAAGGTGCCGCTGGCACTCGCCAACCGGGTGGGACCGTGGATCGTCCGGAATATTCCGTAGCGATGACGAACTCCTCTTGTGTGGCTCTCGTCGGCCGCCGCGACCTTCATTCCCTGGACGATGACTCAGGCCACGACGGCCGAGAGATGTAGTCCGCGACGGGTCCACCGGACTCGCCCCAGTTGCTGGACCAGATCACTTGCGAAGCATCAGGCGATGGCGAGGCGTGGGTCTCGCTGTAGTAGTCGCTCTTGGCATTGCGAGTCATGGCGATACGCCGGATCTCGCCACTCCCGTCGATCCGGAGCGCGACAATCTCTTGGTAGAATGGCGCATAGCCGGGGCTCCCGACCACCTTGGAATAGGTCCCTTCGTAACTCACGAAGGCCCAGCCCGGCCGGTTGATATTGCGCGTTGAGACGTGAGTACCATAGCCGGCGGGCGCCAGATCAGTGACCCTACCATCCTCAAGCCGGCGCTTGATGACGTGCCATTTGTCAGGATCGGTCTTGCTGATGCCCACGTAGACATCGCTGCCGTCCTCATCGATCGTCATGTCGCCATGGCCAGGCCGGTGATGCTCAGTCCAGTGCTGGACCTGCACGCCGTCCACGGTGAAGATATACGTGACCTCCGTTCCATCATCCATCCTGTGGAAGCAGTATATGTACCGTCCAGAGGGCGAGATACCGCAGTAGGCGTTGGCACCCGGGAGATTGCCGAGATTGATGTCCCGATACTTCCTCCTTGCTGAAAGATCATAGGCGAAGGCCACGAGCGCGCCCGCGCCGTTCGTTGCAACCACCACCAGTCGATTGCCGTCACGAGATGGATTTCCCTTGTACGGCCCGAACTGGAGGTTCGCGTAGTCGGCGGGGGCGTAGACGATCGTGTTGGCGTTTTTCCGCGGCGCCCAGGTATAGATCGCGCGGCGGGATATGCAGATCATGAGCCCAGGATCGGTCGGGTGCCACTTGCAGTCATCGTCCATGGGGCGATGAAAGGTCGGCTCGTACGTTCTGCCATCCAGAAAGCAGATGCCATTACAGCCGTTGTTGATCGCCAACAGGCTCTGATCAGCGTTCCATGCTTGCGTGCTTGAATACCGGTGCCGACAATAGGCTGGGTTGCAGGAAATACCCGCAGCAAGCAGCCGCCCGGGTTCCGTGACACGGGTGAAGCCCGTCCCGAGCAGCGGGTCCGTCACCGCCTGAAGATAGTCGGGGCGAGGCATCGGCGGCGCGACAACGATCGGAGTTGTCGCCAGTTCGTCAAATGCCAGCGCGGCAAAGCCCGATGCCCCCAGCAGTGATACCGCGCAAAGCACTCTCATCGCCTTCGACGCAAGTGCCTCGCCCAGGTGAGGCCGTAAGTACCCCGGTTGCAAGACGCCAGGAAGAACGGGACGCGAGGATCGTGGCCCTCGCCTCCCGTGCAGGGCAGGAGTCGGGCTCAAGGCCAGGATCCCTCCTACTCGTTGCCGAACCAGAGAAGTCGCTAGCGCGCGACCGGGCATCGTTATCACAGCGCGCACGCGACCGCTCATGCATGAAGGGGTATACCCCGCGGGATAGCCTGGATGCCGGGCTCTTACCTGCACGACGATGTTGCGCAGCCGAACTATCGTCCGGCCGGAGAGGGATGACATACATCTGCATCTGCCAGCGATCAGATGGTGTCACGCCCGACCCGGTTGTCGTCCTGCGGCACCGACATGGGTCGTACGACGGCGACCAACTTCATTCAACGTTATCAGCCCGGCTCTCAGAAGGAGGTCTACCTATTTTTGGGCATCATCAATAGCGACGTGCGCCCCTGCAACGATTGCTGATCATAACCCGGTTTAGTCGAGCAGCGTGAATGCTTGCAACGGTAAGCTTGGTCCATCAGGCGCCAAGGTAATGCACACCGAGGCGCCATCCAGACAATGTTTGTATCTCTGCGCACGAGCGCGCCTGCGTATCTCGCCTAAGCGATCGGCAATGATCCGACGCCGGGAGAAACATATAATGGCTATGCTAACGCCGACTCCATTCATGATGAGGCCGACTTGAGCATTTCGCCTTGTATCGTAACTTCTCTGGGTTGGGTTGCAGGTGGTAATGCGCCTTAGCCGTGCGCGCCAATCGCGAGCCGGGCTAACATCAAAGGTCGGTCGATCGCCGTCTTGAATCAGATTGAATCAGAGAAGTGCGCTTGAGGTGCGAACATTTGCCGCTTTTAGCAATATGGGAGGATCAGATCAAATGAAAGCTGTTATCCAATGCGGTGGAAAGGGCATGCGTTTGCGCCCACACACATCCATTTTACCGAAACCACTTATGCCGATCGGATCGCGACCTGTGCTGGAGCTTTTGCTCAAATGGCTCAGACGAAACGGGATTAAAGACGTTTTCATCACGACTGGATACCTGGGTCACCTCATTCGCAGCGTTTGCGGCGACGGTAGTCAGTGGAACATGCGGATCACTTACACGCAGGAAGTCGAACCGCTTGGAACAATAGGTCCGTTGTCACTCCTGCACGAACACCTCGACGCGCCGTTCTTGGTTCTTAATGGCGACGTACTTACCGATCTCAGCCTCAACCAGTTCGTGAACTGTCATCGACGGCATCACGGGACCCTCACTATCGCCACCGCCACCCGACCCACCAAGATGGACTTTGGAGTGATCGACGAGACTGACGGACGTGTGACCGAATTTCGCGAGAAGCCTGAACTGGCGCATCTCGTCAGCATGGGTATCTACTGCATGGATCCCTCAGTACTCGAACGCATCCCGTCGGGCGTTCCATTCGGCTTCGACGATTTGATGTACCAGATGCTTGAGGACGACACACCTGTGAACGTGTTCAAGCACAACGGCATGTGGCTCGACATAGGCCGGGTGGATGACTTCATCAAAGCTCAGGATGTCGCTTGGGACGAGCAGTCGCCCGCATTCACGCCCACCATCGCTGCTTGAAGCAATGCCGCATGTCGCGGTGATTGCTTTGGCCAATTCAACATTTCGCTCAGGTCGCGATTGGAGACTAACACATGCTATTGGTATCAGAGCCAATTTTGGGGGCGGAGGAGAAAGAAGCTCTCGCCGCTGTAATCGAGAGCGGCTGGGTTACAATGGGAGACCGGGTCCAGGAATTTGAGCAGGCATTCGCCCGCCTGCACGAGGCCGAGGATTCGATCGCCGTCAGCTCCTGCACCTCAGCCCTCCATCTAATCCTGCACGGACTTGGCATTGGACCAGGCGATGAAGTTCTTGTTCCATCGCTGACGTTCGTCGCCACTGCCAATAGCGTGCTCTATGTGGGAGCACGGCCGGTCTTCGTTGATATCGAGTCGCCGGAAGTTCCTTTGATGTCGTTGGATGAGGCTGAAGCCAAGTGCACCGAGAGAACCAAAGCCGTCATTATTATGCATTTTGGCGGCTATCTGGCGCATCGTGACGCCTGGCAGTCCTTTGCTCGCCGCAAGGGCTTGCTCTTGATTGAGGACGCTGCGCACGCGCCGGGGCTGCCAGCCGCCGGGACCTTCGGCGAGGCGGCAGCATTCAGCTTTTATGGCAACAAGAACATGACGACTGCTGAGGGAGGCGCAATCATTGTCCGCAGCCGCTCATTGAGGGAAACCATCAGGCGAGCACGGTCTCATGGCATGACGAGCGGCACGCGGCAGCGCCTCGACAGTCGCAGTGCGGACTACGATGTGACGATGCTTGGATTCAACTACCGTATGGACGAGCTGCGGGCTGCCCTTGGCCTCGTACAGCTAAAAAGATTGCCGGAATGGAATGACACTAGGCGACGTCTGTCGCTGCGGTATCGCCAGCTCATTGCGGAGCGTTGCCCGTCGGTAATGGTGCCATTCACGAATCCATGGCCATCGGCGCATCATCTGATGCCGGTTGTGCTTCCCACCGCAATCAGGCGGCAGACCGTCGTCGATCGCCTGCGCAAGCTAGGTATTCAAACCACCGTTCATTATCCTCCTGTACATCGCCTGACGTTTTACAACGACCTCTACCCGGATTCTCATTTGCCGCGAACCGAGGAATTTGCCCGACGGGAGCTCACGCTACCTCTCCATCCCCGGATGACCCCGGCCACCGTCGAACTCGTCGTGAATTCTCTTGCAGCCGCGCTGGGTGCGGAGCTCCCGGTGGAGGCAATCGCATGACCATGCGCGACGCAGCGGACCAGCTCTCCGGGCCATCGCTCGGGATGCACGTCGGCTTGCGGCGTGCCCTCGATATTCTGGGTGCAGGTGTGGCGGTATCCGTTCTTGCGCCCGTGATGCCGATTGTGACGCTTGCAATATGGATCGAAAGCGGAAGACCCATCGTGTTCTCGCAGCTTCGTCTTGGGCAGAATGGACGGCCGTTCCGGATGTACAAATTTCGCAAATTCGGACCGGATTGCGGCAGCGACGGATGTCCGCTGACCGTCGAAGGAGACGGCCGTCTAACAATGATCGGCCGCGTCCTCGCCGTAAGCAAGCTGGACGAGTTGCCGCAACTCTGGAACGTTTTGCGTGGTGACATGTCGCTCGTGGGACCAAGGCCCGAGTCGCTTGCTTTCTCCGACTGCTACCGCAACGGGTTCGAGAAGGTTCACGAGCACAAGCCCGGTATTTTTGGGCCGTGTCAGGTCATGTTTCGACATGAAAGCAAGCTCTACCCCGCCGGTGTCCCCGTGGTGGAGTTCTATCGGCAAGTTCTGTTCCCGGCCAAAGCGGAAATCGACCTCGCCTATTTCTCGCGCCGAACACTTGTTTCCGATCTTGGCTGGATTCTTCGAGGAGCCTGGGCGATCGCGGCAGGGTCGCGGACCGAAACGGCTCTTGGAGGTAAGGCAAACGAAATCAGAAAATGAGGCGGGCGAACGATGGCTATGAGCTACCTTGGTGCCAAGATCCTCGTAACAGGAGCGGACGGTTTCATTGGCTCGCACCTGACAGAAGCTCTTGTTTCGGCGGGAGCCGAAGTTACCGCTCTTGCCCAATACAATTCCTTCGATAGCCATGGTTGGCTGGACGATCTGCCGGAGTCAATCCGAGGGAAAGTCAATCTCGTCCGTGGCGACGTCCGCGATGCGGCTTTCATCGGTCGCCTCGTGCACGGCCACGAAATCGTTTTTCATCTCGCGGCACTGATCGCGATTCCCTATTCGTACGTCGCGCCGCAATCTTATGTGGAAACGAACGTGCTCGGCACCTTGAACATTCTCGAAGCGGCGCGGCAAGACGGTACCGAGCGGATAGTGCAGACATCGACGAGCGAAGTGTACGGCACCGCACTGACAATGCCGATCGATGAATCCCATCCGCTTCAGGGACAATCGCCGTACTCAGCTTCCAAAATAGCCGCGGATATGATGGCGGAGGCATTCGCCAGGTCGTTCGGCGTACCAGTCGTAATCCTCAGGCCATTCAATACGTTCGGGCCACGACAAAGTGAAAGAGCGATCATCGGCACCATTATCCGACAGGCGCTCGATCCTTCGTGCCCCGCGATCATGGTTGGCGACGCGACGACCGTGCGCGATCTGACGTTCGTTACCGATACTGCTGCAGCGTTCCTGGCTGCCGGGCTCGCCGAAAGCATAGAATTCGGCCAGGCATATAATGCTGGCAGTCAGCGGGCGATCATGGTCGGCGATCTGATCGACCTCATCATCGACCTGACATCCAGCCGCAAGCCTGTGCTTCAGGAGGACAAGCGCCTGCGACCACCGAATTCGGAAGTACGAGCGCTGCTCGCCGATTGCACCCGCTTCGTACGTGCGACTGGATGGTCACCGCAGGTCACGCTGCGGGAGGGGTTGGAAAGCACGGTCGAGTGGTGGCGTTGCCGCCTTTCCGACAAGCAGGTCCGCCGGCAGAGAGACTTCATCACATGATGGTCCCTCCCAGTCGTATGCGAGTTGCCCTGTGGCGCGGCCCACTCGCCGTGCTCGCACTTTCCAGGACCGCCGGCGAATTCTCGGAAGGAGGACGGTTGCCCGAGGCAGAGAGAATCCTGGACCACATCCTGTCGGCTGCTCCAGTTGAGCCCCTGGCTCTGCACCACTTAACCAAGGAGGCCGCTCAGCGCTTGATCGCGCCTCTCGGGCGAAACGTAGGATGCGTATCATGACCGAAAACATTGGGGTCCACACCGATCACTCCAGCAACGAGGTCCGTCGGATTCGGTCGGCCTACGCGGAGCGGGAGCGAACGCATAAGTCGAATGAGGGCAACCCAGGGCGCCGACGGCTGCTGCGGGAGCGTAACGATGCGTTGGAGCGCATTCTGACCGAGCGATTCCGGCACCCCTTGTCGCAGTGCAGGGTCCTCGACGTCGGGTGCGGGCACGGCGGCCTGTTAGGCTGGTTCCACGAGCGAGGGGTGAAGCCTGGGGATCTATATGGGGTCGACCTCTTACCTAATCGTATCAGAATCGCTCGCGAGACCTTTCCAGCCTTCACCTTCCTCGAAGGGAACGCCGAGCAACTCTCCTTTCCGGATGACTGGTTCGACCTGGTGTTGGTCTTCACGGTGTTTTCTTCGATTCTTGATGTCGCGATGGCCAGGAGCGTAGCGCAGAATATAGGGCGCGTCCTGACGAGCCGTGGTGTGGTTGTCTGGTACGACATGCGCTATCCGAACCCGTGGAATCCGGCGATAAGGGCGATGACGAAGTCGCGGATTCGCGAGCTCTTCCCATCATTTGAGTTACAGCTCGAGCCCAGCAGTCTCCTGCCGCTCGTAGCGCACCAACTCGGACGGCTGACTGACCGGACCTATCCATTGCTCGCTTCGATCCCGATCCTGCGCTCCCACTACATCGGCCTGCTTCGGCCGTCTCGCGGTTCCAGGGATTGCGCAGCCGAGCACCAACCCCTCCGCCTTTGCCGCGCCGGACGACCCCCGAAACACTGGCCGCAGCATTCGCGCGATTGCGCCGCATTCACGCATGCGCATCGAAATGGATGGTCCAGCCTGGGCTGCGGCGCGCTTGCCGTGCTCGCCCTTTCCAGGACCGCGCCGGCCGGCAAGCCCGGGATGATGACGGGCTGCTGAATACCAACGACCGTAGCCTTGCAGACGCAGGAGCGCGAGATGAGCCCATCTTCGCAAATTGACACTGAATTTTCCGGCCCTTCCGTCACAACCACCTATCCGCCGCATAATGGTCTTGCCGTGGGGCCGAACAACATCGTCATGGTGGAGGGGTCGCGGATCGAATGGACGAACCTCGCCGGCGGATCGCCGACGCTGCAATCGACGTACGACTTC